>Ga0070664_100000093_pt1 | contig 57415 bp, 45 predicted proteins | sample KBSC73metaG_FD_65863 | JGI IMG/M metagenome (GOLD analysis project Ga0070664, IMG submission 65863) | Corn rhizosphere microbial communities from Kellogg Biological Station, Michigan, USA - KBS C7-3 metaG | ecosystem: Host-associated > Plants > Roots > Rhizosphere > Soil ... | reverse complement strand
TCAGGTCGTAAATGAAATCCCCAGTGCCGTCAGACGTGAAGACGTTGCCGAGGTCATCCAGCAGCGAGAAGCTCACTGTTCCCGCGCCCATCAGCGACAGCTCTATCCAATCGAACGATGCGTTGTTTTCGAGCGCGAGGTTGAACGACGTAATGTCGTACGTGTCATTAGGACTCTGCGTGCTCCGGTTAAGCCCGCCCGTAACAGTCGCCTGACCTTGTCCATTGGATAATCGAAGATCCTGATTCTGGGTCGTCGTGCCGGTGAAGATTACATCGATACCGCTGTTCTGCCCGAGCTCTCCCAAGACCGTGCGGCCCTGCGTTGCCGACCCGTCATTATGTACAGTCGTACCGTTCTGATTCGATGGCGGGGCCTGGACAATGTCGGCGGCAGCCGGTGCTGCGGCCATTAAAGCCGTGATGGCGAGCGTAGCTCTCAACAAATGTTTCATGGGCGCGACACCTCTGTTCCCCGGCCCGCAAACTCGCTGACCAGATCGCCGAACATTCGTTAACCATTTTCGTTCCTAGAGCTGATAACGATCAGCCGACTGTGCCTCTCTTGCACAGCCCAGCCGACGTTCCTCGTCGTCGAGTTGAGGCTAACGCCTTGGTTCCAGCCCATTCTGAGAATTCAGGACAGACGAAAGTCAGCCACTTCCTCATAATGCGGTCCCTGGCGACTGAGTTTGCTTTCGAAGAGAATGAAGCGCTCGACGGCGAACGGTGCGGACCTTAGTCCCGCGTTCCGTCGAAGGAAGGCCTCCACCGCCTCGGCGTTACCCCGATTCCAGCGCGCCAGCGTGATATGCGGCATGAACGAGCGGTGTTCTGCTTCGATGCCGACTTGCTGAACGGCGCGCTCAACCTTCGAAGCGAGGGCGGCGACCAGCTCTTTCGGCTGGACGCCCGCCCATAGGGCACCGCGGTTCCTCTGGTCGAATTTCCCCACGCCGATGACGCTCAGATCGAACTGGGCCGAATGGACCTTGTCGAGCGCTGCAGCAAGGTCGTTGGCCACAGGACGCTCGACTTCTCCAATGAAACGTAGCGTCAAATGCAACTGCTCGTCGCCGACCCAGCGGAGGGCAGGGCTGTCGTCCATGGCGTCGATCAACAGATCCCGAACGTCCTCCGGCGGACGAATTGCAATGAACAATCTATGCACGTTTTCTGAACGTCCGTTCAGTTAAGCCGTTTCGTGTCCGGTTTTGCTTGAAAGCCTCTCCGGCATCCACGATATTCCGCAGGTGACGGGCCTCTTGCCTGCCGCAAAGGAGATGAAATGCAGAACCAGTATGACCCGCGCACGACAGGCGTGAATACCGCGACAGTCGGTGTTCCGCGCGCCGCCCGCGATGCGGGCCTCCGGTCCTACATGCTTTCGGTTTACAACTACATGGCGTCCGGCGTGCTGCTGACCGGCATCGTCGCGCTGCTTTTCGCGAACTCGGGCCTGGCAGCCCAAGTGCTCGTGACTCCGCTGCGCTGGCTGATCATCCTCGCGCCGCTTGGCTTCGTCATGGCGATGAGCTTCGGCCTCAATCGTATGTCCACCGCCACGCTCCAGGGCCTGTTCTGGGCCTTCGCGGTCGCGATGGGTCTGTCCATGTCATCGATCTTCCTCGTCTATACGGGCGTATCGATCGCGCAGACTTTCTTCGCGGTGGCGGCCGGCTTCGTCGGTCTCAGCCTCTACGGGTACACCACGAAGCGTGACCTCAGCGGATTCGGCACGTTCCTGATCATGGGCGTGGTCGGCCTGCTGGTGGCGATGCTGATCAACCTGTTCTTGCAGTCGCCGGCGATGATGTTCGCCATTAGCGCCATTGGCGTGCTGCTGTTCGCGGGCCTCACGGCTTACGACACGCAGAAGATCAAGAGCATGTACGCCTACGTTGCGGGCACCGACATGATGGGCAAGGTCGTGATCATGGGGGCGCTGAACCTCTATCTCGACTTCATCAACATGTTCATGTTCCTGCTGAGCTTCATGGGCGATCGCCGCTAGTGCAGCTGAGCCGCTCGGCGGCACGCTTCATGCGTGGCGCCTTGCGGATGTAAAGAAGGGAAGGGCCGGTGGAGCGATCCGCCGGCCCTTTTTCTATGCGTCCAGATGCACGTGAAAGAAGTCGAGCGTCCGCTTCCATGCGAGGTCGGCTGCAGCCTTGTTGTAGCGTTCCGACGAGGTGTCATTGTTGAACGCGTGGTTCACGCCGTCGTACAGGTAAAACTTCACGGGCTTCTTCGCTGCGCGCAACGCCTCGACCCAAGGGAATGAGGTGCTGTTGACGCGGTCATCCAGACCCGCGTCGTGGATCAGCATCGGAGCCTGCACCTTGGTCGCCTCGGACGGGTCTGGAGCAGGACCATAATAGGGCACCGCTGCGTTGAGCTTGCCTCCCGCCGCGACTGCGAGCCGGTTCACGAAACCACCGCCCCAGCAGAAGCCGATAGCTCCCACCTTGCCGCCGCGGCTCGACTTGGAGAGTTCGCCGATCATTGCGACGCCGTCCGTCACGGACCTTCCCAGATCGAGCTTGCCGATCGCCTCGCGGGCCGCATCTTCATTGGCGGGCGTTCCGCCGGATGGGGAGAGGAAGTCCGGTGCGACGGCGCGGAACCCCGCGATACCCAGCCGCCGTGCCACGTCGCGGATGTGGTCATTGAGGCCGCGATTCTCGTGAATGACGACCACGGTCGCCTTGAGGGAGCGGGTCCGCGGCTCGGCCACATAGGCCTTGTAGGCGCCGACGAGATTCTGCGTTCGCGTGGTAAGGCGCGGATCGTCGGCGGGAACGATCGCGGCAGCCGCAGGCGAGGCGGCGATCGAGGCGAGTAGGGCTTCTGCTGCAGCGACGCTTCCTGCAAGCGCGACCATCCGAGCCATGAAGACCCGGCGATCGAGGCCCTCGTGCGTAAAGCGGTCGTAAAGGAGGATCGCCTCTTGCTTCAGGCGGTCGTCCACTCGTCTCTCCTAGGCCGGCTGGGGCTGTGGAACTTGCCCTTCGGCAATCAGGCGAGCGTCGATATCCCTTGCCCGGCGGTACGCCTCGCGGTCGGTCATCCGGCGCGCATAGTCGACAAAGACCGGCTTGGGCTCGAGCAAGTTGAAAGCGAGCATGAAATTGACGTTGGCGCCGACGAACAGATCGGCCGCCGTGAAGTGATCTGCAGCGATATATTCGCGGCCGGCCAGCGCCTTCTCCAAATTGTTGATCGCGAGATCGTAATTGCCGTAGCCGAACATGCGCTGTCTCTCCGGTGTCGGCTCCCAGCCCGCGGCCTTGTTGCTGAACGCGGCTTCGACCGGTCCCGAAGTGAAGAATATCCAGCGATAATAATCTGCTCGGTCGGAAGTGGGAGGGGCGAGGCCTGCCTCCGGAAATGCATCAGCGAGATAGCAACAGATCGCGGCGACTTCGGTGACGACCTTGCCCTTGTGCTTGATGGCCGGGACCTTCCCCATGGGATTGATCGACAGATAGGGCTCGGCCTTCATGGTCGTGACGTAGTCGAGGACCTCGGTCTCGTAGGGAGCGCCGACCTCCTCCAGCATCCAGCGGACTGTCTGCCCGCGCGACTGGGGGTTGGTGTAGAAGATGAGGTCGGCCGCCATCTCGCACTCCTGTTGAATGAGGATGCGGCCGACCTACGCTTGTTCGAGAACTCGCTCCAGTACTTCGAGCAAATCTCGATTCTGTGTTGCTACAAAAGTTGTCCTGATGAAATCGTTGCGATCGTTAACCGCGCTCGCCGCCTGCCGGACGTTCGGCGGCGGTCTTGTCCCGAGTTGCGCGGAATTCGCTATCCGAGCTCCAATTCGGCCATTGCTGCGAATTGGCGAGGTCGCGTCCGAGGTTGTGGAGCAACTGGACATCCTCCGCCATGCCGCGGAAGTCCCACGTCGGCTGCCATTCGTCGCTCGGCTGGTGATAGTGCTTGTCGGTATATTCCCGGTTCAGCGCCTCGCCGCGGGGGATACCGCCATTCACGAGGTCATTGCCGTCCCCGAAGCTGATCGCCGGAACACCGACCTTGGCAAAGGAGAAGTGATCCGACCGGTAGAAGCTGCCGTGCTCTGGATGGGGATCCGGGCTGTAGTAGCGCCCCTGCTTCTTTCCTTCGGCGATGAGCATGTCCAGCAGGTCGAGCTTGGCCGTTCCCGAGATGGTGAAGTTCTTGGCGCGGCCGTAGATGCTTCCGCCATCCGTGTTCAGCACACCCGCCGTCTTCCCCGCCGGGAACAAGGGGTGCGTGGCATAATATTCTGACCCGAGGAGGCCTTTTTCCTCCGCAGTGACGGCCAGGAATACGACCGACCGTTGGGTGCGAGGCTCATGCGCAAAGGTGCGCGCCTGCTCGATCAGCTGGGAAATGCCGGTCGCGTTATCGAGGCCGCCGTTATAGATCGTGTCGCCTTTGTCATCGGGCTTGCCGATGCCGAGGTGATCCCAGTGCGCCGAGTAGATCACCGTCTCGTCCGGCCGCTTCGCACCCGGCAGGTATCCAACGACATTATGGGAGTCGATCACCTGGGCGCTTGCCGTCCCGTTGAGCGATAACTGGGCGTTGAGGGGGACGGGCTTGAAGTCCTTTTTCCTTGCAGCCGCCTTCATCGTCTCGAAGTTCAGGCCCGAGGCAGCGAAGATGCGTTCGGCGAGGTCCTTTTGGATCCATGCTTCGAGCGGCGGATGCGCGCCGGCCGGGTTCTCGCGGACGATGTCGAACATCGTGTTGGTATTGCTGTTCTTGACCGTGTTCCAGCCGTAGGACGCGGGCTCCGTCTCGTGGATGATGAGGACGCCGGCAGCACCCTGGCGGGCGCCTTCCTCATATTTGTAGGTCCAGCGGCCATAGTAGGTCATCGACTTGCCGCCGAAATTGCCTTCGCCGCCTTCGAAATCGGGATCGTTGACAAGCACGACCATAATCTTGCCGCGCATGTCCTGGCCCTTGAAATCGTCCCAACCGCGCTCGGGCGCCTTCACGCCGTAGCCCGCAAAGACGAGCGGTACCTGGCCGAGGTCGAGAGCCTTCTGGCCATTGGTCGGGGATCGCGCCGCGATCTCCTGGCCTTGCGTGAGCGTGACGGGCCTACCAGCAAGCGAAAGCGTCATTTGCGGCGCCGCAGTCCATTCGGACTTCAACAGTGGAACGGTCTGGAACCAGCCGCGCTGTCCGTTGACCACATCACCGGCCGGCTGGAGGCCGATCTCCTTGAACTGCTGCGCAATGTAATCGATCGTCTTCGTCTCCGCGCGCGTCGCAGGACCGCGGCCTTCGAACGCGTCCGACGAAATATATTTGTCGACGTCAGACAGGCGCTGCGCACTGATTTCAGCGCTCGCGGCGGTGAACGGAATGAGGACGATGGCGGACGCCGCCAGCCAACGGAATGTCTTCACTTTCTCTCTCCCCGGAAAGCGACTGCGCGGAGGACGAGCGGCCGCCAAAAAGGTTGCAGGACCGGACTAATCAGTTCGTCGTCCGAGGCAAGACCTGCGCCGTCTCCCCGCCCGGCTTCTGCCGGTAGCGTTCAAACCAGGCCAGGATCGCACTGGCCTTTGCCGCCGACTGAGACGGCCGTGCCGCAATGCCGCCGTGGCTTGCTCCCGGCACCTTCACCAGCGCGGTCGGAATTCCTCGTAGCTGAAGCGCTGTGTAATATTGCTCGGCCTCGCTGACGGGCGTGCGATAGTCTTCGGCGCCCACCACGACGAGCGTCGGGGTCTTCACGTTTCCGACGAGGCTTAGCGGCGAGTATTTCCAATAGCCCTGCGGATCCTCCCAGGGACGCTCCTTGCGCCACCCCGGTGAAAAGCCTGCGGCGAAGTCCGTCGTAAGAGAAAAGCTTGCGAGGTCGACCACGGGCTTCTGCGTGGCAGCCGCGCGGAAACGGTCGGTCTTGCCCACGATCCACGCCGTGAGGACCCCGCCGCCGGAACCGCCGGTGACGAATAGATTGTTGGGATCGACGTGACCGGTCGCGATCGCGGCGTCGACTGCGCTGATCAGGTCATCATAGTCGTTGCCGGGATAGTTCTTGTCGATCTGGTCGGCGAAGGCCTGGCCGTACGACGTCGAGCCGCGCGGGTTCGCGTACAGCACAATGTAGCCGGCTGCGGCATAGAGCTGGTCATCGGTCGAGAAGGTCGGCCCGTAGGCGGCCCAAGGTCCGCCGTGGATTTCAAGGATCAGCGGGTATTTCTTGTTCGGGTCGAAGTCCGGCGGAGTCACCAACCACGCGTCGATTGGCCTCCGATCGAACGAAGAGGTAACGGGCAGTTTCGCAACCTCACCCAGCACTTTCGCGCCGAGGGCGCTGTCGTTGAGGTGCGTCAGTCGGCGCAGGCCGCCGCCCGAGGCAATGGCGACATCCGACGGACGCGACGGATCGCCGGCGGTTACAGCCACCGCGCCGCCGCGCGACACGCTGAACTCACCGCCCGAGTAAGGCCGGTCGAGACCGCTTCCGGTGAGACCGGCCGCCACGTCACGCACGGACCCATTCAGTCCAACGCGCGCAACGCGGTTGCTCCCATGTTCGTCGTACAGGACATAGATCGAGTCGCTGTCCGCGGACCAGACAGGATTGCTCACGGGTCGGTCGAGGGAACCGGTAAGCAGGCGCGAGCCCGACCCATCCAAGTTCATGACGTAGAGCTTGGGATCGTCATAGGATCTGCCGACTTCGTCATATCCGACATAGGCGATTTGCCGCCCGCTTGGAGAAACGACGGGAGAGCCGTCAGGACCCTTCCTCGAGGTGAGGGCCACTGGCGTGCCGCCGTCGATGCTCAAACGGTAGATTTCGGACTCGCTCGGCTCGCGTTCCCAATCCTTGCCTATGTTGGCGCTGAAAAGGACGGAACGGCTGTCGGGCGTCCATGACACGAGCGAGCCTGCGTTCGTCGGACCAAAGGTCAGCTGCGTGGTTGCCCCGCCGTCGGCCGGGACCCAGAAGATCTGTTGATAGCCCGGCTTGAAATAGCCTGCACCGTCGGCACGATAGGTTACGGCGTCGATGACCTGCAGCGGTTCGGCCCATTTCGCGCCCTCGGGCTTGGTCGGTGCTTGCCCAAGCTTCGGACCGTCATCGGGAACGAACATGGAATAGGCGATGCGCCGCCCATCCGGCGACCAGGCGATGCTGTCCGGGCTGTCCGGCAGCCCGGTGATGCGCGCACTTTCCCCGCTAGCCATCCAACGGACATAGAGTTGCGGACTTCCGACCTCCGCGCCGACATAGGCGAGGCGGGTGCCGTCGGGAGACCAGCGCGGAGAAGAATAGGAGCCGGCGCCGGCCACCAGCGGGCGTTGCTGGCCCGACCCGACGTCGATCAGCCAAATGGTCCGCCGAGAATTGTCCGTCATGATGTCGTTCGAGCTGCGGACGTATGCGATCGTCTTCCCATCCGGGCTGATCTGAGGATCCGTCGCGACTTCAAGATTGAACAGATCTGAGCCGGTCAAATAGCGGCCAGGTCCGGTAGCTGGCGCAGCGCTGGCCGGCGCGGCGAGACTGGTCGCAGAAAGCAGCAACGCCAGCGGCGCAAGCGAGGCGGAAAAGCGCATCGAGAATCCCCTCCGGGTGGAAGCGGCAGATTCAACTTTCAGCGCTTCGCCGCAAGAAGACTTTCGACGAAAGTGCGGGATGCCGATCGGCCGTGCGGGTCCGTTTCGAAAGTGGTAGTGGCAACCAGCTTCCAGCCCGTCGGCGAACGACCGTGAGTACCGAGTGCCGTTCCCGCAAGGATGAACGAAAGGCGCTCCTCCCATGGCCAAGATTCTGTGCGTTCTATACGACGACCCGTCCAACGGTTATCCAACCGATTATCCGCGCGACGACTTGCCGAAAATCGAGCGCTATCCCGACGGTCAGACGCTTCCGACGCCGAAAGGCATCGATTTCCAGCCAGGGCAGTTGCTCGGCAGTGTTTCCGGCGAGCTGGGGCTCCGCAAATTTCTGGAAGCTGCTGGCCACGAGTTGGTCGTCACATCAGACAAGGACGGCGCCGATTCCAGGTTCGAGCGCGAGCTTCCCGATGCCGACATCGTCATCTCCCAGCCCTTCTGGCCGGCTTACATGACAGCCGAACGGTTCGCAAAGGCGAGAAACCTCAAGATGGTCGTGACGGCCGGGATTGGATCAGATCACACCGACCTCCAAGAGGCCATCGATCGCGGAGTTACGGTCGCCGAAGTCACTTACTGCAACTCGATCAGCGTATCCGAGCATGTGGTTATGATGATCCTGTCGCTCGTCCGAAATTACCTTCCATCGTGGGAGGTTGTGAAGGCGGGTGGCTGGGACATCGCCGAATGCGCCTCACGATCCTACGACATCGAGGGCATGCATGTCGGGACAGTCGCAGCGGGACGCATCGGCTCGGCTGTTCTTCGCCGTTTGAAGCCGTTTGACGTGCACCTTCACTACACGGATAGGCACCGGCTGCCTGCCGAGGTCGAGCAGGAACTCGGAGTCACTTTCCACGAATCCGCGGCGGAGATGGTCCCGCATTGCGACGTCGTGACGATCAACTGCCCCCTGCACCCGGAAACCGAGAATTTGTTCGACGCCGCGATGATCACGCGGATGAAGCGCGGCGCCTATCTGGTGAACACGGCGCGTGGGAAGATCGTCAACCGCGATGCTGTCGCCGCGGCGCTGAAGAGCGGTCATCTTGCCGGCTATGCCGGCGACGTCTGGTTCCCGCAGCCCGCGCCGCGCGACCATCCGTGGCGGACCATGCCGCACCAGGGAATGACTCCCCACATCTCCGGAACGTCTCTGTCGGCCCAGGCGCGCTATGCGGCCGGCGTTCGCGAATTACTCGAATGCTTCTTCGAGGGACGCCCGATCCGCGACGAATATCTTATTGTCCAGGGCGGCCATCTCGCGGGGACGGGGGCGCACAGTTACAGCGAGGGGGACGCGACGAAGGGATCCGAGGAAGCGGCGCGCTTTCAAACACCGAACCCGATGCCTGCGCAATGAAAAAGGGCCCGCCGAAGCGGGCCCTTCCATTCATGTCTTGAGCTCTACTCTGCGGCCGGAGCTTCGTCGCCGGCTTTGGGCTTCGCCGTGGCTTTAGCCTTTGTCTTGCCGGCCTTGCCCTTCGGAGCCTTGGGTGGAGCCGGCATGATCTCGAATGCCGGGGCATTATCCTTGATGCGGACCTTGACCTCGCCGCCGTTGACCAGCTTGCCGAAGAGCAGCTCTTCCGCGAGCGGCTGCTTGATCTTCTCCTGAACCAGCCGGGCCATCGGACGAGCACCGTAGAGCTTGTCGTAGCCGCGGTCGGTGAGCCACTGACGCGCTTCATCGTCCAGTTCGATATGGACGTTGCGGTCGGCAAGCTGCAGCTCCAGCTGGAGGATGAACTTGTCGACGACGCGGGCGACCACGGCCGGCGGCAGGTAGGCAAAGGGCACGATCGCATCCAGCCGGTTGCGGAACTCCGGCGTGAACATCCTCTTGACCGCGTCCTCCTGCGCATCCTCGCGGGTCGCAGCGCCAAAGCCGATGCTTTCGCGGGCCATGTCGGCAGCGCCTGCGTTGGTGGTCATGATCAGGATGGTGTTCCTGAAGTCGACCGTCTTGCCGTGGTGATCGGTAAGCTTGCCGTTGTCCATCACCTGCAGGAGAATGTTGAACAGGTCGGGGTGGGCCTTCTCGATCTCGTCGAGCAGAAGCACGCAGTGCGGATGCTGGTCGACCGCATCGGTCAGCAGACCGCCCTGGTCGTAGCCGACATAACCCGGGGGAGCGCCGATCAGACGGCTCACCGAGTGCCGCTCCATATATTCCGACATGTCGAAACGCTGGAGCGGAACGCCAAGGACGGAGGCGAGCTGGCGCGCGACCTCCGTCTTGCCGACGCCGGTTGGCCCCGAGAACAGATAATTGCCGATCGGCTTGTCGGGATCGCGAAGGCCGGCCCGCGACAGCTTGATCGCGCTCGCCAGCTTTTCAATCGCCATGTCCTGCCCGAACACGACGCGCTTCAGGTCGGCTTCGAGATTCTCGAGCACCCGCTTGTCGTCGGTCGACACGGACTTCGGTGGGATACGTGCCATGGTCGCGACCACCGCCTCGATTTCCTTCGGCGTGATCACCTTCTTCCGGCGCGAGGGCGGGACGAGCATCTGCATCGCGCCAACCTCGTCGATCACGTCGATTGCCTTGTCCGGCAGCTTGCGGTCGTGGATGTACCGCGCCGAAAGCTCAACCGCGCTCTTCACCGCGTCCGGAGTGTAGCGGACATTGTGGTGCTGCTCGAAGGACGAGCGGAGGCCCGCAATGATCTTGATCGTGTCCTCGACCGTCGGCTCGTTCACGTCGATCTTCTGGAAGCGCCGGAGCAGGGCCCGGTCCTTCTCGAAGTGATTGCGAAACTCCTTGTAGGTTGTCGACCCGATGCAGCGGATCGCGCCGGAGGAGAGCGCCGGCTTTAGCAGGTTCGATGCGTCCATCGCGCCACCCGAGGTTGCGCCGGCGCCGATCACCGTGTGGATCTCGTCGATGAAGAGGATCGCGTGCGGCATCTTTTCCAGCTCAGAGACGACGGATTTCAACCGCTCCTCGAAGTCGCCGCGATAACGAGTGCCCGCCAGGAGAGCGCCCATATCGAGCGCGTAAATGGTCGCCGGCTTGAGCACGTCAGGCACATCGCCTTCGATGATCTTCCGCGCCAGGCCTTCGGCGATGGCCGTCTTGCCGACGCCGGGATCGCCCACGTAGAGCGGGTTGTTCTTTGAGCGGCGGCAGAGGATCTGGACGGTGCGGTCCACCTCGGCGCTACGACCGATCAGCGGGTCGACTTTACCGGCACGAGCCTTCTCATTGAGGTCGACGGTGAATTGCTTGAGGGCGCTTTCCTTCTTGCCCTCCTTCTCGCCACTCTTCTCCTCGGTCCCGCTGACCTCGCGGGCCTCTGCAGGGGTTTCGCCCTTGCCCACACCATGGCTGATGTAGGTCACCGCATCGAGACGGCTCATGTCCTGCTGCTGCAGGAAGTAGACTGCGTAGCTTTCTCGCTCGGAGAAGAGGGCAACGAGGACGTTTGCGCCTGTCACTTCGTCGCGACCAGAGGACTGCACGTGCAGGATTGCACGCTGAACTACGCGCTGGAACCCGCTTGTCGGCGTCGGATCGGTGCCGCTGTCCGCGACCAGCGCCCCGAGCTCATTGTCGAGATAATGTTTCACCGATGCGCGCAGCTCGTCGCGACTGACACCGCAGGCCGTCATGACCTTGGAGGCATGTTCGTCGTCGATAAGGGCAATCAAAAGATGTTCGAGAGTCGCGTACTCGTGGCGGCGCCGGCTGGCTTCGGCCAAGGCGTTGTGCAGGGTCTGTTCGAGTTCGCGAGCGAAACTGGGCATTTAGGTCTTACTCCTGCCCGGATCCCCGGAATTGGGCCGGGCTCTTTCATCGAATGTCATACGCAAGAAACGCGCAATCAAGGGCCGTGGGACCGCTTATCCCCAATTATCGGCTGAAAAGATTGTCACCTGCTGAACAGGACGGCCGAAGAGTCACGTCGCCGACACGGTTCGGCTACTTTTTGAAGAGATCTTCCGCGGCCGAGCGATGCGCCTGCACGCGAGTCATATGAGCTTCCACCCGGGCGATCTCAACCTTGAGGCTTTCGATCCTGGCCTGAAGCTCCTCGATCGACATTGGATCCAGGTCCTGCTTGCCAAGCTCAACCAGCGGGTCGCCGGGCTTGCTCGGAAAGAGTTCGTCGAGGTCCATGTGAGAACCGTTTGACCCGTGCGCCCGCTCTGTCAATAAGCGCCGCGCGTGAGCAACAGCGTTCCAGCTTCGATGAAAGCAATCGTGGGCCCTCAGCCGGATGGGGCGGAGGAGCTTGCGGTCGTTGATCGCCAGGTGCCGCGGCCCGGCGCGGGCGAAGTGTTGATCGAAGTCGCCGCCGCCGGCGTGAACCGGCCCGACATCCTCCAGCGCCGCGGACTCTATCCGCCGCCGCCGGGCGCTCCCGACATCCTCGGACTGGAGGTTGCCGGTATCGTTGTTGAGGCCGGCAAAGGTGCCGAGGACCACGTGGGTCATGAGGTCTGCGCTCTCGTCACGGGCGGTGGATATGCTGAATATTGCGTCGCTGCTGCGGGAACCTGCCTTCCCGTGACGGAGGGACTTTCTCTTATCGAAGCTGCGGCGATGCCCGAGACGATGTTCACCGTCTGGGTGAACCTGTTCGAGCGGGGCTTTGCGGCCGAGGGCGATACCGTGCTGGTGCATGGTGGCACGAGCGGGATCGGTACGATGGCGATCGCCCTTGGCCAGCTCTTCGGACTCAATGTGATCGTGACCTGCGGTAGCGACGAGAAATGCGCGCGGGCGCTCCAGGTCGGGGCTTCCCTAGCTATCAACTACCGCAAGCAGGACTTCGTCGAAGAGGTGAAGACGGCAACGGGAGGTCAGGGCGTAGCCGTCGTGCTCGACATGGTGGGCGGCGACTATGTGCCGCGGAACATCGCCTGCCTCGCCGTGGAAGGCCGCCACGTTTCCATCGCGTTCCAGAGGGGGGCCAAGTCCGAGCTACTCATCCCGGACCTGATGCGCCGCCGCCTGACGCTGACCGGTTCGACGCTTCGGCCGCGATCGGTGGAATTCAAGACGATGGTAGCGGACGAAATTCTTCGAACCGTCTGGCCCTATGTCCAGGGCGGTCGTCTGCGGCCCGTCATCGATAGCGTCTTCCCGCTTGATCAGGCGGCGGAAGCTCACGCCCGGATGGATGCCGGCGACCATGTTGGGAAGATCGTTCTCGAGGTCAGGAAGTAACCACGGAGCTTGCCCCGACGTGGCGCGAAGCGTAGAGCGCATGTCAACATCGGCCGCTCCGCGAGGGGCGGCCCTATTCATTTTTAAGTCCGGAGATGCAGAGTGGCCCAGCCCCTGATGCCCCATGCGACCGCCGCCTGGCTGGTCGAAAATACGTCGCTTACGTTCGAGCAGATCGCGGAGTTCTGCGGGCTGCACATCCTGGAGGTGCAAGCGATTGCGGATGATACGGCGGCAACCAAGCTGACCGGCCGTGATCCGGTGCGCGCGGGCGAGCTGACGCACGAGGAGATCGAGAAGGGTCAGAAGGATTCTGGCTATGCCTTGCAAATGCACAAGGCCCCGGACCCGGTCCGCCGTACCAAGGGACCGCGCTACACGCCGGTCAGCAAGCGCCAGGACAAGCCGGACGGAATCGCCTGGATCATCAAGAATCATCCGGAAGTGAGCGATGGCCAGATAGGCAAGCTGATCGGGACGACGCGCACGACCATTGGCGCGATCCGCGATCGCACACATTGGAACATGGCGAACATCACTCCGAAGGATCCCGTGACGCTTGGCCTGACCAGTCAGCGCGAACTCGATGCAGCAATCGCCAAAGCCCAGAAGGCTGCAGGCGGTGCGGCGCCGACCGACGAGCGCTTCGAGAGCGATCGCTCGGCACTGATCGAGCAACTCCGCGCTGAGCGCGAGCAGCATGCGCGGGACGTCGAGGCCGCCCTTGTCGCCGCCGAGGCCGGCGAAGAGGTAGTGTCGGACGAAATCGTGCCCGGCATCCGTGATCCGTTCCGCCGTTGATTTCACACCGCGGTAGGCTCATTCCTCGGTCATGGACGTCTCCGAACAGCAGCAGGAGCTGAGCTTCGAAGCTGCGCTTGCGCGGCTTGAGGAGATCGTACGTCTGCTGGAACGTGGCGAAGCTCCGCTCGACCAATCGATCGAGCTTTACCAGGAGGGCGATCGGCTGCGGAAGCATTGCGAGGCCCGGCTGAAGGCGGCTCAGGCCCGGATCGAGCAGATTGCCTTCGGCGCCGACGGCAAGCCGGCAGGCGTCACTCCATTCGATGCCGGTTGATACGATCGACTGCCTGAGGGCCGAGCTCGACTCTGAAGCCGGGCTGCTTTGCAACAAGATCGATGATCTTTTCGACGCCCTCCTCGTTTCTCGGAACGACGGGCGCGACATCCTCTTCAAAGCGATGCGCCATGCGGCCGTTGGCGGCGGGAAGCGCCTTCGCCCCCTCCTGACTGTTGCCGGCGCCCGGTTGTTCGGAATTGCCCGGGAGCGCGCTCTTCGTACGGCAGCCGCAATCGAGGCCATCCATGTCTATTCGCTGATCCATGATGACTTGCCGTGCATGGACGATGATGATGTTCGTCGCGGCAAGCCTACCGTCCACAAGGCCTTCGGCGAGGCGGCAGCGGTGCTCGCCGGCGATAGCCTTCACGCGCTGGCATTCGAAATCCTCGCCGACGCCGAGACTCACGAGGATCCGTTCGTTCGATCAGAGCTGGTGCTGGAGCTTGCTCGGGCGTCGGGACCCAATGGTATGGCCGGCGGCCAGATGATGGATCTCGCGGCGGAGGGCCAATCCCTCGATCTCGCCGCCATAACGCGCCTTCAGCAGCTCAAGACGGGCGCGCTCATTGAATATGCCGTCGAGGCCCCGTGCATCATGGCGCGGCTGCCGGCAGAGGCTCGAACGCCCTACCGTGGCTATGCGCGCAATATCGGTCTCGCCTTTCAGATTGCCGATGATCTCATCGACCATGCAGGCGACCCGCACGCTGCCGGCAAACGCACCGGCAAAGATGCGGAAGCGGGCAAGGCGACCTTTGTATCGGTTCTCGGACCGGAGCGTGCTGAGCAGCAGGCGCGGTTTCTCGTGAATCAGGCCGTTGAGCATCTGGCCAGTCACGGATCGGAAGCAGATTTGCTGCGGGCACTCGCTCGCTTTGCTATCGAGCGTAATCACTAGGGTTTCTTGGGGGCAGCATGGCGAACCGCATCGGCGTCTATCCGGGCACGTTCGACCCGATCACGCTCGGGCATATCGACATCATTCGGCGCGGGGTGCACCTGGTCGACCGGTTGGTCATCGGAGTGACGACCAACCCGTCGAAAGAGCCCATGTTCAGCATTTCCGAACGGCTGGCCATGGTTCGCCGCGAGGTTGAGGGCATGGGCCCGAACATCTCTGTCGTCGAGTTCGATTCCCTTCTGATGAACTTTGCCGAGAGCCAGGGCTCTTCAATGATCATCCGGGGGCTCCGGGCTGTCGCGGATTTCGAATATGAGTTCCAGATGGCGGGCATGAATCAAAAGTTGAACGACGATATCGAAACCATCTTTCTGATGGCCGACGTGTCGCTACAGCCGATTGCGTCACGGCTCGTTAAGGAGATTGCCCGCTATGGCGGCTGTATCGACAAGTTCGTCACGCCCGCGGTGGCTGCGGACGTGAAAAGGCATCTTGAAGGAGAGAGGAGCGCATGATCGCGCGTGTAATGCTTTCAATGGCAGCGATTGTGTTGGTTGCCGCTAAACCCGCGCCGGAGGCTCCGGCGCCAGCGCCCACGCCCGCGCCCAGCATCATTCCCCCTCCTGAAGTCGTGAACAATCCGGAGAATCGGCTAACGCTTCAGCTTAGCAATGGCGGCGCAGTCGTCATACTGATGCGCCCCGACGTCGCTCCGCTTCATGTCGAGCGCATGCGTACGCTGGTTCGCCAGGGATTCTACGACGGTCTGCTCTTCCATCGAGTGATTCCCGGTTTCATGGCTCAGGGCGGAGATCCCAAGGGAACTGGCGAGGGCGGATCGACCCTTCCGGACCTGAAGGCGGAGTTCAGCTCGGTTCCCTTCATGAGGGGATCTCTAGGTGCGGCTCGTTCCGATCAGAGCGTGGACTCAGCGAACAGCCAGTTCTTCATCACGTACGGGCCGAATCCGATGCTCGACCATCATTACACGGTCTACGGCCGGGTCATTCAGGGGATGGACGTCGTCGACAAGATCGCTCCCGGCGAGCCGCCAGCCGAGCCAACGAAGATCGTTCACGCGAAGATCGGGAATTAGTAGGGCGCGCACATGCGCGTCGACCTTTTCGATTTCGATCTTCCGGCAGAGCTGATCGCCCTCCGGCCGGCAAAGCCGCGCGATTCCGCGCGTCTGCTTGCAGTTGAGGGTGGCCGAATCTCCGATCGGACGGTGATCGACCTGCCCAAGCTGCTTCGGCCGGGCGATGTGCTCGTGTTCAACGACACGCGCGTCATTCCAGCGCAGCTCGAGGGCCGGAGGGGCGAAGCCAGCATCGGCGCGACCCTCCACAAGCGCGAGGGGCCGCGTGAGTGGTGGGCATTCGTTCGAAACGCGAAGCGGGTCCGCGTGGGCGACACCCTCGAACTCGGTGGAGGCGTGACGGCCTCTGCGGCGGAACGTAGCGAGGATGGGGCGATCCTGCTCCACTTCCACGGCGACGAGCCGGTCGAGGTGCTGCTCGAACGGGCGGGCCGGATGCCTCTGCCGCCCTATATCGCATCGCGGCGGCCCGCGGACGAATCCGACCGCGAGGACTACCAGACGATGTTCGCGAGGAAGGAGGGGGCGGTCGCCGCGCCAACCGCAGCCTTGCACTTCACGCCTGGATTGATCGACGCTCTCGAAGATAGCGGCATTGGCCGCGAAACTCTGACCCTGCACGTCGGCGCGGGCACGTTCCTGCCGGTCAAGGCAGACGACACGCGCGAGCACAAGATGCACGCCGAATGGGGCCGGATCGATGCAGCGACTGCCGAGCGGCTGAACGCCGTACGCGCATCAGGCGGGCGGCTGATCGCCGTTGGCACGACGTCGCTACGACTCCTGGAGAGCGCCGCTGATGATGGCGGGACCATTCAACCGTTTGAAGGCGATACGGCGATCTTCATCACGCCCGGTTATCGGTTCAAGGTCATCGACGGTCTTGTGACCAACTTCCATCTCCCCAAGTCGACCCTGTTCATGTTGGTCAGCGCCTTGATGGGCCTGGAGGTGATGAAAGCCGCCTACACTCACGCGGTCGAGCAGCGTTATCGCTTCTATTCCTACGGCGACGCGAGCCTGCTGCTGCCTGCCGGTCGCTAGCGTCCGCGCAAGCATAGTGGACAACGGGGGGCTCAGGTCAGTGATTTGGATTGATGGCCCTGCGCGCCGGGGCTAGCGGGGCCTGATCGTGAAACCCCGTGCTCAGCATAAAGGCATTGTCCGCCGCCTAGCCCATCAGTTGGCCCGCAGGATTGATCCACCCGCCGATCCACTGACCAGGCTGGCCGATCACTACCGGACAGACAAAGGCTCGCGCGCTGGGGGTCATCACTACACTCGTATTTATTCCGAGCTCTTTGGGCATCTCCGTGAAAGTCCTGTCCGATTGCTGGAAATCGGTCTCATGGGCTTGGACCGGCGCGGCTGGGACGATGAGTCGCTGCGCGATCAGGGCGCTGCGCACGGTCACGACGCTCCTTCGCTGCGGTTGTGGTCGCATTACTTTCCGCGCGGCGAAATCTTCGGGTTGGACTTCAACGATTTCTCCGGCGTCAAAATTCCCCGGTGTCGGATTTTCCGCGGCGATGCATCGAAGGAGGCGGATCTTCTTGGCGTGCTGGACCAGATCGGAGGTCAGCTGGACATCGTGATTGACGATGCGAGCCACGCTTCAGACCATCAGCAGATCTCGCTCGGAACCTTGTTCCCCGCCGTAGCGCCGGGCGGCGTCTATATTATCGAGGACTTGTTCTACCAGCCGCCTGATCGTGAACCCGCAGGCGCGACCAAGACCGTCGACATGTTGAGGCGAGCTGAGATCACAGGGGATTTCAGCGGCAGCCACCTGTCGCGCGATGCGGGGGCCTATCTCAACGAACATGTTGAGCGAGTTGCATTGTTCGACTCACTTGCGGTGAAGCGGGCCACACGCAACCGCGACGGCCTGGGCGTGCTCTGGAAGAGGAATTAACGAGCGGTCGACATTACCGCAGCATCCGCAGACATTAGCCTCAGCCTGCGAAATAGCCCCACAGCAGCCGCGCCGTCAGCCCGAGCGAAATGACGACCAGCAACGGCCGGATCAGTCGCGCACCGAAACGGATCGCGCTGTGTGAACCCAACCAGCCGCCGGTCATCGCCCCTGCAGCCATGCACAGGCCGAGCAGCCACAGCATTTTCCCGCCAAGCGCGAAAAACAGCACGCTGGCTATGTTGCTCGTGAGGTTCAGCAGCTTCGTGAGACCCGTGGCGCGCGTCAGCCCATAGCCGCGCAGCGCCACCAGGCTGGTGGAGAAGAAGGTGCCCGTGCCCGGACCAAAGAAGCCGTCGTAGAAGCCGATGAGCCCGCCGACCGGCGCATAAGCGCGCGCTGTGAGCCGATGGTGCGCATCCTCATCCGTCATCCGCGGACTGATCAGCACGTAGAGAGAGACGGCAACCAGCAGCAGCGGGATGATGAGGTCAAGAAGTCTGGTCTGGATCGACTGTACGAGCAGCACGCCCAGCGTCGCACCGCCAAAGACCAAAAGGATCGTCGTCTTGTGCTCGTGCCAGTTCACCAGTCCGGCGCGAGCATAATTGCGGGTCGCAACGGAAGTACCGAACACCGACTGCAGCTTGTTCGTGGCGAGCGCCTGGATCGGCGAAACTCCCGCGAAGAGCAGGGCAGGAAGCATGATCAGCCCGCCACCGCCCGCGATCGCATCGATGAATCCGGTCAGGACCGCCGTCGCGGTTAGCGCAGGATAGATCCAGGGGTCGATCATGCGCGGCTCCTAGCGGCGGCGATATGCTCCGGCTAGGAGCGCGAGCCGTGACCCGCTTCTCCTTCACCATCGCGGCCACCGACGGAAAAGCCCGTACCGGCTCCATCGCCATGGAGCGCGGGGAAATCCGCACGCCCGCCTTTATGCCGGTCGGAACGGCCGCGACGGTGAAGGCGATGAAGCCGCAGGACGTGCGGGCGTCCGGCGCCGACATCATCCTCGGCAACACATATCATTTGATGCTTCGCCCCGGCGCAGAGCGCGTCGCTCGGCTTGGCGGCTTGCATCGTTTCATGGTCTGGGAGCGACCGATCCTCACGGATAGCGGCGGATACCAGGTGATGAGCCTTAGCGATCTCACCAAGGTGAGCGAGGAAGGCGTATCCTTTGCCAGCCATCTCGACGGGAGTCGCCACATGCTTTCGCCGGAGCGCTCGATCGAAGTGCAGCGGCTGCTCGGCTCCGACATCGTCATGGCCTTCGATCAGCTGGTTCCGGCGACGGCGACACGGGAGGAGGCCGCCGCAGCCATGGAACGCTCGATGCGCTGGGCGAAGCGCTCACGCGACGAGTTCGGCCGGGGAGGCGAGCATGCCGAGCGCTCGGCCTTGTTCGGCATCCAGCAGGGGGGCCTCGATGAAGCGCTGCGGAAGGCCTCTGCGGACGCGCTGATCGACGTCGGCTTTGACGGCTATGCGGTCGGCGGACTCGCAGTCGGCGAGGGACACGAGGCGATGTGCGCGTGCCTCGACTATGCGCCCGGTCAGCTGCCTGAGAACAAACCTCGCTATTTGATGGGCGTCGGCAAGCCGGACGACCTGGTCGAGGCGGTGAGGCGCGGGATCGACATGTTCGACTGCGTGCTTCCCACGCGCTCGGGCCGCACCGGGCAGGCGTTCACTGCGGACGGTCCATTGAACATCCGCAACGCCCGCTTCGGTGAAGATCAGAAGCCGCTGGATCCCGAATGTCCGTGTCCGACCTGCACGAAATTCGAGCGGGCCTACGTCCACCACCTCGTGCGGTCGGGAGAGATCCTCGGGGCTATGCTCATGACCGAGCACAACCTCTGGTTCTATCAGCGGCTGATGCAGCGACTTCGGGACGCCATTACCGCACGGCGCCTCGACGACTTTGCCGCAGAGTTTATGGCCCGCTACAGGTCCAGAGCATAGCACCTCGTTGAGCTTGCAAGCCGGCGCGTGATATTCTGCTCCTGTACGCGAGGAGACGACTGATGCGCCGCGCAGCCTTCATTCTGATTCTATTGGCAAGTCCGGCTGCTGCCGCTCCGGCGCCCGAAACGAGCTGGGGCAAGGCGGGGGTATCCTTCGATCAATATCGTCAGGATGCCGTCGAATGCGGTCGCCAGGGTTATTACCTCGACGTATCGCAGACCGATGCCGCGAAGACGCTCGTCAGCGCATCGAAGCAGCTGGACACTGTGACCCAAGGCAGCTTTGCCTCAATGGACCCGCTCGAGTACGCCAATACCCAGCAGCGGATCGTTCAGGGTGCGCGGCCTCAGAAGCAGTTCCATGACGTCAAGCAGCTGCTTCAGTCGACCGTTGATCAGTGCTTGGCCGACCGTGGCTATTCGAAGTTTCGTCTCACTGACGACCAGCGCCACGGAATGAAGAAGCTCAAGCTTGGCTCGCCGGAACGGCACGACTACCTCTACCGCCTTGCCACTAATCCCGCCGTCCTGGCCGCGCAGGCCGTAACTGCGACGGCGCAGTAGCGAGGGCTAGGCCTCCACCTCCTCCAGCTTGTCCTGCGTTCGCAGGTTGAAATCGCTCGCATCGTGCCGCTCCCGCAGCTGCTCGCTTGGCTCTCCGCTGGTCTTGTTGACGATCCGTCCGCGCTTCACGGCCGGCCGCTTCGCAATCTGCTCCGCCCAGCGTTTGACATACTCATATTCTTGGACTGACAGGAAAATGTGCGCCTCGGGGTAGGATTTTCCAAGCGCGAGCTGCCCGTACCAAGGCCAAATCGCGACATCTGCGATGGTGTAATCAGAGCCTGCAATGAATTCGCTTTCCGCAAGGCGACGGTTGAGCACGTCTAGCTGCCTCTTCGTCTCCATCGCGTAGCGATTGATCGCATATTCGATCTTCGACGGAGCATAAGCGAAGAAGTGGCCGAACCCGCCGCCGAGGAAGGGAGCGCTACCCATCTGCCAGAATAGCCAGGAGAGGGTTTCCGCTCGCGCCGGGCCTGACGCCGGCAAAAGTTCGCCAAACTTCTCCGCAAGATAGACGAGGATCGCTCCGGATTCGAAGACGCGGATTGGCTTGGGGCCGCTGCGGTCCACAAGAGCCGGGATCTTTGAATTGGGATTCACTTCGACGAAGCCGCTCCCGAACTGGTCGCCTTCGCCGATATTGATCAGCCAGGCATCATATTCGGCGCTGCCATGACCATGCTCCAGAAGCTCCTCGAACATGATCGAGACCTTCTGGCCATTCGGCGTTCCCAGCGAATAGAGCTGGAAGGGGTGCGTGCCGACCGGCAGTTCCGTGTCATGGGTGGGGCCAGCGATCGGCCGATTGATGCTGGCGAACTGGCCCCCGCTGGGCTCGTCCCAAGTCCAGACTTCCGGGGGAACGTACTCGGTCATGGCTGAAGTCCCTTTTTGCTTAGGGTCATCAGCTAGGAAGGCGAGCAAGCGCCTTCCAGAAACAGAAATGTGCCTTAGGCTGCGCCGACCGAAAGGAAGGACGGAAGTGGGCCGTTCCAGTCAGGCTTGATGTCCTCCACCACAGGAGAACGTTCTGCCTCGGGCGCTCGGTCCGAACGATGTTCCCTCACAGGGCGCTCAGCACGCTTTGGTTTTTCTTCGCGCGGCTGTCGTCCAGCTCGCTGGGGCCGCGCTTTCGGTTTCTCTGCAGCCGTTGACTCAGATTCTACCGTTTCTTTGGCCTCATTGTTCTCGGCCCTTGCGATCTTGTGGCCGATCAGTTTCTCGATTCCGGATACGGCCTCCGTATCCTCACGCGTGGCAAGAGTGATCGCGATCCCCTTCATCCCCGCGCGGCCGGTGCGTCCGATCCGGTGAATATAATCGTCCGGCTGCCATGGCACGTCGAAGTTGATGACATGACTGACTCCTTTGACGTCGAGTCCGCGAGCCGCGACGTCCGATGCAACGAGAACGTTTATCTCATCTTTTTTGAACCGGTCGAATTCGGCGATGCGGTCCGATTGATCCATGTCCCCGTGGATCTGTCCGACCGCAAATCCCGAGCGCTTGAGGCTGGTTGCCAGCTCACGGACCGTCGATTTTCGATTCGAAAACACGATCGCGTTCTTGAACTCCTCGTGACGCAGGATGTCGCGAAGGGCCTCGCGCTTCTTGTCGGCGCGAACAGTGACGAGCCTTTGCTCGATATTCACGTTGGCTGTGGCGGGCCGAGCTACCTCGATCCGCTTCGGTTCGTTCAGGAACTTGGCTGCCAACTTCTGGATCGGCGGCGGCATGGTCGCCGAGAAGAGCAGCGTCTGCCTGCTTTTTGGCAGCTTCGAGCAGATTTCCTCGATGTCCGGGATGAAACCCATGTCGAGCATCCGGTCGGCCTCGTCGATGACCAGCATCTCGCAGCCATTCAGAAGAATCTTCCCCCGCTGGAATAGGTCCATGAGCCGGCCAGGGGTGGCGATGAGGACGTCCACGCCTTTTTCCAGCGCTTTCACCTGGTCGCCCATCTGAACGCCGCCGATCAGGAGCGCCATCGAGAGCTTGTGGTACTTGCCGTACTTCTCGAAATTCTCGGAAACTTGAGCGGCGAGCTCTCGCGTCGGCTCGAGGATCAAAGACCGCGGCATCAACGCGCGGCTACGGCCGTGCGCTAGGATGTCGATCATCGGAAGGACAAAGCCGGCCGTCTTGCCCGTGCCCGTCTGGGCGATGCCGACGAGATCGCGACCCATCAGAACGGACGGAATGGCGGCCCGCTGAATGGGAGTCGGCTCATTGTAGCCGCTGTCATTGACGGCACGGAGCAATTCGTCGGAGAGGCCGAGATCGGCAAAAGTCATGCAAAATCCGAAGGAAAAGAGAAAAGCCGCGTTCCAACGCGCGAGCTTTACCAGTCAGATTGGGGCTAAGGCGTGCTTTTCAAGCTTGTCAAGGAAACTAGTCGCGCGGAATCTTGGGAACGAGGCGGCGGAAGCGCTCGATCCGGCAGCTGCGACCCATTCTGGAATGGATACCGTCCCGCTTTGCGCAGACCTTCCCATCTTCCGGCGTCAAATAAAACCCGTTGTAGAAGTCCAGCGCCGGACAATCTTCGTCGAGCTGCGCCCGAAGCCTCGTCCGATCGAACAATAGAAAGTCGACGGTTGCCGGGCCGGACAAGGCAGCGCCCTTGATGTTCTCTGAAGAGACGCACTTCGGCCCTTTGTGTTCATCCCATTCGAAGCGGTGAGGCATTGGCCGCACCGGCACGCGCATGATCACTTCTTCCTGGACGATCAGGGTCCGGACCTCGTCGGCCTGCACGCCGGCAAACGCGGCGAACCACGCTGGAAACAGCGACAGGAAAAAGGCGAATGGCATATCTGTGATCGTGACCCGGTCCCCGGCCATTGCGGTGAATGCGTTGAACAATGAATGAATTGGTCTCGCAAGTGGAGGGCCGTCCGGCGCAACGGCACTTGCGCAATGAAGGTGCCTTGAATAGAGCGCTGCCCGACAATTTTCCCAGCCTGTGTGGCCCGCGCGAGCGCGCCCGGACTGGCACCCAGGAGACGCTCTCGACATGGCGACCGCCGCCCCGACCCAGGAACTGCCGCTTTTCTACAACTCGCTCGAGGCCCTGAATTCAGGCCAACACAGCAAGTATCGCATTCGCCGTCTGGAAAATGCGCCGATCATGGCCTCCAGTCACGCCGTGCCGGTGACTGTCGACGAGTTCGCGCTGCTGCAGCGCCATTATCCGATCGTGTTTTCGGCCGGCGGCGATCCCGTTCCGCTCGCGCTTATGGGATTGAACGAGGGCATCAACGTGTACCTCAACGAGAACGGACAAGCCCTGGAGCCGAATACGTACATTCCGGCTTACATGCGGCGCTATCCCTTCCTGCTCGCGCGCCTTCGCCCCGATAGCGACGAGCTTTCGCTCTGCTTCGATCCGACCTCAGGAGCGGTTGGCGAGTTCGATGAGGGTGAGGCCCTTTTCGACGGCGACCAGCCGTCGGAGACGACCAAGGCGATCCTTCAGTTCTGTGAGCAGTTCGAAACTGCCGGACAACGCACTGCGGCCTTCATCGAGGAGCTCAAGAAGACTGACCTGCTGATGGACGGCGAGGTCGCGATCCAGCCTGAAGGCTCCCAGCAGCCCTTCATCTATCGCGGCTTTCGAATGGTCGACGAAGAGAAACTGCGCGAGCTGCGCGGTGACGAGCTGCGGAAGATGAACCAGAGCGGCTTGCTTCCGCTCATCTACGCACATCTGTTCTCGCTGTCGCAGATCCGGGACGTGTTTGCGCGTCAGATTCAGCAGGGCAAAGGCCCCATCGCGGCGCCGCCCCAGCCGGTTCCCGCTGAAGCGTGATCCGGGCGCGTTGGGCGGAGTTGAAAACCAGCTGACGTCAACCACTTAGGAGGTTGCCCGGCCGGTGGCTCCCCTTCACCGCGAAGGGCGCGCACCATGGGTGCGTTTCCTCCCTGAACCTAGGCCGTCCCGGGACCCGGGGCGGCCTTTTTTCCTGGCTCCTATTCGGCAGCCTGGGAGAATCTACGCTCGAGCAGGAATTGGCCCAGCCTGGCAGCCAATTGCTGGAAGAGGCGTGCCGTCCTGGCGAAGCCTGGGCCGGGACTGCAACCGTCAGCGTCCAGATAGCATCGTCGGTCGACTTCTATCTGCAAGGCATGGATGCCTTGGTACGGCGAGCCGTGGCGTTGAATGACATGACCCCCTGCGAACGGCTGATTTACGCCTGCCCGAAATCCCACCGATGCGACGATCTTCACCGCTTCTGCCGTCACCCAGGGCGCCGAGCTTTGACCGTAGCGATCACCGATAATGACCTGCGCTCCGCGGTCCGGAGAGGGCATCGAGTGGCAGTCCAGCAAGAGAGCGCAGCCGAATCGGTCCATCATCCGCGAGAGCTGCTCTTCGATCGCGCGATGATAAGGCCGATGCACTTGCTCCAGGCGTAGCTCAAGTTCCTGCACGGCGATGGGTCGATTCCACAATGGGCCGTGGCTTGAAGTGCGACCAGGGACGATGCCCAGCCCGCCGCGTGCTCGCGGGCTGATCGAAGTGATCGGCCCCGATCTGACAACGGTCGGATCGACTTCGTCTTCCGCGCGATTGCAATCGATGGCTCCGCGCGGAGCCCGAGCGACGATGGCACCGATTCCCCCTTCGATTGATGGGGTTATGAGCTGATCGACCAGCGGATCCTCCAGCGCGTGGAGGGAGCTTCGGCCTCCTTTGCTGAGCGCAATCAACCAGTCGGGATAGTCACGTCCGGCGTGCGGGACGGAGAGGAGCACAGGAACATCGGCACTGGGCGGATGGATGTCCGGCGGTGAAAGACGCATCGGCAAGAAATGCTCCTGGCTGCGGCACAAAGCCTAGGACTGTCGCGTTTCGGGTCAACAGACTCCCATCACGCTGGAAAATCTTAAACGTTCCGAGCATAAGGAAAGTCATGGCGAAAATCCTCTTAGCCGAAGACGACTCGTCCATGCGTGAGTATCTGCAACGGGCGTTGCAGCGTGTCGGCTATGAGGTTGCCTCGGTCGGATGCGGGACCGAGGCGATACCGTTGCTCGAAACCGAGCGCTATGACCTGCTCCTGACGGACATCGTGATGCCGGAAATGGATGGCATAGAGCTCGCACAAAAAGCGTCGGCGATCGACCCTGACATCCGCGTCATGTTTATTACGGGCTTTGCGGCGGTCGCACTCCAAGGCGGGCGGACCACACCGGGAGCCAAGCTTCTTTCGAAGCCTTTCCATCTCAAGGACCTCGTCGCGGAGGTGGACCGGATCTTCCAGACCGAAGATCAGCACGGTCGGCTTTAAGCCACAGTCATTTTAGGCGGATTCAGCGGGTTGCGCCTTTGGCGCATGCTCCCTAAATGCCGGCGTCGAGTGGGCGTGTAGCTCAGTGGTAGAGCACTGTGTTGACATCGCAGGGGTCGCAAGTTCAATCCTTGCCACGCCCACCATTTTTCCAAGCACTTAGACGAGTTTGTCGCAGCCCAGCTTTGTTCGGCCTTGCGACAATCTGCATAACGGCAACACAACCCGGTGTTGAACCCGGCGGCCATTGCACCGTAGGCTCGCCCCATGATTGCGAGCCGGAAGCTCAGTCGCCGGGACGTGGTGGCCGCAGGCGCGGTTCTGCTCGCGGGCTGTGTTTCGCCTGGAGTGGTTAAAAGCCGGATTCCCTTCGTACATCGCGCCGGATCAAATTTGCTGGCCGACGACCGGCCGTATCGGTTCGCCGGGACGAACATGTGGTACGCGGCCTATCTCGGTGCGAACGATCGCCAGAGGCTAGTCCGCGAGCTCGACCGACTGACGGCGCTCGGCGTCACTAACATCCGGATCCTCGGTTCTTCTGAACTCTCGCCGCTGAAGAATTCGGTCACGCCGGCGTTCCGCACTCAATCCCGCGATTATAACGAAATCCTGCTTCGCGGTCTCGATTTCACGCTGGCGGAGATGGGGCGCCGGGGCATGCGTGCGGTCATCTACCTGACCAACTTCTGGGAGTGGTCGGGCGGGATGATGACCTATCTCTACTGGACGAACGGTGGCCGCTACGTCGACATGAACGACCCGGCTCACCCGTGGCCGGAATTCCCGGACATGGTCTCGCAATTCTATTCGAGCGCACCGGCGATCGAGCACTACCACGACTACGTCCGAGCGGTTGTCGGCCGAACGAACAGGCTCACGGGCAAGAAGTACGTGGACGATCCGGCGATCATGAGCTGGCAGCTCGCGAACGAGCCGCGGCCGGGAGGAAGCGATGCGGTCGGCCTGAGGCAGATGCCCGCCTATCTTGAGTGGATTGGGACGACGGCTCGGCTGATCAAATCGCTGGATTCCAATCACCTCGTGTCCACTGGAAGCGAAGGAACACAGGGCTGCTACGGGCGCGACGATTGCGTGATGCAGGCGCACGGGTTTGCCGACGTGGATTATGTGACCGCGCACATCTGGCCGCAGAATTGGAGCTGGGCGGACCCAAAGGACCTTGCAGGAACTTGGCAGACGGTCGAGGCCAAGACGCGCGAGTATATTGCCGCGCAGGTGGCCATAGCCGAGCGGCTCGGAAAGCCGCTGGTGATCGAGGAGTTCGGCTTTCCCCGCGATGACGGAAGCTTCGATCCCGCCGCTACAACGACTTTTAAAGACCGCTTCTACGGCCTGATCTATCGCGCCGTTGCGGACAGCATTCGCAAGGGCGGCCCAATCGCTGGATCCAACTTCTGGGCATGGGGCGGCGAAGGGCGGGCGGCTCATGCCGATCACCGCTTCGTTCGTGGAGACACCTCTTATCTAGGCGATCCGCCTCACGAGCCCCAGGGATGGTACAGTGTCTTCGACAGTGATGCTTCAACGCAGGCGCTGATCCGTGGACACGCTGCGTCGCTAGTCGCGTAGCCGGACAACTTTGCTGGTGCCGTCGTAGGCGACGGTCTTGTCAGCTTGATCGAGGTCGAGCGTGCGAACGCGGCCCGGCTGCATGAACCGAACGCGGATCGTTCGCTTGGAGCTCATTCCGGGATAGCGACCTTTGCGAGCGCCGATCGTAAGTCTTCCGCTTGAATCGTCATAGCTGATCGGGATGCGTGAGTAGGCTCCGTTCAGATATTGGCGGCTGACGCCGTCGTCCTCGTAGAGCGAGAAGTTTCCATCAGCGCCGCCGTAGACCTGCAAGGTGATCGGTCCATTCTGACCTTCGCGCGTGTGCTGGATCGATGGGCCGGTCGGAACGATCGATCCTGCTCGCGCGAATACAGGCATCCGCTCGTAAGGCGCTGCGGCGACGATTGTCTGACCGCCATCGAAGCTCTGACCGCTGTAGAAATCGAACCAGCGTGTACCTGACGGCAGGTAGACCTTGCGGTCGCGCGCCTTGAAGTCCGTCACGGGCGCGACGAGGAAGGACGGGCCAAACAGATATTCGTCGTCGACACCCCACGACTTCCGGTCGGCTGCGAAGTCCATGACCAGACCGCGCATGATCGTGCCGTCCTTGAAGTGGGAGTCGGCGGCAAGCGTGTAGATGTAGGGCATCAGCCGGTAGCGGAGCCGGTCGTACCACTCCATCGACCGATAGGTCGGCGAGCTCGCCGGAGCCATTTCGTAGATCTCGCGATACGGAAACTCGCCGTGGCTGCGGAATAGCGGGGAGAAAGCACCGAATTGGAACCAGCGTGTGTTGAGCTCGCGCCATTCGGCGACGTGCGCCGGGTCCTGCTTCGTGTAACGCTCTTCGTTCGCGAAGCCGCCGATATCGTGGGTCCAGTTCGGAGCGCCCGACATGGAGAAGTTCACTCCAGCCGAGATCTGATCGCGAAGGTCGTCCCAGCGGGAGGCGACGTCGCCGGACCAAACGGCGACGCTATCGCGCTGGATTCCGCCGAACGCCGAGCGGGTGAGTATGAAGGGACGAACGTCGGGCTTAAAGCGGACGAGGCTCGAATAGACGCCGTCGACATGCACGAGGGGGAATGAGTTGAAGTAAGCGGCGCCCGGACCGGCGGCCGTCGGGCTCATCCGCCGCTGTCGTTCCTTGATCGACAGGTTCGAGTGAAAGTCGGGCTCGTCGGAATCGAGCCACCAGGCATCAAAGTTCTTCACGCCGAGCGTCTCGAGCATCTGGCGCGAGTAGATCTGCCTCGCGCGTGCATTGTAGGGGTCGTAGAAAGCGCTCGGGTAACCGGGACCGACCCAGTCGCGATAGCGAGCCTTGATGTATTCGGAGTCGGCCGGTTCGCCAGGCTGAGGATTGTCCATCCGGCTATAGATCCCGCCGGCCGCGTCCAGCTCCTTGTAATGCTCGGTCGTGGGATAGAATTTCGCCCACACGGATATCATCACGTTGGCGTTCCGGCGGTGAATCTCCTCCACCATCTCCTGCGGGTTCGGGAAACGCTTCGGGTCGAAGCAGTGGCAGCCCCAGCTGTTCTCCGGCCAGTAGAACCAGTCTTGGACGATATTATCGAGCGGCAGAGCGCGCTTCCGGTACTCGCCAACTACTCCCAACAGCTCGTCTTGTGTCTGATACCGCTGCCGGCTCTGCCAGAATCCGTATGCCCACTTCGGTAGGATCGGAGCCTTGCCGGTGAGAGCCCGATAGCCGGAGATGACTCCGTCCATGCTTTCGTCGGCAACGAAATAGTAGTCGAGCTTGCGACCGAGTTCGGACGACAAAGTCAGCGAATGGCGGTCTGGTTCGGGCAGCGGATCGTTGTGCAGAAGCGCGATGTAGCCAGCGTTCGGCTCCCATTCGACGCGGATGTCGGCGGACTTCCCAGCGATGAGCGGCAGTTCGAAATTATGGTACCATGGGTTCCAGTTCTGCCGCCAACGCTGCAGCACTTCCTTCCCGCCGACGAAGACCTTCACATAGCTCGACGAATAGAGCCGGAACTTGTGGGTCCCGGTTGTGGTCGGATGGATCGTTCCGGTCCAGACGACACGCTGCTCGCCGACAGCATCTGACTTTGCCTTTGCCGCGGCTGGCCATTTCGATTGATCTTCGATGTACTGATAGTCGATCGTCGGTTCCTGCCGGGTCACGACTTCGCGTCCGCCGAGGAAGTAATGCGTCGTGAAGCCCGGTGCACCCTGGTCACCGCTGACCTTCAGCTGCTCCCCAACTAGCAAGTAGGGCCTGGCATTGCCGAAGCGCGTAATCGAATTGTTGTCCCACAGGATGCCGTAGTTGCGCGTTGAGACGACGAACGGGATTGCGACGTCCATATTGTGCTGGGCGAGCTCTACGTCTTCGCCATTGTAGTTCATCTGCCGATTCTGGTGCTGCCCAAGACCATAGAATCCCTCGTCGCTCCCGCGGTTGAACTGCTGTGTGACCGAGAGAAACGACTGACCCTCGGTTGTGACGGGCGCGAACGTCGGCGGGCCGCTCTCACGGAGGACCTCAACTCCGCGTGCATTGCGAAAGCTGACATCGCCCGAGGCGAGACTGACGATTGCCGAAGCCTTCGGTGTGCGGATATTTACTGAGCCGGCGGCCTCGGAGACCTCAAATCCACTCGAGACTGGGTTCGCAGTCACCATCAGGCTTGAGTCACGAGCGAGGTTTTCGGTTGGGCCTGAAACCACGTGGAACATACCGTCGCCGTAGACATCCACCCGAACGACCTTTTCGGTTCCACTATCCGGAAAGACGACAATGCCGCCGTCGATCTTGCGCCAGCCCTGCCCGAGGGCCGTCGTGCTCGTGCACAGCAGCAGTGCCGCTACGAAAATACGAATGTCCGCCCCTCCCGACGCTCGCGCTTTCAGCGCTTTCAGACTGCAAAGGCCGTTGCTAATGATAGCGCTATCATTGCGGTTCGATCGAACACAGGCAAGCAGGGGAGATGTCGATGGTTCACGTGTCGAAGATGGCTTGGCGTTCGTTCGCAACTGCTGGTTTGCTGGCAAGCAGTGCCTGCGCAACTCAGACGGTTCCTCCACCACCTGCCGTCGTCGAAGCGCCGGCTCCGGCGCCCATTGCAGACCCGAATGCCTGGCCGGACGTGCACAGCCGCGTCGCGATGGACCCGGCAATCGAGGCTCGGATCGACGCGATCCTCACGAAGATGCCAGTCGAGGAAAAGGTGGGACAGATCGTCCAGCCCGACATTACCAGCGTCACTCCGGCCGACATGCGAAAGTACAAGTTCGGATCGATCCTGGCGGGTGGGAACAGTGCCCCCGGAGGCAATGAAAAGGCGCCTGCGGCGGAATGGCTGAAGCTGTCGGACGCGTTCTGGAATGCCGCCAATGAAGCGCAATGGGTCGGCGAGCGAATCCCGACATTGTGGGGGATCGATGCCGTGCACGGCCACGCCAACATCGTCGGTGCGACGATTTTCCCGCAGAACATCGGTCTCGGCGCAATGCGTGACCCGGAGCTGATCAAGAAGATCGGTGAAGTGACTGCTCGTGAAATGCAGGTCACGGGCATTGATTGGGACTTCTCACCGACGCTTGCAGTCGTCCGCGATGATCGCTGGGGCCGCACTTACGAGGGCTTCTCGGAAGATCCGGAAGTCGTGCGCTCGTACGCGGGCAAGATGGTCGAGGGCCTTCAGGGCACTCCAGGAACTCCCGACTTCCTTGGGCCCGGACACGTGATCGCTACGGCCAAGCATTTCGTCGGCGACGGCGGAACGGCGAACGGCAAGGATCAGGGCGACAATCCGTCCACCGATGAGCAAATCCGCGACATTCACGGCGCGGGCTATCCGCCCGCGGTCGAAGCCGGCGTGCAGTCGGTCATGGCATCCTATTCAAGCGTTCGTGGCCAGAAGATGCACGGCAGTCAGGATCTGCTCACAAAGCGACTGAAGGGCGACATGCATTTCGACGGATTCGTTGTCGGTGATTGGAATGGCCACGGGCAGGTGCCGGGCTGTACCGTCACAAGTTGCGCTGCGGCCGTAAATGCGGGCCTCGATATGTTCATGGCGCCGGACAGCTGGAAGGGCATCTACGAAAATACGCTGGCGCAGGTGAAATCGGGCGAGATCCCGATGGCACGGCTTGACGACGCCGTGCGCCGGATTCTCCGCGTGAAGCTGCGCGCCCATCTCTTTGAAGAAGGCGCGCCCTCGACGCGTCCATTTGCCGGTCGCTTCGAGTTGCTCGGTTCTGCGGAGCATCGCGCTGTCGCTCGCCAGGCCGTGCGCGAGTCGCTCGTCCTTTTGAAGAACCAGGGCCACCTTTTGCCCCTGTCGCCGGCCGCGAATGTGCTTGTTGCCGGTGACGGCGCCGACAGCATCATGAAGCAGGCGGGCGGCTGGACGATTAGCTGGCAGGGAACGGGCCTGACAAAGGCCGACTTCCCCCATGCGCAATCCATCTACAGTGGCATCCACGATGCGGTGAACGCCGCCGGCGGGACAACGACGCTTAGCGTGGATGCCAAGTATAAGCGTAAGCCCGATGTCGCGATCGTTGTCTTCGGTGAGAATCCATATGCGGAAATGGTCGGCGACCGCCCGACGCTGGAGTTCAGCCCGAGCGACAAGACGGCGCTTGAGACCCTGAAAAAGCTCAAGGCCGCTGGCATTCCGACGGTTTCGGTTTTCCTTTCCGGTCGTCCGATGTGGGTCAACCCCGAACTCAACGCGTCCGATGCGTTCGTCGCGGCCTTCCTTCCGGGAAGCGAAGGTGGCGGCGTCGCCGATGTCCTGTTCAAGGATGCGTCCGGACAGGCCCGCGCCGACTTCCGGGGCAAGCTGTCCTACAGTTGGCCGAAGCGTGCTGATCAGACGCCGCTCAATCGCGGAGACCCCAATTACGATCCGCTGTTCGCCTACGGCTATGGACTGACCTATGCCGACAATGGCGACCTGCAGGCACTGTCGGAGGACCGTCCCGCCGGCGGGGGAGCGAGCGACGCAGGCACGTTCTTCGCACGCGGCGTGCTGCCGTCCGGCTGGTCGTTTGTGCCGTCGACAGGTGTGACAGTGCGCAACGTCGATCGCCGAGGGCAAGAAGACACGCGTTTGATCACGTTCGACGGGACAGGAGATCAGTCGCTTCGGCTGACAGCGTCGCAGCCGCTCGATATTGCGCGCGAAACCAATGCAGAGCTCAGCCTGCTCATCGACTATGATGTGCGGAGCGGGCCGACCGCCGACGTCAAGCTCGGCGTGGACAATGCAGCCGTGCCGATCACGAACGCATTCCGCAGCGCGCCCAAGGGTCAGTGGCGGACGTTGACGGTGCCGCTCAAATGCTTTGCCAAGGCAGGCGCCGACATGGCCACGCTCTCAACACCGCTCGTGCTCAGTACGTCCGGCAAGCTGACGGTCGCGATTTCCGACATCCGGATCGCTAGCGCGTCCGTACCGCAGGACCGCTGCATCTTTTAGCAGGAACGAGGGTGATCGAGCCTTTCGAAACATCCTCGGTTAGGCCCAGTTTTCGATAAGGTCTTCAGTTGCAGTCTTGAACTTATGAGTGGTAGCGCTAACACTCCCCCTTGTGATTGGGGACGGGCGCGCGTGATTCCGGCTTTCTCGCCAGCGATGCTTCCGGTCGACGCAGCTGACGCTGTGCTGGCCGGGAGGCTTTTGCTCGATGAAGGGCCAACGCCCATCCTGATCCGGCACGGGGAAGTCGAGGATGTGTCCCGCGTCGCACCGACAGTCTCCGACCTTCTCGAGCTCGATGATTGGAACACGATCAAGGGCGAGCGACTGTTCGGCCTGGACGAACTATTCCACCTTCCGCGCGAACGATTCCTGGCGCCGTTCGACCTCCAGGTTATCAAGGCGGCGGGTGTCACCTTTGCCATTTCGGCAATAGAGCGCGTGATTGAGGAACGCGCGCGCGGGGACTATCGAGCCGCTGCGGCGATCCGTGAGAAAGTCGAAGCCGCGATCGGCGGGGCGATCCGCTCACTCGTTCCCGGAAGCGAAGGCGCAGCGCGGCTCAAGGACACTTTGATTGAGGACGGTCTTTGGTCGCAATATCTCGAAGTCGCCATCGGGCCCGACGCGGAAATCTTCACGAAGACCGCGCCCTTGGCGAGCGTTGGCTGGGGCGCTGCCATTGGCGTCCGGTCTGATTCCAGCTGGAACAATCCGGAGCCGGAGGTCGTGCTTGCCGTGAACAGCCGGGGTGAAATCCGTGGCGCGACTTTAGGCAATGATGTGAATCTGCGAGATTTCGAAGGCCGGAGTGCGTTGCTGCTCAGCAAGGCCAAGGACAATAATGCGTCGACGGCAATTGGGCCGTTCATTCGTTTGTTCGACGATCACTTCACACTGGATGACGTGCGCAATGCGGTCGTCGAGCTCAAGATCGAGGGTGAGGATGGCTTCACGCTCCGAGGCCGCAGCCTGATGAGCGAGATCAGCCGCGATCCCGAGGAGTTGGTCCGGCAGGCGCTCAGCGAACATCATTATCCGGACGGTTTTGCGCTCTTCCTTGGCACATTGTTTGCGCCCACGGACGATCGCGATGAGCCGGGGCGGGGCTTCACGCACAAGAAGGGTGATGTAGTGCGCATTTCCGCGCCAAGACTGGGGACGCTCGTGAACCGGGTGACGACCTCGAAGGAGGCGCCGCCGTGGCGGTTCGGCATGCGCGATTTGATGCGCAACCTGGCTTCGCGGGGCCTGTTGGAGGGGCAGGGGAAGATTTTGGAGACGAGCCGGTGACCAATACCCTGACCCATTTCATTGGCGGTGAATTCGCCGGCGACGCCGTAGGCGAGAGCATCAATCCATCTAACCTCGACGACGTCGTGGCCCGCTACCCAAAGGCGAAGCCGGAAGACGTCGACAGAGCAGTGAAAGCGGCACGTGACGCCCTTCCGGCCTGGTCAGAAGCGTCGCCGGAAGTGCGCTCGGATGTCCTCGATCGGGCAAGCAATCTCGTCATGGAGCGCGCCAAGGCGCTCGGCGAGCTTTTGTCGCGTGAGGAAGGCAAGACTCTTGCCGAAGGCACGGGCGAGGTCATGCGTGCCGCGCGCATCTTGAAATATTTCGCGGGAGAGGCTCTTCGGCGGCACGGCCGAACGCTTGAGTCGACGCGACCCGGTCTAGACGTTTCCACCTACCGCGAAGCGATCGGCGTCGTGGGCCTGATCACTCCGTGGAACTTTCCAATCGCAATTCCGGCCTGGAAAGCGGCTCCGGCGCTCGCGTTCGGCAATACGGTTGTGATGAAGCCAGCAACGCCGACGCCGGCGATCGCACACGCATTAGTGTCCATCATCCACGAGGCCGGCGCGCCTGCCGGAGTCTTGAACCTGGTCATCGGCGAGGGCGGGATCGGAAGCGCGATCGTCGATCATAATGACGTGGACGCGATCTCCTTCACCGGATCACAGGGTGTCGGTGCGATGGTCGCCCAAGGTGCGGTCAAGCGACAGGCGCGCGTGCAGCTGGAGATGGGTGGCAAGAATCCCCTGGTCGTCCTCGACGATGCAGATCTCGAGCGGGCAGTGACCTGTGCGATCGACGGCGCGTTTTTCGGAACCGGCCAGCGCTGCACGGCCTCATCGCGCATCATCGTCACTGAAGGAATTCACGACCGCTTCGTCGAGGCGCTGGCCGAACGTGCCCGTTCTCTTCGCGTCGGCGATGCGCTCGATCCGAACACTCAGATCGGACCGGCTGTTAGCGAAAGCCAGCTCGAGCAGAACCTCAACTATGTGGAGATCGCGAGGAGCGAGGGCGGCAAAATCCTAGCGGGCGGCGGCGCGCTGCAACTCGACAAGCGCGGTTATTACATGGCGCCGACGGTGATTGCCGACACCGCGCCTGATCAGCGCATCAATTGCGAGGAAGTTTTCGGTCCGGTCGCCAGCACTGTCAGGGTCAAGGATTATGACGAGGCACTGGAGATCGCGAACCGCGGCCAGTTCGGCCTTTCTGCGGGCATCGTGACCAATTCGCTAAAACATGCTCGCGACTTCCGGAGACGCGTGAAGGCCGGAATGGTGATGGTGAACCTGCCGACCGCAGGCGTTGATTATCACGTCCCGTTCGGGGGCACGCGCAAGTCGAGCTACGGGGCCCGGGAGCAGGGCTTCGCGGCTGTCGAATTCTATACCCAAACCAAGACCGTCTACGTGGGGGGCTGAAGTATTGGCTGACGAACAAGATCTCCGCGCACTCTATCCGAGCTTGCGCGGAAAGCGGGTGCTGATCACTGGCGGGGGCTCGGGAATTGGCGCCGGCATTGTTGAGGGCTTCGCGCGTCAGGGCGCCGACGTGACCTTTTTCGACGTAACGAACGGCGACTCCCAAGCCGTCGCGGATAGCGTCGGCGCCCGGTACGTTGAGAACGATCTTCTGGATGTAACCGGTACCAGAGCCGCAATTGCACGCCTGATTGACGAGGGCGGGCCTTTCGACGTCCTGGTGAATAATGCAGCCAACGACGATCGGCATTCCATCGACGACGTCACAGAAGAATATTGGGACAATCGCCTTGGTGTGAACCTTAAGCACATGTTCTTTTGCTCGCAGGGGGTGATTCCCGGAATGCGCAGCAAGGGCGGCGGCGTCATCGTCAATCTCGGATCGATCAGCTGGCATCTCGCTCTGCCGGATCTCGTCCTTTACCAGACATGCAAGGCGGCCATCGAAGGCATGACTCGGGCGCTCGCGCGAGACCTCGGTTCCGACAATATCCGCGTCACATGCGTCGTCCCCGGCAATGTCCGCACGCCGCGCCAGCTGAAATGGTATACGCCGGAGGGCGAGGCAGAGATCGTCGATGCGCAGTGCCTTAAGGGGCGTCTCGTGCCGGAGGATATCGCCGCGATGGTCATGTTCCTTGCGTCGGACGATGCGCGGCTGACGACCGGTCATGAATATTGGGTGGATGCCGGCTGGCGATAAGCTCGCGAACTGGGGATTGAGATGCGTCGACTAGCGCTTGTGCTCCTGCTGGGCACCTGTTCAACCGCCGAGGCCGCTCCGCAGCTCAATAATCTCTTTTCGGATCATGCCGTGCTTCAGCGGAGCAGACCGATTGTGGTCTGGGGAAGCGCGTCGCCCGGCGAAAAGGTTCGGGTCTCGATAGCTGGCGCGACGAAGGACGTAGCCGCGGACGCAAAGGGCGACTGGCGCGTCGAGCTTCCGCGGATGAAAGCGGGCGGTCCCTTTGTGCTCAGCGCTTCAAGTGCCTCGGGGAGTTCTACGGCGACCGACATCCTGATCGGCGACGTCTGGCTCTGCTCCGGGCAATCGAATATGGAACTGCCGGTCAGTCGGGCGCTCGACAGCTGGAACCAGACCCAGTCGGCCGATGACCCGCAGCTGCGCATCCTCACGGTGCCGCATCTGTCCGCAACGACGCCTAATTCGACGATTGAGGCCCCCATCAAATGGCAGGCGGTCACGCCGCAAACGGTCGGGGACTTCTCCGCCGCCTGCTACTTCCTGGTGCGCGATCTTCGCCGTTCGCAGAAGGTGCCGATCGGAGCGGTCAACGCAAGCTGGGGTGGAACCCCGATCCGGGCCTGGCTAGACGAGCGCGGCGCGGGAGCAACCGGCGGCGAGGATTACACCCAGCTGCAGCTCTTCCGCCTTGACCCGGCTGCAGCGAACAAGTCCTTCGGGGAGAAATGGGCTGACTGGTGGCGCAGCAGGACCGGTGACACCGCCGGTCAGGAGCCATGGAATGCAAGCGGCAGGCTGAACTGGTTATCCGTCCCGCGCATCGGATATTGGGAGCAGTGGGGCGACCCGAAGTTTGCCGACTTCAACGGGATGGTGTGGATGCGCAAGCGCTTCACCCTGACGCCGGCTGAAGCCGCCAAGGACGCGACGATATCGCTCTCCGTGATCGACGAGATCGACGAGGCGTTCGTGAACGGCACCCCGGTCGGCGGGCGTTATACATGGGAAGCGCCCCGCGAATATCGTATCCCATCCGGCGTCCTTCGCCCCGGCGAGAACGAAGTCATAGTCAATGTCTTCGACGGATCGGGCGCTGGCGGAATGAGCGGCCCGGCGGAAGACGTTAAGCTGACTCTGTCCGACGGCACCGCGAAGCCGCTTGGGCAGGGCTGGCAATATTCAGTGGTGAACAAGTCGATCGGAAACGGGCCGTTGGCGCCATGGGATTCGGCCATGGGCCTCACCCAAATCTACAACGGGATGATCGCGCCGCTTCGCGACTACGGATTGACCGGCGTCGCCTGGTATCAGGGTGAAGCGGACGTCGGTCGCGTTGGCAGCTATGCCGATCGGCTCAACGCCATGATGACCGGATGGCGCACCCAATTCCGCCAGCCGAAGCTTCCATTCCTGATCGTCAGCCTTGCCAATTTCGGACCGTCAGCAACAAAGCCGATCGCAAGCGGCTGGGCTGAGCTGCGCGAACAGCAGAGGCTCGGCGTGCAGCGCGATCCCAACGCTTCGCTTGTCGTCGCTATGGACCTCGGCGAGCGCCTGGATGTGCATCCAGCGAACAAGGTCGAGCTTGGCCACAGGCTCGCTCGCGCAGCAAATGTCTTAGCGTATGGAGCAACGGGCCCGCCTGGTCCGCAAGTCGCTGGTGCGCGTCGGACTCCAAATGGGATCGAGGTGGAGTTCAAGGGCGTGACAGGCACTTTGCAGACCTGGAGCGGTCCTCGCGCACTTGCCTTCGAGCTTTGCGGAGCGACGCAGGAGAGCTGCCGCTTCGCCGACGCGGTCGCGAGTGGATCCACCGTCCGGTTGGCGGACGACGGCAAACCCACAACCCGCGTGCGATATGCCTGGGCCGACACGCCGGTCACCAATCTTTACGATGAGGCCATGCTGCCGCCCGGACCGTTCGAGGTTCCGGTGAACTAACTCTAGTGGTTATGCCGCGGCGTCGTGTTCGACGTTCCGCGGTATTTGACCGCGAACTCCAGCACCGCACCCTCATCCATCTGCCCGGTCTTCTCGCGGTAGAGCTCTTCCCAGGGTGTATTGCTCTTCGGGACAGGAGGCGGCGTACCCGCCTTCCGCCGCGCAATCTCTTCATCGTCGACCAATGCGTCGCAACGACCACCCTTAAGGTCGATGCGAATGATATCTCCTGTGCGCAGCCAGGAAAGGCCGCCACCCGCCGCACTTTCGGGGGACGCGTTCAGGATCGAAGGGCTGTCGGACGTTCCCGACTGGCGCCCGTCGCCAAGCGTTGGAAGGCTGGCGATACCGCGCTGCAGCAGTGCGTCAGGGGGCTGCATGTTTACGACCTCGGCCGATCCGGGCCAGCCGAGCGGACCCGAACCGCGAATGACGAGGATGCAATGCTCGTCGATCTCGAGAGCGGGATCGTTGATGCGATGGTGATAGTCGTCCGATCCATCGAACACGATCGCGCGTGCTTCGAACACATCCTCGTGTCCCGGGCGGGACAGGTAGCGGCTGCGAAAATCGCTCGAGATGACGCTCGTCTTCATGATCGCAAAGTCGAAAAGATTGCCGTGCAGAACGAGGAATCCCGCACGTTCCTTCAGCGGCTGATCAAAAGGACGAATGACATCGCGGTCGGTTGACTCGCGCCCCTTCAAATTCTCGGCCTGGGATCGTCCGGTGACCGTAGGCGCATTCCCGTCGAGCTTTCCGGCCTGCAGCAGCTCCCACAGCACTGCCGGCACGCCGCCTGCGCGATGGAAACGTTCGCTGAGATACTGGCCGGCCGGCTGCACGTTCGCCAGGAGGGGGATGTCGTACCCGAATTCCATCCAGTCCGACCGGCGAATCTCGACCCCGGCGTGGCGCGCCATTGCGACGATATGGGGCTGGGCGTTGGTCGAGCCCCCGAGCGCGCTCACCAATCGAATCGCGTTGAGGAACGACTCCCGGGACAGAATCTTTGATGGGCGAAGGTCTTCGTAGGCCATGTCCACGATGCGCCGTCCGGTTTCGTAGGCCATCTGGCCCCGTTCGCGGTAGGGCGCGGGTATTGCGGCGTTGCCGGGAAGTGAAAGGCCGAGCGCTTCCGACACCGCATTCATCGTCGAGGCGGTGCCCATCGTATTGCAGTGGCCGGGCGAGGGCGCCGAGTCCGCCGCTCTGCGAAGGAACTCCTCTTCATCGATCTCGCCCGCTCCGAGCAATCTGCGCGAACGCCAAATGACGGTTCCGGACCCGACCAGTTCTCCGTCATGCCAACCATCGAGCATCGGCCCGCCGGACAGTGTGATCGACGGTATGTCGACGGTGCACGCGGCCATGATGCTTGCTGGCGTCGTCTTGTCGCAGCCCGTGGTGAGCACCACCGCATCGATGGGGTAGCCGTTCAGCGTCTCAACCAGGCCAAGATAGGCGAGATTGCGATCCAGCGCGGCGGTCGGCCGCCGGCAATTCTCGAATATCGGATGCATGGGAAACTCCATCGGAATTCCCCCTGCGTCACGGATGCCGGCCTTAACGCGCTCGACCAGCTGCAAATGGATGCGATTGCACGGGACCAAATCCGACCCCGACTGCGATATGCCGATGATCGGCTTGCCGCAGCGCAGCTCTTCCGGAGTCAGCCCGTAGTTCATGTAACGCTCGAGATAGAGCGCAGTCATGTCGCTTCGGCCAGGCGCGTCGAACCATTCGCGCGAACGGAACGGACGTGCAGGAGTGCGGCTCATTTTCAGCTCCGAATCGGGCAGGGCGCGACCTGGGGCGCGCCCGGAACCCTTCTAGCCCTGCATTTCTTCCAGTTCCTTCCCCTTCGTTTCGTGCACGTAGCGCTGCACGAGGAAGAAGCTGATCACTGCGCAGACCCCGTAGAAGACGTAGCTTCCGGTGAGGCTCCAGGCGGCCATGATCGGGAAGCTCTGCGCAATTAGATAGTTGGAGAACCATTGCGCAAAGCCGGCGACGGCAAGTGCCGAGCCACGGATCTGGTTCGGGAACATCTCGCCCAGCATGACCCACATCACCGGGCCCCAGCTGAAATTGAAGAAGATGACGTAAAGGTTGGCAGCAACCAGCGCGACCGTGCCGAGGCTGGATGAAAGCTGCAGCTTGCCTTGTGCGTCGAGCGTGCCGTTGGCGAAGGCGTAGACCATCGCGAACAAGGTCACGGCCATGCCCGCCGAGCCGATGAGCAGGAGCGGCTTGCGGCCGATCTTGTCGATGACGGCAATGGTGACGAAGCAGGCGGCGATCGAAACCGCGCCCGACACGATGTTGATCTGAAGCGACTGATCCTCGGTGAAGCCGGCGAGCTGCCACAGCGTTGCGCCGTAGTAGAAGATGACGTTGATCCCGACGAGTTGCTGGAAAACGGCAAGCATGATGCCGACCCAGACGATTGGGCGGATACCGAGCGGGCCCGACCCCTTGATGTCGCTCAGTCGCGGACGATGGTCCTCCGCGAAGGTGGCGCGGATTTCGGCGAGCTTGCCGCGGGCGACGTCGGCCCCGAACAGGCTTGTTAGAACGCTCGCCGCTTTCTCATCGCGGCCCTTGGAGACGAGATAGCGCGGGCTCTCCGGAATGAAGATCAGGGCGATGAGGAAGATGGCCGCCGGGATCGCTTGCATCAGGTACATCCAGCGCCATGCCTCTATCCCGGCCCAGTAGGTCGAAGTCGATTCACCGGCGCTCGCAGCCAGGAAATAGTTGACCAGGAAGGCCGTGGTCAGGCCGGTGATGATCATGATCTGCTGCACCGTCGTCAGCCGCCCGCGGATGCTCGCGGGTGCGACTTCCGAAATGTAGGCAGGCGAGAGGACGCTTGCTGCGCCGACCGCCATGCCGCCGGCGATGCGGGCAACGACGAACAGCGCCTGCACATGGGCGAAGCCCTGAATGAGCGCGCCGCAGACGAACAGGATTGCGGCGAGCATCATGGTGTTGCGGCGGCCCATGAGGTCGGCCAAGCGTCCAGCGAAGAAAGCACCGATGAAGCAACCGATCAGCAAGGACCCCACGGTGAACCCGAGGCCGGCATCGCCTAGCCGGAATGCGGTTCTCAGACCCTGCTGGGTGCCGTTTACCGCACCACTGTCATAGCCGAACAGGAAACCACCGATCGTCGCCACCGCAACGATCGCACCAATGAACCCCATGTTCGCGCGCTGTGCACTCGCCTCGACCATAACTCTCCCCTCTTGCGCGCCGAATCGCAGATGCCCGACGCTGAATGTTAGCGCTAACTACTCATCGACTCCGCGCCAATTGCAAGTGTCGGAGTGAGGCGCCCTCACTTGCGAGAACGGCGCCGTTGGGACGGCGCCGGCCCCGAAGATTCGCGAATAACAAGCTCATGCTCGAGCACGCGCTCCGCAGACACGGGCGGCAGACCATGGCGCCTGCCGCGCAGCGCCGATAGCAACAGGTCGAGGGCCGCGTCAGCCATCGCAGCGACCGGCTGACGGATGGTTGTAAGCTCGGGCCAAACAGTCGTGGCAGGGGCCGTATCATCGAACCCAACGACGCTGATGTCGTTGGGCACATCGAGACCGCGGCGGTGCGCGACGCTGACTGCCGCAGCGGCCATATCGTCATTGCTCGCGAAAATTGCGGTTGGACGATTTGAAAGATCGAGCAGCTTCTCAGCCGCCTCAAGACCTGAGCGAAAAGTGAAGTAGCCCTGCTCGACGGCGATGCCCGAAGGATCAAGGCCTGCCGCATTCACTGCCGCGCGGAAGCCTCTTTCCCGCTCCGCGCTGGCGATCTGCTGCGGATGTCCTTTGATCAGGGCGATGCGACGATGCCCGAGCTTGATCAGATAGTTCGTCATTTCCTGAGCAGCTTCGAAATCGTCGATCCGGACGTTGAGTGCATTCTCATAGAGCTTGCCCATCGCGACGGTGACGACTGGCATTTTAGCCTTCGCTAGCTCGGTCAGTATGGGCACGGATTCAGAAAGAGGCGGCGGCAAGATCACGCCTTCGACGTCCGCCGTCGAGATGTGACGAGCTGCTTGCGCCTGGTCGGAGTCCTCTTCGCCTTCACATGCTTCGATCACCAGGTGCGCGCCCGCCTTGCGTGCTCCGTCCAGCGCACCGACCAGGAACTGGCTGAGATAGGCGGCGCTCGGGTTGGAATAGAGCAATCCGATGTGCGTCGCATCGCCTGCAGCAAGGCTTCGGGCAGCCATGTTGGGCGAATAACGAAGCCTCTGCACGGCATCGAGAACGCGAGCGCGCGTTTTGTCCCGGACGTTCTTTTCCTTGTTGATGACGCGCGAGACGGTCATTGCGGACACGCCGGCGGCGCGCGCAACATCTTCGATCGTGACTGTCCCCCGACTGCGCCGGCTGGGTCTGTTCGTCGCGGCCATTCGGAACATCGCTTAAGTGCGCAACCGCCCCATTGCAACGGCACCAGTCACCATTATGGTAGCGCTATCATTCAAGTGCGAGCTCGCGGGGAGAGAGAAATTGGGCAAGCGCGGTACGAACGGCGTTCGCATGTTTATTGCGGTTGCCGCGGCGACATTGATCGGCGCGTGGGGAGTTGCAGGCGCAGCGCCGCGCGGCGCGTCTCGTTCAGCGGTCCTAGTCTATAAGGATGCATCCAAGCCGGTTGAGGCTCGCGTTGACGATCTGCTCCGTCGGATGACGCTGGAAGAGAAGGCTGCGCAGCTCGTCACGCTCTGGGAGCAGAAGGACAAGGTCCAGACAGACGCGGGACAATTTGACTCGGCCGAAGCGTCAGCGAACTTCCCGAGCGGCGTCGGCCAGATCGCGCGTCCGTCCGACAAGCGCGGCGTGACTCAAACCAATGCCGGAGCAGCGGGCGCGTCAGCCGGAGCCGTCAATCGCGACGCGCGCGACACCGCGGAATACATCAACGCGGCGCAGCATTGGGCTGTCGAAAAGACCCGGCTCGGCATTCCTATCCTGTTCCATGAAGAAGCGCTGCACGGATATGTTGCGCGGGGCGCAACCAGCTTTCCGCAATCGATCGCACTTGCCAGCAGCTGGGACCCCGCCTTGCTAGAGCGAGTGTTCTCCGTGGCTGCGCGCGAGATGCGTGCCCGGGGCGCAACTTTGGCCCTCGCTCCCGTCGTCGACGTCGCACGCGATCCGCGATGGGGCCGCATTGAGGAAACCTATGGCGAAGATCCTTATCTCGTGAGTGAGATGGGTCTTGCAGCAATCCGTGGATTCCAAGGTTCCACGCTGCCGCTTCCCTCGAACAAGATCATGGTCACGCTGAAGCACATGACCGGTCACGGCCAGCCGGAAAGCGGGACGAACATTGGTCCCGCGCACCTTGGCCAACGCGAGCTTCGTGAGACCTTCTTCCCGCCGTTCGAGCGCGCGGTGACGGAGCTTCCCGTCCGATCGGTGATGCCGTCGTACAATGAAATCGACGGAGTTCCGTCGCACGCGAACAAGTGGCTGTTGCGCGACGTTTTGAAAACAGAATGGGGCTTCAAGGGCGCGGTCATCAGCGACTATTTCGCGATCAATGAGCTCGTCACTCGGCATCATATGTTCGCCGATGCGAAGGATGCCGCCGAACGGGCAATCAAGTCCGGTGTCGACTCTGAAACCCCCGACCCGCAGGGCTACACTCATCTCATCGAGCTCGTTCGCTCCGGCCGCGTTCCCGAAGCGCTGGTCGATGATGCGGTGCGTCGTGTTCTTCGGCTGAAGTTCGAATCCGGTCTATTCGAAAATCCCTATCCGGACGTTGCCACGGCCGAAGCAAAGACGGCGACGCCCGACGCGATCGCACTCGCCCGCGAGGCGGCGCAACGCTCGATCGTTTTACTCAAGAACGACAAGGGGCTGTTGCCGCTCGACGCCTCGAAGATCAGTCGTGTGGCCGTGCTTGGAACGCACGCGCGCGATACTCCCATCGGTGGCTACAGCGATCAGCCCAGGCATGTCGTCAGCGTGCTCGAAGGATTGCAGAATGCTTCGGCTGGCAAGTTTGCCGTCGATTATGCGGAAGGCGTCCGGCTGACGGAGAGCCGTTGCTGGTCGTGCGATGAGGTGAAGCTTGTCGATCCCGCAGTGAACAAGAAGCTGATCCCGGAAGCTGTCGAGACTGCCCGAAAAGCCGACGTGATAGTGATGGTCCTCGGCGACAACGAGCAGCTTAGCCGCGAAGCATGGGCTGACAATCACCTTGGTGACCGCTCCTCGCTCGACCTGGTCGGTCAGCAGGAGGAGCTCGCTCGTAAGGTGCTTGCGCTGGGCAAACCGACGGTCGTCATCCTGCTAAACGGACGGCCGCTGTCCGTAAACTACCTTGCGGCCAATGCTCCGGCCCTGATCGAAGGCTGGTACCTCGGTCAGGAAACGGGCAATGCACTCGCGGACGTTTTGTTCGGCAGGGTCAACCCCGGCGGGAAGCTGCCCGTGAGTTTCGCACGCAACGTCGGCCAGCTGCCGATCTTCTACAATCGTAAGCCGAGCTCGCGTCGAGGGTATCTCTTCGACACGACGAAACCGCTTTATCCGTTCGGTTATGGGCTCAGCTACACGACGTTCGATATCTCGGGGCCGCGGTTGGCGAGTGCCACGATCTTGAAGCGCGAGAACGCCACGGTCACTGTGGACGTGGTCAACACCGGAAGCCGCGCCGGTGATGAGGTCGTCCAGCTCTATGTTCACGACGATCTTGCATCCGTCACGAGGCCTTTGATTGAGCTCAAACGCTTCCAGCGCGTGACTCTCCAGCCTGGTGAGCGTCGCACCGTGACCTTTGAGTTGAAGCCGAACGATCTCGCACTCTGGAACATGGACATGAAGCGCGTGGTCGAACCCGGCACGTTCACGATTTCTGCGGGTCCCAACTCCGTCGATCTCAAGAGCAGTACGCTAACGGTCGCTGCGCGCTAGCCTTTGCAAATGCTCTCAAGGATCGGCTGGTAGTTCGCTCTCGCGGGGAGCGGCCCCGCAGCAGAAGCCTTTTTCTCAAGGCCCTGTGCCTCCGCAGGACGCCGCGGATTGATCTGGTCCGCATAGGCCGGATCGGCCTCCGCTTCGGGCAGGCTTACGAAGCCAAAACCCTCGTCGCGATAAAGCTTGAGCAGCCGCGGCAGCATCCGGGCTTCGAACGCGCTGATGTGAAGGAGCAGCACGAAAGGTATGTCGCGGCCGTACAGAGTGCGCGACAGCTGCCGATAATATCCGATGCTTTCCCGGGCTGCCTGAAGGTACAGATCTTCAAGGCGCTTCACGGCGGCATCGTCGCGGGAATCGCGGCAGCGCGCATAGGGTCCGGTCCAGGCCCAGTCGCTGAAGTCCATGGTAACCGCGGCGACTTTGTAGCCGTGTCGAGCGAGCACTTCGCGGGAAGCTGAGCGCTTCTCCGCAGACTCCCCCTCGTCAAGGAATGGATAGCGGAACCAGCGCCAGTCGCCCGTCGAAAGCGGCCGCAACAGCGGGTCGTTCGTCATGAGTTCCTTTTCGAAATCCGATCCGCTCATCTCGTTGAGGTGCCGATGCGCCCAGCCGTGGTTGCCGAGCGGGAGAGCGGCGGCTTTCCATGCCCGAAGGACATCCGCTGTCGAAGGGTCCTTCGCCGTCCAGTATCCGTTGACGAACCCGTAGGCTTCAACTCGCTCCGCCTTCAGTGCTGAAATCACCGCACTGGCAACCCCGATTGGAGTTTCGCCGGAGGGGTAGGGACCATGCACCGGCAAGTCGTCGATCGTTATGGCGATCTGTGATTGCGGCGCGACCGGAGTCACGCAGCCCGAGACGAGCAACGCCGCGGCTGGCAGCAAGTGTTTCAATTCAATGCTCCGCGGGTTTGGGTTGGCCGTCCGCCAGCCAGGCGGAAACCCATACGAGCGGCGCGTTCCAATTGATCGCAACTTCGTTGAGACTGAAGGCGCGAATGTCGTCCGCCCAACACGTCTGGGGTGCGCATTTACCTTTCAAGCTCTGCGCGACCTCGTCGGCCATCGCTTCATTGTTCGGTCCTCCTGAAAGGGCCCCGGGAGGGGGCGGCGGATACGCCGGATCGAGGGAGTGCGCCCAAAAGCGGTGATGCGGGTTCTGCATCGGACGCGCGCCGTAACCGCTGACGAATGAGCGATCGAGCGGATTACGGCCGAGTATGAAGTCCATCGCGTCGATGACCCCGTACCGGTACTTGGGCTCCCCCGTCTGATCGTAGGCCAATGCGAGCAGCATGGCGCGATTGAGCAGGTTGGAGGTCGACCCCCACGTCCATTTTGTGAGCGGCACGGCGTAGCCGGTCTTGTCGCGATCGGCGAGGAAGCGATCAGCGGCCGACCGGATCAGCTCGCGCAGGCGTTTCGCCTCATTGTCCCCAACACCATCGGCGTGCGTTGCGAGCGCAATCGTTCCAAGAGGCGCCACGGAAGCCCAACCAGGCTCGGCCCCAACCTCTCGAAAGTGTGGCGAGGCCTCGACGGCGCTTCGAAACTGAGGTTCGCCTGTCGTGACCAAGAGTTCTGCCGCCGCCCAATAGAACTCATCGCTGAGGACATCATCCCCGTAGCCGCCGCTGCCGTCGAAATCGGCGACGGCATAGATTTGGGGATTTCGATTGGCGGCAGTCCAAGCTCGCTTTGCGGCGGCTAGGCAGCGGCTAGAAAAAGCCGGATCGATATCACGCCAGATGCGCGCGCATTGGGCCGCGGTCGCCGCGAGGTTCAAAGTGGCGCCGGTGCTCGGCGGAAAGAGCAGGCGAGGCTCCGGGTCCCTGTCAGGACGCATCGGTAAGCCCGTCCATTTCCGGTCGGCAACCTTGTGGTGCGCCATCCCGGAAGTATCGACGTTTGTGAAGGTCATCCTTGACTGATTGCGCCTTTGACCGACGGGCAGCATTTGATGCGAGCCCTCGGGCGCCTGCATCTTGAGGAAGAAATCCATCTCCCAACGGGTCTCATCCAGAAGGTCGGGGATGCTATTGCCGGCTTCCGGGATCCGTGCGCTGCCATCGCCGAAAAGTTTGGATCCGACCCGCCGAGCCTGCGCTTCATACGCATTCTGCAGGGTCCACAGTGCAATGCCGCCGTTGACCAAATACTTGCCCTGGTCCCCCGCGTCGTACCATCCGCCCGTGACATCGAGCGAGTAATTGCAGCCGGGCCACCGATTGCCGTTTTCGTCGGCGCCGGAAATGCACTTCGCTAATTCGTGCGGGTGTCCAGCAGGACGGGCCCATTTCTCGCCGACGAAGCGCGCCTCGATCGGAGTTCCTGCTCGCGCATGGTAGAAGTAGGCGAGAGCGTCATACGGAAGTCGCTGATACGTCGACTGCGCGACGGCAAACGGACGGCTGGTGCGATCCGCGGCAGTAAGCAGATATCCGGTGCCCACCGGAAGTTGCTGCGTCACCTCGATGCGATGAACATGTTCGCCGGAAAACCGGTCATCACCGAAGACTCGCGTCTGCCCCGAAGCCACGGTCTTGCCGCTGGAATCCTTTAGCTGCCAAGAAAGGGGGCTGGATGATGCATGCGGAAATGCAGCCTTTAATGGTGCATCGGGCAGCAGTCCGAGCTGATTGAGCCGGATCGGGGACGAGCTGTTCTGCGGCGTTGCCCCCAAGCTCAACAATCCGGCCGCGCATGCGGCGATCAGTCTAGCGGCTGTCATTGGCTCCCCTTCGATTGATAGGCGTAGACGCCGAATGTCGCGCCGACGAAGCCCCCTGCGCGTTTGGTGCTCAGGATCGTGCCGTCGAGATTCTTGGCCAGACTGTTCCAGTGCTTCCCGTCGATGCTCCAGCTGAAGTCATAGGCCGCACCGTGAGCATCGATGCGCAGCTGCACGGACTTGCCCAGCGATTGGGGCAGCGCCGCCTGCTCGACGGTTATTCCTGTTGCAGGTTCGGTGGGCCCAGCCCTGCGCTTCAAACGGATGACGGGCTGTCCCTTGTCCTCCCCTATCCCAAGGAAGAACCAGAATTCATCGCTTTGAAGTGCAACGATTCCCGCTTCTTCGCCTGCCGACGGCATGAAACGTATTGCCGTCGTCGCGATTGCATTGAGATGCTGCTGCCGCCGGGCGAGGAATGAAGGATTGCCGTTGTCACCGAGTGCAACCTGGCGCGGACGGACCTGAAGTGATCCTCGTTCGATCTTCCACCAGGTCTCGCGCGGGTTGCGCATCATCATCCAATGAGGCGGTAGCGTTGGCGCGCCAAACTCCTCGTGCACGATGAATGAGCCGTTCGTCGGAAACATCGTGCGCCCGCTCCTTGGGAGGTCCGGCCTGGACGTCGTCCATGGGATGACTTCATGAGCTTTGGTGATGCTCGGCCATCCTTCGCGCCAGTGCACCGGCATCAGGAAGGTTTCGCGACCGGTGTTATAGAAATCGCCGGTGTAGGGACGAGTGGCGAGGAAGGTGGCCCACCATTCGCCTTTTCGTGTCTCAACGAAGTCGGCATGTCCGGCGGATGTGATCGGGTTGGCGCGGTCGCGCGGGAGGTCGCGCTGAGTCAGGATCGGATTACCGGCGAAGGGTTCGTAGGGGCCTGTCACGACCCGGCTGCGGAGGACCACTTGCGAATGGTTTTCCGCCGTCCCTCCTTCCGCAGCGATCAGATAGTACCATCCGTCCTTGCGGAAGATGTGGGGGCCCTCGATCCAGATCGGCTTTTCCTCAGGCCGCACCCCGCCGTTGAGGAGAAGGGTTCGCGGGCCCGTCAGCTTGAGCTTTTTCGTGTCGAAGCGCTGGATCCAAATCGCGCGATGGCCATCGTACAGTGGCGGTCCGGGCGGCGGCAGATTGTTGACCAGCCATGCGCTGCCGTCCTCATCGAAGAAGAGTGACGGATCGATCCCACCATTGATTTCAGGGAGCCAGACCGGATTGGACCAGGGCCCCGCAGGGTTCTTCGCAGTGATGACGAAATTATCGCCGCAGTCGACGCAGGTGTTGAGGATGTAGAATGTGCCGTCGTGCCAGCTGATGTCCGGTGCGAAGACGCCGCGTGAAAGGCCGAGCGCCTTGAAATCGAGCTGGTCCGGACGGTCGATCGCATTTCCGATCTGAGTCCAGTTCACCAGATCGCGGCTGTGGAAGACCGGAATGCCTGGGAACCAGGTGAAGGTCGAATTGACGAGGTAGTAATCGTCGCCGGCGCGCGTGATGCTCGGGTCGGGGTAGAAGCCTTGAAGAATGGGATTGGCATATTCGCCCGCAGCGGGAGTGGGCAGCCGGTCGTCGCCGCGATATTCGAACCAGTCGAATGTTGCGATCGAAGCGGCGGCGAGCATTGTCATCAGCATCTCAGGACTGCTTCGCAATCTGCTGCAGCGTTGCACGCATCCTTGCGAGCAATTGTGGAGTAAGTTCGCCCAGAACGCCTCGGGCGTGTGCGGGCAAATGCGCTGCCGGATCGCCATTCACCTCGAATACGAAATGGTCGAAAGTGGTCTTCCAGACCGCGCGCTGCTCGGGCGGCAGATGCTTCAGTGCAAAGAAAGCATGCATGAGCGCGTCGTAGGGACGGGCAAGATCCTCGCGCGCGTCACTCCACCAGTAATTCACCAAGAAGTTGAATGCGCTGAGCGATTCCACGCCATGCCACCAGTGATAGGGGATGTAGATCGCATCGCCCGGCTCCAGCTCAGCCGATTGCGCTGCCTCCATTGCCTCGGCGAAGCGTGGAAAACGATCGAGGTCGGGTTGCTTCGGGTCGACCATGCTGATCGGAGTTCCCGCCGGTGTAAGCTCGAACGGCCCTGCGTAGAGGTTCGCGACCTGCTCCGGCGGGAAGAGGGTGAACCGCCGGCGGCCTGCAACGACGACGGCGATGTTCTCATAGACATCGTAGTGCGGCGCCACGCGGATGCGATTACCAATCCAGGCACGGGGCTGTACGTCCGGCCGAACGAGTTCCAGGGCATTCTCGCTTTCGAAGCCAGCGAGCACATCGGCAATGATCTCGGACTGGACAGCCATGGCCATCGGACTGGGATTATCGCGATCGCGGAGTAGCCGGTCGAGGAACGGTTCGAGCGGAGATTGGCCGCGCTGGAAATTCAGACCGCGCAGGTCGTCGGAATAGAAGAAGCGTCCTTCGATCGCGGCCTCTCCCACGATCGCCGCTACGCGTCGTCCATTCGAAAATCGTTTCACATAGTCGACGAGTGACTCATCGGACTCGCGGCCGACTTGGACGGCCGGCCAATCGGCGGCCACTCCGCGAAGAACGGCCGGCTGCAATGAAGGCCTGATCTCCCTATCCAGCTCGAGCCGGTCGACCCGGCCAAATTCGCGAATAGGCTTGGGTTCCGGCAGTCTCATCATGACGCGCGACGCAGCACAGTGTCGCTGCAGCCGCCCGTCTGGCGCAAGAACTCATCCTGCGAGGGCATCAGGCGCACCGTCGCCGCGATCACCTCGCGGATGTGAGCGAGGCGGGTGAGGGTTTCGTCGTCCGACAAGACATCCGCTGCCGGATGATAGCCACCGGCTTCGATACCCTGGCCGACCATGACGGCTAGCCAGCTTGTCTCGGTGAACAGCTCATTGTGCTCGCGATAGATGCGTCCGTTGGAACGGAACATGTCGAGCTTGTAGGCTAGCCCTTCGGGCGGCTCGAGATTGCGGCAGTAGTCCCAGAAATCGGAGTCGCTCCGCGTCGTGGCCTTGTAGTGCAGCACCAGGAAATCACGGATGTCGACATATTCCTGATTCGTCTGCTCGTTGAAACGGGCGATCTCCACCTCATCGAAGTTGGAGGTTGGGAATAGCGACATGAGCCTGGCAATGCCGGACTGGACCAAGTGGATGCTGGTCGATTCGAGCGGCTCCAGAAATCCGCCCGCGAGCCCCAGCGAAACGACGTTCTTGACCCACGCCTTTTTCCGGTGACCCGCTGTGAACCGAAGGGGCCGGGGATCCGCGAGGGGTTTTCCATCGAGGTTTGCTAGAATCGTCGCGGCCGCTTCGTCGTCGGAGATGTGCGCGCTCGAATAGACGTAGCCATTGCCGGTGCGGTGCTGCAGCGGGATACGCCATTGCCAGCCGGCCGGTCGCGCCGTTGACCGCGTCAACGGCTGATGATCGCCTCCTAGCTCACATGGAACGGCAAGAGCCCGGTCGCACGGTAGCCATTGGGACCAGTCTTCGAAACCCGCCTTGAGCGTCTGTTCGATCAGGAGACCGCGAAAGCCCGAGCAGTCGATGAACAGTTGGCCATCGACGCGCCGGCCGCTTTGCAGAATGACGGCTTCGATAAAGCCGCTTTCCGGATTCTGCACGACCTCGACGATGCGGCCTTCGGTGCGCACGACTCCTCGGCTTTCTGCCATTCCGCGCAGGTATCGTGCGTAGAGACTTGCATCGAACTGGAATGCGTAGGCGATTTTCGAAAGCGGTGAGTTCGGCTGGTCGGGGCGAGGATGGGTGAATTTTCCCATGAGGCCTGCCACAACCCCAATGGAATAATCCCCGAGTGGAGCTGGATCGCCGAGCGCCTTTCCCTTCAGCCAGTGGTGGTGGAACTCGACGCCTTTCATGTCGAGGCCGTAGAAGCCGAACGGGTGGACGTAGCGGTGCCCGATGTGGGTCCAGTCGACGAATTCGATCCCCAGCTTGTAGGTCGCGTTGGTTTCGCGGACGAAATCCGCCTCGTTCAGCTCGAGCAGGTCGTTGAACAGATTGATCTGCGGGATGGTGGCCTCACCGACGCCGACCGTCCCGATCTCTTCAGATTCGACGAGCTCGATGGTGAAGCCGGGTACGTCGCCCATGGTCTTTGAGATGGCGGCGGCGGTCATCCAACCGGCGGTGCCACCCCCGACGATGACGATCTTGCGGATCGGTTCGAGCCTCAAAATACGAATTCCGGAAGCTCGGGCTCGGGACGCCGCTGCCCGGTAATGTGCGCGATGAATTCGGCGTGGGTCGGCAGCCTGTCGGCAGTCTGACGAATGGACAACCGCATCTGCTCCAGCGCCGCGGCGACCTTATTCTCATCGAGCGCGTCCGCGATGGGATCGTACGTGTCCGGTAGAATCCCTTGGCCGAGCATGACCGCGACCCAGCTGGATGTCGGAAAGAGCTCCGCCTCGTCGCGGAACGATCGAGCTTTCGCCCGCCAAAGCTCGACCTTGCGCCGAAGGGAATCCGGAATTTCCATCGCAGCGCAGCGTTTCCAGAACTCGCTGTCGGTACGGCGGTTCGCCCAATAATGCAGGATGATGAAGTCGCGCACATCCAAGAACTGATCGCGGATCTGCCGGTTGTATTCGGCACGTTCGACGGGGTTGAATCGCTTGTCGGGAAATAGGGCGAGAAGCCTCGAGATGCCGGCCTGGATCAAGTGGATGCTGGTGGACTCCAGCGGCTCGACGAAGCCGGTCGAAAGACCCAGCGTAATGACATTCTTGTTCCACGCGTCGAGCCGTCGTCCGGTCGTGAACGACAACCGCCTAGGCTCAGCCAGCGGCTCACCCTCGAGATTGTCGAGCAACAGCTGCTGCGCATCGTCGTCGGAGATGTGCGCGCTTGAATAGACGATGCCGTTGCCCATGCGATGCTGCAGAGGAATCCGCCATTGCCAGCCCGCCGCGTAAGCGGTCGAGCGAGTGAAAGGATCGGGCTGACCTTTGTAGGCACAGGGGACCGCAATCGCGCGATCGCACGGCAGCCAGTGCGTCCATTCTTCGTAACCGGTCTTCAGTGCCTGCTCGATCAGTAGGCCACGGAAGCCCGAGCAATCGATGAACAGGTCCCCCTGGATGGTTTGCCCGTCATCGAGCGTGACTGCGTCGACGAAGCCGTCCTCGGAACGCAGGCCCGTGTCGACGATCTTTCCTTCGATGCGCTCGACGCCGGCGCGCTCCGCATAGTTGCGCAGGAAGTTGGCGTAGAGCCCTGCGTCGAAATGGAATGCATATCGCAGATCCGACAGGGGCACGCGGGCCTCGATCCCAGGACGGGCATAACGGCCGAGCGACGCGGCCACTGCACTCATTGCCCAAGTGGAAATCTCCGGCATCTCGCGCCGGCTGCGCTCCCGCAGGTACAGTTGGTGGAAGTGCACGCCCTGCAGGTCCTGCCCGTACCTTCCGAAAGGGTGGAAGTAGCGCTGGCCGATCTCGCCCCAATCCACGAATTCGATGCCGAGCTTAAAAGTTGCCTTCGTCGCAGCGACGAACTCGTTCTCGTTGAGCCCGAGCATCGCGTTGAAATTTATGAGGGGCGGAATGGTCGCTTCGCCGACGCCGATCGTGCCGATCTCGTCGGACTCGATGAGAATGGTCTTCGTGTATCCGTTGTGGAGGTAGCGGGAGAGAGCAGCGGCTGCCATCCAGCCCGCAGTTCCGCCGCCGACGATAACGACCCTTCGTATGGAGTGCTCGTTCATCGGGACTCCTGAAGGGCCAGATTGCGCAGATAGGCGCTTTGCTGGGAAGTTTGCGCAACCACGCCCATGATTGCCGAGCGAAGGTTTTCCATCGCGCGCGCGGACTCATTCTTTGGCACGCTGGTGAGCAGCGGATCGATGCGCCGGGGGAATATGCCCTGGCCGATTAGAACTGCAGCCCAGCTGTCACGCGAGAAGGTTTCCTCTTCGTGAAAAGGCAGGCGCCCGCGCTCCCGCCACTGCTGCAACGAATGTTCGAGCGTGGTGGGCAGGGGACGCGAAGCCGCATCGCGCCAAAAGGGCTCAGGTCGGTTCGGACCCGCATAGTGAAGCATCACGAAATCGCGTGCGCGATCCGCCTCGGCGTTTGCCTGGCGGTTGTAATCCCACAGTTCAACGGGATTGCAATCGACGTCCGGCATCATCGTGACGATGCGATCGATCGCACTGTGAGCAAGGTGCAGGTTGGTCCATTCGAGCGGTTCGATGGCAACGGCTGCATCGCCGATCGCGACGCAGTTGCGGACCCATGGATCCGTCAATCGGCCCGGTGCCAGTACAACCTGCTCGCCATTGTCGATGAGGTCGCGCGCCTGATCATGTCCGAGATGTTCGGAACTGTAAGCCAAGCCCCGCGATACATGTGCAGGCGATGATGCTTCCCATGTCCAGCCTCGATCGAGAGCTTTCACATGATCAAGGGCGGGTGAATCGACCGGCGGCCGCGTTTGGTCCGAAATGATCAATTGGTCGACGATGAGATGTCTTGCCCAGTCCTCGCGTCTCCCGTCGAGCTGAGTGCGGACGAGCGCCGCCGGACCGCCGGCGTCGATGAACAGATCTGCGCGAATCTCGCCTCCGTCCGCCAGGTCGAGCGCTTCGATGAAGCCGTCATCCCGAAGGATCACTTCTGAGATCGGCCCGGATCGCTCTTCCGCGCCGAGATGTAGCGCGAAGGCGCGCATCATTTCGCGATAGCGTAACGGCTGAATGTGCAGTCCATAAGCGTAATTGGCGATCCGCGAGGCTCGCGTATGTTCGCTCGGCAGGAAATGGCCTGCGAGCGCGATGGCTGCGCCGGTTGAATAATCATCGAAGGGTGCCGCTTCGCCGAGGTGTTCTGCGCGCAGCCAGTGCTGATGGAACGCGGAGCCCGCTAGGGTTTGGCCATATTCGCCGTAAGCGTGGACAAATTCGCTTCGGTACCCCGACCAACCGTCGAAGCGAGTGCCGAGGCGGAACCCGCTTCCGGCGCGGAGGACCGTGTCTGCATCCCGGAGCCCCAGGTCCTGGTGGAAGTCGACGATCGAGGGCAGGGTGCAGCCAAGCCTGTCCGCCAGCGCATTCTCCGGTACGGGAAGATCAATGACAGTGACGCGTATTGATGGGAGGCGCCGGCGAACTGCGGCCGCGGCGGACCAAGCGACGATGCCGCCGCCGGCAATTGCTATACTTGAGATCGGTCGACTGCTCACGCCGCCATCGGACAATATTGCGCGATCATCTGGAGATGATCCGGCATGGCCTGAACGATCTTTTGAATTTCGGTCCTAAGCTCCTCCATGCCACTCGCGAGCGAGTCCCCACGCGGAAGATCCGCGCGCAGGTCGTGACCCTCTGGCAGGATTCGCTGGCCGAGGTAGACGGCGATCCAGCTCGGTTCTAAAAACGCGCCTTCGCGGTACTTCACTACGCGCCCGCGCCTACGGAAGAGATCCAGTTTTTCGGAGAGTGAGTCCGGAATCTCCATGGTCCGGACATAGTCCCAAAACGGCGTGTCGGAGCGCTCGGTCGCGTGATAGTGAAGGATGAGGAAGTCGCGAACTCGATCATATTCCAGATCGACGATCCGATTGAATTCGTCGCGATCGGAAGGCGCGATTTCCTTCTCCGGGAATAGCTCGACGAGCGCCGTGATGGCGGCTTGGATGAGGTAGATGCTGGTTGATTCCAGCGGTTCCAGAAAACCGCCGGACAGACCGATCGCAACGCAATTCTTCACCCAGCTGCGCTCCAGCCGGCCCGCCTTGAAGCGGAGGATCCGGGGTTCGGCGAGCCGATCCCCTTCGACTGCCGACACAAGCGCATCCATTGCGTCCTGCTCGTCAATGAAGGCGCTTGAATGGACGTAGCCGTTGCCCGTGCGGTGCTGCAGTGGAATTCGCCACCGCCAGCCGGCGTCCATCGCGATCGCGCTCGTGTAGGGCGTGACCGCAGTTTCCGTCTTACAGGGCATTGCGACGGCACGGTCGCAAGGCAGCCATTTCGACCAATCCTGGAAAGGCTCGGCAAGCGTCTTGCCCACAAGGAGTGATACGAACCCGGAGCAATCTATGAACAGGTCGCCTGCTATCCGGTCACCACTTGCAAGTACGACGGCGCGAACGTTGCCGTTGGACTCATCGAGCTCGACATCGACGATGCGTCCTTCAGTACGTCTTGCACCAAGCTGCTCCGCAATCGAGCGTAGGAAAGGTGCGAACAGGGTCGCGTCGAATTGATATGCGTAGTTGAACGTCGAGGCGATCTTGCGCGGGTCCTCAGAGGGGAGTGCGAAGCGTCCTGACCGGGCCATGGTGCATGCGATCGAATAATCGTCGAGATGTCCGGCGGCGTGACCCTCGTGAAGCATCCGCAACCAATATTGATGGAAGCCGAGGTCGCCCTGACCCCGTCCGAACACTCCGAACGGGTGGATGTAGCGGTCCCCGATCCGCGCCCAGTTCTCGAACTGAATGCCCAGTTTGAACGTCGCGCGAGTGCGCGCCATAAATTCCGCTTCGTCGATTCCAAGCCGCTCGTTGAAGGAGCGTATGTGGGGCAGGGTGGCTTCGCCGACCCCGACGATGCCGATCTCTTCCGACTCGACCAGATGCACGTTGCATACCTGCGAAAGAAGCTTCGCAAGTGCGGCTGCAGTCATCCAGCCGGCGGTGCCACCGCCGACAATTACGACGTCAATTGGTGGTTGCGCTAACATTTCTCTCCCGCGGGTAAGTTGTACGCACCAGTCCTGCCACCGGTCAATTTGCCTGAACCGTTTGTTACTGCTCGTTAAAAAGCCAGCATACTCAGGCTGTTGTTAAGCTTGTTGCCTAGACGCAACAGGCATTCGGCCATGTGTCATCAGTGTGAAATATGCCCTCTTGCGCGTTGGCGGAAAACAGGATTATCGTTCGCGATGGAGAGAGATAGCGCTAGGGGCTGTTAGCGCTAACATAAGAGGGGAAAGTATGGCGTCACCGGAGACCGGCGGAGTCCGTCCGCAATTTGCCCTGGGCGCGTCTTTGCGGTGGGGCGTCTCAGCCCTCACAATGTGCATCGTCGCAGCCAGTCCTGTTTACGGTCAGACCGCTGATCCGAATGCACCGCCATCGGATGCATCGTCGGACCAGGTTCAAGGGGTTGGCGGTGGGCAGACGCCCGGCAATGTTTCCAGCTCGACAGAAGTGCAGGAAGCTGCACCTGATAATGGCGCGATCATCGTCACCGGCATTCGCCAGAGCCTCCAGAATTCACAGAACATCAAGCGCAACGCAGACACGGTCGTCGACGCGATTACGGCGCAGGACATCGGTGCACTTCCAGACCGCTCCGTGACGGAAGCTCTTCAGCGTGTTCCCGGCGTTGCGATCAACCGCTTCGCAGGTAGCAGCGACCCCGACCACTTTTCGGCCGAGGGCTCCGGCGTCGTCGTTCGCGGCCTCACCTACGTCCGTTCCGAATTCAACGGGCGCGACACCTTCTCGACAGGTGTGTACGGCCAGGCGATCAACTTCGCCGATGTGCCGGCCGAGCTCCTTGGCTCCGTCGAGGTCTACAAGAACAGCACCGCGGACCTGATCGAGGGCGGCCTGTCCGGCACCGTGAACA
>Ga0070664_100000085_pt1 | contig 59143 bp, 52 predicted proteins | sample KBSC73metaG_FD_65863 | JGI IMG/M metagenome (GOLD analysis project Ga0070664, IMG submission 65863) | Corn rhizosphere microbial communities from Kellogg Biological Station, Michigan, USA - KBS C7-3 metaG | ecosystem: Host-associated > Plants > Roots > Rhizosphere > Soil ... | reverse complement strand
CAAGGCGGGGAACGACGGCGTCTGCTGGTACCAGGTCTACCTCGTCGGTGGTCGCGAGGTGGCGAGCGCGGCCATCGAGCGGGCGCGCAACGCGGGCTACGGCGCCCTGGTGCTCACCGTGGACACCGCCATCTCCGGGCTCCGGGAGCGTGACTACCGGAACGGCATCGCGCAGCTGGTGGCGGCCAACCCGTTCCGGAAGCTGCCCTACGTCTGGCAGATCCTCTCCCGACCGGGGTGGTTCCTGAGCTACCTCGCCGACGGCGGGCTGATGCAGTTCCCGAACGTGGTGCTCCCCGACGGGCCGATGCGCTACGCGGCGGTGGCGGCCGCGCTCGAGCAGTCGGTGGTCTCCTGGGCAGACTTGAAGTGGATCCGCGAGCTGTGGAAGGGGTCCATCATCATCAAGGGAATCCTCACCGCCGAGGACGCCGAGCGCGCGGTCGACGAGGGCGCGGCGGCGGTGATCGTCTCCAACCACGGGGGACGGCAGCTGGATGGGGTGTTCCCCACGCTGCGCGCTCTCCCCGAGGTCGCCGCGGCGGTGCGAGGGCGCATCGAGGTGCTGATGGACGGAGGCATCCGGCGCGGAAGTGACGTCGTGAAGGCACTCCTCCTCGGCGCCCGGGCAGTGCTGATCGGGCGGGCGTACGTCTACGGACTCGCCGCGGCGGGTGCGCCGGGCGTGAGCCGGGCGATCGAGATCCTCACCGCCGACCTGAACCGGACCCTCCGGCTCCTCGGCTGCGCCTCGCTCGCGGACCTCGACCCGTCGATGGTCGAGGTGCCGTTCGACTTCGCGCGCGGAAGCCGGCGTCTTCCGGGCATGGCGCTCGCCGACGGGATGCTGGAGGCCGAGGGAGACGGGCGTGCCTCCGTCAGTGACGTGCACTGAGAAGCCTGCATCGAGAACCGCGCAATGGGCGTGCACGTCGCGCGTCTCATGGGCAACCGGGGGTTCTCATGCACCGAACGTCGATTGCCATCCTCCTGACGGTCTCCCTGTCTGCCTGCGGCGGCTCCGATCCGATGGGGGACTGCAAGTCCCTGATGGAGGTGAGTTGCAACAGGGCCTTCGAGTGCGCCCCCACGGGCTCTCGGATCCTGTACGGGACCGTCTCGGACTGCATCGCGAACAGGTCGTCTCTGGCCTGCACGGCCGAGAGCACGGCCTGCCCGAGCGGCTACAGCTTCAACTCGGGGAACTCGCAGCGCTGCATCGACGAGTTCCGAACCGCATCGTGCGCCGATCTCGGAGCCGGCTTCGTTCCCGAGAGCTGCAACCAGTTCTGCACTCGCTGATCAGCACGATTCGCCGCGCCGGGCACGAGCGCTCTCGGACTCGCCTCTCCGTTGACACCCGTTCGAGCGCAAGGAACACGGGCGCGAGACGGTCACCATGATGCTGGAGGACGGTCGGTTCCGTGGCGCGGGCTACTTCATCCGCTGAGGCCGGGCTCGGGCTGGATTCCGACTCGGCGCTCCTGGTGCTCACCGGCGCGGGGGTGTCCGCGGAGAGCGGGCTGCCCACCTACCGCGGATCGGGAGGGCTGTGGCGATCGCAGGCCTTCGAGCGGCTGGCCTCGCCCGAAGGCTTCCACGCCGATCCCGCGCTGGTGTGGCGATTCTACTCCGAGCGACGCGAGGCGGCCCTGCAAGCCAGGCCCAACGCCGGCCACCGCGCCCTGACCGAGGTCGAGCGCCGGATGGGCGAGCGGTTCCTGCTGGTGACCCAGAACGTGGACGGGCTGCACCGGCGAGCGGGGAGCGAGCGGCTCATCGAGATCCACGGGCGGCTGCTGGGCACCCGCTGCTCGCGCTGCCCTCGGCCCGAGACGCCGGACGAGACGTCCTATGCGGACAACACCGTCCCTCCCTGCGAGCGATGTGGCGGGCCCCTGCGTCCGGCGGTGGTGTGGTTCGGGGAGGCTCTCGATCCGAGGGACCTCGAGGCGGTGGACGAGTTCCTCGAGCGCTGGCGTGGAGGGCGGCTGGTATTCCTCGCCGCCGGCACGTCCGGAGCAGTATGGCCGGCGGCCGGATTCGTGGACCTGGCGCGGGCACGCGGTGCGGAGACCTGGCTGGTGAACGCCGAGCAAGCGGACAATGCCGGTCGCTTCGACCACGTCCGCCAGGGCCCGAGCGGGACGCTGCTACCGTCCCTGCTCGAGGTCTGACGACGACGTGACTGACTGGGGCTAGCCGTTCCCGCCGGGTGGATGCTCGACGCGCACGGAGTTCGGCCCCACCGCGACATGCGAACGCGAGAGCCAGTGGCAGTGCGCGCAGTAGCTGTAGCTGGTGCCAGGAGTCAGCCGCACGGCCAGCTCCCCACCGCACAGCGGACAGCCGGTGGGGAGCGTGAAGTCCGCGATCTTCCCCTGAGCATCGAAGGTGCCGTTCAACATGAGGAATGACGTAACGCAGGAGCGGGGCCGCGCAATCCCGGGCCTCCCGGGCCAGAGCGCCGGCGCCCCGGTCCCGAGCTAATCGCGCCGGAACTTCACCGGGGTGAACTCGGCCTGGAAGGCCTGCCCCGAGTCGATGATCCCGTTCGATTCCAGCTTCCGGAGCAGGTTCCGGATCTTGAACTGCCATCCGGGCCAGAGCCGGCCCTTCTCGTACATGGCGTGATACTTCACCGGATTGGGGATGATCGTGGCGAGGAACGCCGCCTGCTGCACGCCGAGGTTGCGCGGGTTGACTCCGAAGTAGTGCCGCGACGCCTCGCCGAGGCCGTAGATGCCCGGGCCCCACTCGATGATGTTCAGGTAGATCTCCATCAGACGGGACTTGGGGAGCGAGGCCTCGAGGGCGACGGTGAAGAGCGCCTCCCGCACCTTCCGGGCGAAGGTCCGCTCTCGTGAGAGGAAGAGGTTCTTCGCCAGCTGCTGGGTCAGCGTCGAGGCACCGCGCACGCGGCTGCCCTCGGCGGCGTCGATCAGGCTCTCCTTCATCTCGTCGAAGTCGAAGCCGGAGTGGAACCAGAAGCCGGCGTCCTCGCTGGTGGTGACGGCCCGCGAGACGTACCGGGGCAGATCGGAGATGGGAACGAAGTTCGGGTTCTGCGGTCCCACCCAGATTTCCCGGGACCGGCCAGTGGCATCGACCGGCCGGTAGATGAACGGACCGCGGAGGAAGAACGGGGTGTTCTTCGAGGCGGCGCGCAGCCCGGTGAGGTCGAGCTTCACGTCGAGGACCCACTGCTCTGGATCGCGCACCGGACCGGAGACCCGGACCCGGGCATCGAGCAACCCGGGGATGCGCGGAGCCTCGTCTCCCAGGCTGAACTGCGGCGGGAGCGCGTCGACCGCGTCCTGGTAGCGGAGCTGATCCACCCGGGCCTCGGCGCGGAAGCGCGGAACGCGCGTGCCCTCGTACACGCCCTCCACGTTGACGCGGAGGGAGTCGGCCTCCCCGAAGCCGACGTGCCCGTCACGGAGCCGCACCTCGCGGCGGCCACGATCCCAGTCCACGGTGCCGGCGCCCGACAGGCGCCAGGGTCCCACGGGCTCGGACGCCAGCCGGTTGCCCTCCAGGAACAGCCCGTCGATGCGTCCCGAGACCTCCAGCTCGCCGCGCTTGAGGTCGGCGGGGAGAGAGCCGTTGATGCGGGCGGTCACCGAGCCCGCGGTGGCGCGCACTCCGACCCGCTGTCCCAGAAGCTCGATGAGGGGCCGCAGCGGCATCCCCTCGAGGCCCGCCTCCACCTGGAAGGGCTGCTCTCGCGCCCAGCGGACGACGGACCGCGCCTCGCCTCCGCCGTCGCGCTGGACGGCCAGCTCCAGGACGCGCGACGACGCCGCGCCCCACACCTCGACCTGCGCATCCCAGGCGCCGAGGTCCAGCGGGTGCCCGTCGTGGCTGGACACCAGCTCGATCCGGAGGTCCTGCACCTCCAGCCGAGGGAGCCGCGCCGCGGAGCCAGAAGACGGCGTTTCCTTGCCCGGAGCGGAAGGCTTCGCCTTGAGCCGCTTGGCGAGGGCATCGAGGCCCTCGAGCTGGGTGCCCGGCCGCAGGACGACGGTCTTCATCTGGACCAGTCCGGGCTCGAGCCGTCCGGCGAGCAGCGCGCTCCACCGGGGCCGGACCCGCACCCGCTCCATCTCCAGCACCACGGGAGAGCCTGGGTCGGGCGAGATGCGCACCGGCCCGAAGCTGAGCCGGAGCCCCCAGTCCACCTCGCTGTGGCTTCCCAGCTCGACGCCGCCGAGCCGCGCGGCCAGCGCCGCCTCGACCCGATCCCGCAGCCGCGTGCGCACCGCGTTCGAGTTCAGGATCGAGTGCAGCACCGTGATCGTGGTGAGCAGCGCGAGGGCGATCACCGCTGCGCGCTGGAGCCACCGCCTGCGTCGCGAGCGCCGTCGGGCACGGGGAGGACGCGGCACGGGTGTGCGCGTCCACGCTGAGCTCGTCGGCGTGGAGGGGGCAGGTCGCATCGTCGGCGGGTAGGTCAGGAATCCTAATGTCCCGACGGGACTTGCGTCTGCCCGACCGCCCGGCCCAGGGCCACACTCCCGTCCGAAAGTTCGCTTGCGCGTGCACACATGGTGGGCGTTAGGGTGTCGCCATGACGACCCGCGCCCCCATCACCCTCCTGGCCGCCGTCGGACTCCTCGCCCTGGCCGGTTGCAACCAGTACGACCAGCTCATCGCCAAGGATCAGGTCTGCGACGCTCGGTGGGCGGACTACCAGGCTCAGCTCCAGCGTCGGGCCGACCTCGTGCCCAACCTGGTGGCCACGGTGAAGGCCTCGGCGCAGCACGAGGAGAAGACGCTGTCCGACGTCGCCGAGGCGCGCGCCCGGGCGACGGGCATCACCCTCACCGCCGAGGACCTCCAGGACCCGGAGAAGGTCGCGGCCTTCCAGAAGGCCCAGGACCAGCTGCGGGGGGCGCTCTCACGGCTCCTGGTCGTCAACGAGGCCTATCCTGACCTCAAGGCCAACCAGCAGTTCCACGCGCTCCAGGTACAGCTCGAGGGAACCGAGAACCGGATCCTCCGGTCGCGCGAGCAGTACAACGACGCCGTACGTGACTACAACACCGAGCTCGGGAAGATCCGCGGGGCGGTGGTGAAGCGGGCCACCGGCGGGACGTTCAAGCCGCGCGTGTACTTCCAGGCTTCATCGGACGCCCAGCAGGCGCCCAAGGTGACCTTCTGATGCCGTGGCGGGCCTGGGGCCCGCTCTGCGCGACCCTGCTCCTCCTCCTCGCCGGTTCTGCGCGGGCCTTCAACGTCCCGGAGCAGACCGACTACGTCACCGACACGGCCGGCAAGCTGAGCGCGGCGGAGCTCGCCGATCTCAACAATCGGCTCGGGGACTACGAGCGGAAGACCAGCAACCAGATCTTCGTCCTGGTCACGCCATCGCTGGAGGGCGAGACCATCGAGGACGTCGGCTACCAGCTCATCCAGACCTGGCGTCCCGGGCAGAAGGGCAAGGACAACGGGGTGGTGCTGATCATCGCCACCAGCGAGCGCCGCATCCGGATCGAGACCGGCAAGGGCGTGGGCGGGGACCTGACCGACCTCCAGTCCAACGACATCATCCGGCAACGCATCGCCCCGCTGATGCGGCAGGACCGGGTGCACGACGCCATCCTCGCCGGCATCGACGGCATCGCCCGGGCACTCTCGGGCAGCGGCACCACCGCGCGGCGGCCCGGGCAGGGCCCGGCCACCGCTCCGCAGGCCCCGGTAGTGCTGCCCAGCTGGTTCGACCTCTGCTTCTGGGGCTTCGTCCTCTTCGTGGTGGTGAGGCTGCTGCTCCGTGCCAGCCGGCACCCTCGCCGCCGCACGTACTGGGGGGGCCCTCCCTTCATCGGTGGAGGGTGGGGAGGTGGAGGCTGGGGCGGCGGTGGAGGGGGTGGTGGAGGCGGGGGAAGCGGTTTCTCCGGCGGAGGCGGGGGCGGGGGCGGTGGAGGCGGCTCGAGCGACTCCTACTAGCGCACGGAGCGAATGCGGCGAGCGCCGCGGCGGCGGTCCTCGCGGGCTCGGCACCGTCACCTCGGAGCGCTGCCCGCAAAAAAAACGAGGCGCCGTGGGGAGGGGAGAGTGAACCCACGGCGCCCCGTGGCCCCTGGACTGCAGGCCGCCTCGACCTCGACCTGCGGCATTGCAGTCGGCATGCCGGGCAACGAGCGGCAATTTGCCTGGGACAAGGGCACCAGCGGCACCGGGTGCAACAGGTTGCACCCCGATCAGGTGTTGCACCTCGGGTGTTGCACCGCTGGGGTGCTCACGCGGCGCGGAAGCTCGCCGGGTCCAGGTGAAAGCGGCGGCACCAGCGCTGGATCTGCATCCGGGCCACACCCATCTGCCGTGCCACCGCGCTCACGTTGCCGTGGTGGGCGCGCAGCAGCTCGATGAGCTCGGTCCGGCGCGAGACGTCCGCCTCGCTGAGCGGGCGGACCGCGCGGCCGGCCATCGGATCCGGTCGTGCCTCGGGCGCGGTGCGCACCGGCTCGGGCAGGTGCACGAGCTCGATGCGTCCCCCTCCGGCCAGCGCCACCGCGAGGGCCAGCGCCTTCTCCAGCTCGCGGACGTTGTGCGGCCAGCTCCAGCGGAACAGGGCGCGGGCCGCCTCGCGAGAGAAGCGAACGCCGGCCGGAGCACCCGCGCGGCGGAGCAGAGTGGGAATGAGCAGCCCCAGATCCGCGCGCCGGTCCCGCAGTGGCGGCAGCTCGACCTCGAGCCCGGTGAGCCGGGCGAAGAGATCGCTCCGGAAGGCCCCCTCCTCCACCAGCGTGGCGAGGTCGCGGTGGGTGGCGGTGACGACGCGCAGGTCCACCCGGACGGGCTGCGCCGCGCCGACCGGCTGGACCTCGTTCTCCTGCAGCACCCGGAGCAGCTTGACTTGTAGCGCGGCCGGCAGCTCTCCCGCCTCGTCGAGCAGGAGCGTGCCCCCGCTCGACGCCCGCACCAGACCCGGCCGGTCCTCGACCGCGCCGGTGTACGCGCCTCGCCTCGCCCCGAACAGCTCGCTCTCCGCCAGCTGCTCCGGAAGCGCTCCGCAGTTCACGGCCACGAACGGACCGGAGCGTCCGGACCAGGCGTGGAGCGCCCGCGCGGCGAGCTCCTTCCCCGTGCCCGTCTCTCCCTGGAGCACCACTGGCACCCGGGTGGGCGCCACCCGGGCAAGCGCCGACCATCCAGCGAGCAGGTCGGGGTGAAAGCTCTGGCAACCGAGCTCCGGCGCGCCGGCAGGGAGCGCGTGGAGCGGCTCCTCGGTGCCGTGCTCCTCGAAGACGAAGAAGGTCTGTCCGCACTCGATGGCGTCGCCCGGGTTGAGCACCGCGCGGCGCTGCGGGGTTCCCTGGACGCGGAGCCCGTTCTTGCTCCCTGCATCCTCGATGACCCACCGGCCGAGGACCCGGCGCAGCCGCGCATGGAGGGCCGACATCCGATCGTCGGGGAAGCTCAGGCGGACGACACCGGCGGGTGCCTCGGGAGGCGCGCGCCCCAGCCACACCTCGGCGCTTCCGCTCAGCTCGATCGCGCGCGCTGGCTCGAAGGGGCGGTCACAGGCGAGCGCGATCACCAGCCGGCTGATGCGCGCAGGCCGCGACGACGGCCGGCCATCCGTCTCGGACCTGGTAGCGTTGGAACGGGACACGTCACAAGCCGATAGCTGTCGGCCCCGTGTACTTCAAGGGGACAGCTCGAGCCCGTCCCTCCTGGTCTCGACGGTCAGGTTGCCGCGCGGCTTGCCGATTGGCCCCTCCCGCAGGGAGAGCCAGTCGGTCACCTGGTTGCGGAGCTCGAGCAAGTTCACGTTCGCGTCCAGGCCCGCCACCGACTCGAGCTCGGCCTTGCTCTGGCGAGCCAGGGTGAGGGCGCGGATCTGGGCCTGCTCGCCGTCGCTCGAGTTCCAGATTGCCTGGGCCAGTGCGAAGCGGGTCTCGGCGATCTCCGGAGGGCTCCGGTTGTGCCGGATCTGCTGGTCGAGGCGACGCTCGATGGCGGCGATGGTCTGGCCCGTGGGGTCCACGAAGTCGGGCGCCGAGCCGTACGGAGTGGCCGCGGAGGCGACCTGAAGAGGCAAGGCGGAGGGACCTGCCGCGGAGGAAACGACCGTTCCCGGGGCCGCGGTCGGCGAGAGCGCCAGGAGCGGTCCCCCGGCCATGCCCTCACGCGGATCGCTCAGGGCCCGGTACAGGGCCTGGACGAGGCCGCGCAGCTCGGAGAGCTTCTCGAGATCCAGCGCCGGCGCTTGAACGGACCCCGCCCCAGGCTCCGGTGGGCGGTACCCGATGACCAGCATCTCCGGCGTCCGTGTGACCGGACCGGAAGGAGCGGCGAGCGGGCCGGCCTGGCTCGGGGCCTCGGTCCGGGCAAACGTCCTGCTCTCCCGGATCACCGGTCCGGGGGCGAGGAACGCGGGGGGGCTGCCCTGCATCACCACCGGCTCGGCGGGCTCCACGGTCTCGATCTGGAACTCGTAGGCGGGAGGAAGCCAGGGGGCGGCCTCGGCGTGGGCCACCGGCGTCCCGCTTCCCCGGACCATCGCCACCAGGAGCAGGACCGCACAGGCGGCGACGGCCAGCGATCCACCCAGCGTGCCCGTGGCCTGAACGCCGGGAGCGGCGAGCGCGTCGATCAGCGGGGCGAGCGAGGCCGGCCTCCGCGTGCGATCCGGATTGAGCGATGCGGTGAGCGCGCGACGCAGCCGCGGGGGGACGGCCGGCGACCGCGGCACCTCGACCGCCGGTCCGCGCGCCAGCCTCGCCTCGAGCGCCTCGCGCGAGGCCCCGCGGCTCCCGTAGGGACGGTGCCCCAGGAGGGCCTCGTGGATGGCCACCGCGAGGCTGAACTGGTCTGCCCGCACGTCGAGCGTCTCGCCGCGGTGCTGCTCGAGCGGCATGTACCCCGGGGTGCCGGGCCGGAGCGTCTCGTGCACCGGAGCAGGAGCACTGCTGCCGGTGGTGATGGCCAGGCCCAGGTCCGCCACCCGGAGCCGCCCATCGCGCCCCAGCAGGAGGTTTTCGGGTTTGACGTCCCGGTGAACGAGGCCCGCGTCATGGATGGCCTGCAGCCCGCGCGCGGCCTGGAGGAACATCCCCCGGATCTCGGTCGGGCTCCTGGGAGCGCGGTCGAGCCAGCTGCGCAGCGTCTCGCCCTCCACGTGCTCGAGAGCGAGATAGACCTCGTCCTCCCAGGTCCCGACGTCGTGGACGGCGAGCACGTTGGGATGGGAGACCCGGGCGAGCGCCTGGGCCTCGGAGACCAGCCGGTCTCGCCGCGCCTCCGGGTCCTTCCCCGACGCACGGAGGAGCTTCAGGCTGACCCGTCGGTCCAGGGCGAAGTCGTGGGCGCGGTACACCACCCCCATGCCGCCGCTCCCCAGACAGTCCAGCACCACGTACCGGCCGAGGGTGGCTCCACGGGGGAGACGGGGCACCGGCCCACCCACCCCGTCATCAGGCGTGGCGCTCGCCGTGCGCCCGTCTGCGGGCGCAGGTCGACACACCTCTGCTGGCGGGGCCTCGCGAGCCATTTGCTGTCTCCCGGAGGAAACGGCGCCCGAAATGTACCCCGCGCCGCTCGGGAGCGGCAAACCGCCCCGTTCACCGTCCGACGACCGGAACGGGGCGGCTGGCTGCATTTCGTGCATCGACGGTCGGACACACAGGGCGTCCGGGGCCGCTGATAGGGTGCAGGCCCCCCGTGCTCAACGGCATCTTCCTCGTCCTCATCGCGGGCTCCGTCCTCACGGCAGCCTTTCGCGGCACCATGCCCCGGGTCACCGAGGCCTCCCTCTCCGCGGCCAAGGCCTCGGTGGATCTGGCGCTCGGCCTCATCGGCCAGATGGCTCTGTGGCTGGGGATGATGGCCATCGTCCGGGAGGGTGGACTGCTCCGCTCCATTGCTCGCGGACTGCGTCCCCTCATGCGGCGGCTCTTCCCGGAGGTTCCCGACGATCACCCGGCGATGGGGTCGATGATCCTGAACCTGGCGGCGAACATGCTCGGGCTCGGCAACGCGGCCACGCCCTTCGGCCTCAAGGCGATGACCGAGCTGAACACGCTGAACCGGTACCCGGGCGTGGCGACGAACTCGATGGCGCTCTTCCTCTCCATCAACGCCGCGGGAGTGGCCATCCTTCCGCTGGGCGCGGTGGCGGTCCGGGCGGCGCTCGGCTCGAAGGACCCGGCCGGAATCGTGCTGCCCTCGTTCCTCTCCACCTTCTCGGCGGCGCTCACCGCGGTGGTGGTGGCGAAGCTGCTGGAGAAAAGGGCCCGCTTCCGCCCCGAGCGCTTCACCGCCGAGCCCGCGAAGGAGTCCGCCGGGCCCGCCAAGGGACCCGATGCGGCGGCCCTGGAGAAGGCGGAGCAGCTCGCGGTGGACCGTGCTCCAGCGAGCCCCCGCCGTCGGGCGATCGCCCTGGGGCTCCTGGCACTCTTCCTGGTCGCCCTGGTGCGCGAGGCGGTGCGGATCCGCGCCGAGCATCCGGGGTTCGACTGGGTCCGGGTGCTGATGAGCGAGTGGACCCTCCCCACCATCATGCTGGGGATCGTGCTCTTCGGCCTTGCCCGGCACGTGAAGATCTACGAGGTCTTCATCACCGGAGCGAAGGAAGGTTTCCAGATCGCCATCGTGATCATCCCCTTCCTGGTGGCCATCCTGGTGGGCATCGCCATGTTCCGCGCCTCGGGAGCCATGGACACGCTCATCGGCGTGCTCACGCCGGTCACATCCCGGCTGGGCTTTCCCGCCGAGGCGCTCCCCATGGCGCTCATCAAGCCGCTTTCCGGCAGCGGCGCGCTGGGGGTGATGAGCGAGACGATGAAGACCTACGGCCCCGACTCGTTCATCGGGTACCTGGTCTGCCTCCTCAACGCGGGAACCGAGACGACGTTCTACGTCCTGGCGGTCTACTTCGGCGCCGTTCAGGTCCGGGTGATGCGCCACACGCTCGCGGCGTGCCTCTCGGCCGACCTCGCCGGCTACGTCGCTGCGACCAGCCTCTGTTACCTGTTCTTCGGCTGGGCGCCCCGCTGACTCAGCGGAGCGCGCGCTCCATGGCAGCGAAGGTCGCTTCCGGAGCGTCCACGTGTACCCAGTGGCCCGCGCCGGGGATCTCCTCCAGGGTGACTTCCGGGGCGAGCGCGCGGATGCGCTCGCGGGCCGCGGGCTCGACCGTGTGCGAGGCGCCGCCGACGATGAAGGAGAGCCGGTGCCCCGGCGGAACCGAGGTCACGACGTCCCAGTCGTCCTGGGCCAGGACGCTCCCGTACAGGGACTCCAGCCCCGGCAGATCCAGGGAGAGCACGAACCGCCCGCCCGCCGGCTGGAGCAGCATCGCCAGCCACTGGGCGATGGGCCGTGGCTGGCCGGCGGCCTGCAGCGCGCCCACGAGCTCGGCGCGCGTCGCGTAGTCGCGGGGCAGTCGCGCGAGGAGATCGAGGATCTCGCGGCTCTGCTCCGCGCCGCGACCGGCGGGACGGGGCGAGGGCGAGGCGTCGATCACCACCGCGCGCGGGATGCGCTGGCGGTTCGCGCGCTGAACGGCGAGGACCACCTTGCCACCGAGGGAATGCCCCACCAGCGCCTCCACGGGGCCAGGGAGCACCGGGATGAGGTGCAGGACGTCGGCCGCCGCCGCAGCCACGGTGTGTGGCGGGTCGAACGCCGTCCCCGAGTCGCCATGCAGACGCAGATCGACCAGCGCCGCCCCCCAGCTCGGGTGGGTCTCCACCCACCTCCTCCCGAAGGAGCGCCAGTTTCCACCTTGCCCGAGAAGGCCGTGGAGAAAGAGGACCCAGCGCTCGGGCGGGTTCTGAGCCGCGGTCAGCTCGGTGTGCGCGAGGGTGGCCATGGGACCCAGGGAACTAGCACGGGGGGGTGAGCCTGCTAAGGTGGACGTCCCGTGTCGACGACTGCCGAGTTCGAGGCGGAGTGGCGCCGATCTCGACCCTCCAAGCTCCCCTGGATCCTGCTCGTGGCCGCGGTGGTGGTCGCCGGCTGGAGCTCCTGCACCCTGAAGGGGGCCAAGGACGAGGCGGAGAACGCGCTCAAGAAGGAGAGTGAGCGGTCCGCCGCGCTGGAGAACAAGGTGAAGGAGCTGGCGAAGACCCAGGCGGGGCTGGAGCTGAAGATCCGCGACCTGGAGCGGGAGAAGGCGCTGCTCGCCGAGCGGAAGGTGGAGCCGGTGAAGGTGGAGGATCCGAAGGCCGCGGCGAAGAAGCCGGCAGCCACCCCCGCCAAGTCGACCACCACCGCGAAGAAGACGACCACCACGAAGAAGAAGAAGTAGCGCGCGCGGTCAGCGGCGATCGCACCGACGCTCTACCCTGCGCGCTGTCGCCGCTCGTCCCCGAGAATCCCGCGCAGGACCGGAGCGGTCGCCGTCGCGGTGCGGGCCACCTCGGCCGGAGTGCCCTGGGCGACGATGCGACCGCCGGCCTCGCCGCCCTCAGGACCGAGCTCGACGACGTGGTCCGCCGCGGCGATGACCACCGGATGGTGCTCGATGACCACCAGCGTGTCCCCGCGCGCGACGAGCTGGTCGAGCACCCGGAGGAGCTTCGCCACGTCGGCGAGGTGAAGCCCGGTCGTGGGCTCGTCGAGCACGTAGAGCGTGGGCTCGTGTCGCGCGGTCGCGGTCAGCTCGGCGGCCAGCTTCAGCCGCTGGGCCTCGCCGCCGGAGAGGCTGTTGCTCCCCTGCCCCAGCTGGAGATAGCCCACACCCAGCTCGGAGAGGCAGCGCAGCGGCCCGGCCACCCGCGGCAGCGCAGAGAACGCCTCCAGCGCCTCGTCCACGGTGAGCCGCAGCGTCTCGCCCACGTTCAGCCCGCGCCAGCGAACCTCCAGCGTCGCGGGCTCGAAGCGAGCGCCGCCGCAGGCCTCGCACGGAGTGGTGACGTCGGGGAGGAAGGACATCTCGTGGCTGATCGCCCCCTGCCCCGCGCAGGTCTGACAGCGCCCACCCCCCGTCGAGTTGAACGAGAAGCGCGCCGGAGCGAACCCGCGAGCCCGCGCCTCGGGCGTTCCGGCGAACACGCGACGCAGCTCGTCCCAGATGCCCAGGAACGTCGCGGGCACGCTGCGCGGCGTCCGCCCGATGGGTGACTGGTCGATGGCGAGCACCCGCCGCAACGGCCCGAGCCCCGAGAGCCGGCGGAACGGTCCCGGCGGAGGCGTGGTCCTGCCCAGGGCCTCGCGTACCGCGGGAAACAGCACCCGCCGCACCAGCGTGCTCTTGCCCGAGCCGGAGACGCCCGCCACCACCGTCATCCGTCCGAGCGGCAGCGACAGATCCACGCCGCGCAGGTTGTGGCAGCGCGCCCCCTCGAGGCGGAGCCAGTCCCGAGCTGCCGGACGCATCGGCCGCAGCCCGCGCACCGGGAGGTGGAGCGCCCGCGCGGTGGGCGAGACCTCGGAGGCGAGCACCTCGGACGGCGGCCCCGCGGCGACGATGCGGCCGCCCAGCCGCCCTCCACCGGGCCCCAGGTCGACCAGGTGGTCCGCGGCCCGGAGCGTGTCCAGGTCGTGCTCCACGACCAGCACCGTGCTCCCGGTGTCGACCAGCGCCCGCAGGTTCTCCAGCAGCCGCCCGGTGTCGCGCGGGTGGAGCCCGATGGTCGGCTCGTCGAGCACGTACAGCGCGCCGGTGAGCCCCGCGCCGGCCTGGGCCGAGAGCCGGAGCCGCTGCATCTCCCCGCCGCTGAGCGTCGCCGCCGCCCGGTCCAGCGAGAGATAGCCGAGGCCCACCCGCTCGAGGAACTCGAGGCGGCGAACCAGCTCGCCGAGCGCCGCGGCGCCGATGCGGGCTGCATCTCCCGACAGCGACCAGCCGCGGACCTCCTGGAGCGTGCGCACGACCGGCTGCTGCACCACCTCCGCGTAGCGGCGACCGAAGAGTCGCACCGCTCGGGGGATGGGCTGGAGGCGCGTCCCCTCACAGGTGGAGCACGGGTCGGTGGACTCGTCCTCGATCTCCCCACCCTCGAGCCCGGTCCCCTCGCAGTCCTCGCAGCGCCCCTGCGCGGTGTTGAAGGAGAACCAGCGCGGGTCCAGCTCCGGGACGGCCGTTCCGCACCGCGGGCAGCTGCGCTCGGAGGAGAGCAGCCGCTCATGAGCCCCGCGGAGCACCTTCGCCGCGCCCTGGCCCCAGCGAAGCGCCTGGTCGAACGCCTCGGTCGGGATCTCCGCCGCCGGGCCTGACCAGACGACCAGATCGATGGTGTGCTCACGGCTGCGGGCGAGCCTGGGCGGAGCATCGGTCGAGACACGGTCCCCGTCGCAGATGGCCTCCTTCACCCCGGCCCGCGCCGCGGCGGTGAAGACGTCGAGGTAGGTCCCCTTCCGCGCGCGAACCACCGGCGCGAGGAGCTCGAGGGGACCTCGCGTCGCGCGAGCCTCGGCGAGCAGCTGCTCCGCCGAGCGGGGGGCGATGGCGGTGTCGTCGTTCGGGCAGTGCGGCGTGCCCAGCTTGGCGAAGAGCAGCCGGAGGTAGTGCGCCACCTCGGTCACCGTGGCCACGGTGCTCGTCGCGCCGGCCCGCGCCGTGCGCTGCTCCAGCGCCACCGAGGGCGGCAGCCCGCGGATCCGCTCCACGTCCGGGCGGGGCAAGGTCGGAAGGAACTGCCGCGCGTACGGGCTCAGGGTCTCGGTGAAGCGCCGCTGGGCCTCGGCGAACACCACGTCGAAGGCCAGCGTCGACTTCCCCGAGCCACTGGGGCCGGTGAGCACCACCAGCTTGCCGAGCGGGATCTGGCAGCTCACGTCCGCGAGGTTGTGCTCGCGAGCGTGCTCCACCTCCAGACACGGCGCGCCGCTCGCCGCAGGGAGCGGCCCGCGCGTCGCGGCGGGGGCGGTCGCCTTGCGGAGCGCCTCCCCGGTCCGGGTCGAGCCGCGGGTGACCTCCTCGGGCGTGCCCTCCGCCACCAGCCTGCCGCCCTCGCGGCCTCCGCCGGGGCCGAGCTCGACCAGCCAGTCCGCGGAGCTCAGCAGATCGAGGTCGTGGTCCACGACCAGCACGCTCGCTCCGGCGTCGACGAGCGCGTGGAGCGCCTCCAGCACCCGCGCGACGTCCTCGCCGTGCAGGCCCGCGCTCGGCTCGTCGAGCAGATACAGCACGCCCTGCTGGCCGCCGCCCAGCGCGCGGGCGAGCTTCACCCGCTGGGCCTCACCACCGGAGAGCGTCGACAGCGGCTGGCCGATCGGCAGGTATCCCAGCCCCAGCCGCTGCAGCGGCCGGAGCGCCTCGGCGATCGCGCGGTCGTCCCCGAACGCGGCCAGCGCCTCGTCCACGGTCATCGCCAGCACGTCGGAGACCGAGTGGCCCTTCAGCCGGACCTCGAGCACCTCGGGCTTGAAGCGCCTCCCGCGGCAGGCACCGCAAGTCAACGCCACGTCGGCCAGGAACTGCATCTCCACCGTCTCGCTGCCCTCGCCGGAGCAGGCCTCGCACCGGCCCCCCTCGACGTTGAACGAGAAATGAGCCGGCCCGAACTCACGGAGCACGGCGTCCGGCTCGGCGGCGAAGCGCTTGCGGAAGATGTCCCAGGCCTTGGTGTACGTCGCCGCGTTGCCGCGGGAGGTACGGCCCAGCGGCGCCTGGTCCACCAGCACGACCCGCTCGATCGGAAGCCCCGGCTCGACCGAGCGCACCGCGCCCGGCGCCTCGACGTCGGTCCGTCCCAGAGCGCGGGCCAGGGTCCGGTAGAGGATCTCCTCCGCCAGCGTGCTCTTCCCCGAGCCGCTCGGTCCGCACACCGCGGCCAGCACGCCCAGCGGGAGGCGCAGGTCCACGTCGGCGAGGTTGTTGGCGGTGGCCCCCCGGACGGCGATCCATCCGCGCGGCGTCCGGCGAGCACGGGCGTGGACGCGCGCTCCACTCAGGACCCGGCCGGTGGGAAGGTCCTTGCGGCGGGACAGCGAATCGGCGGAACCGTCGAAGCAGAGGCGCCCACCCTGGGGTCCGGCCCCGGGGCCAAGCTCCAGCACGCGGTCGCTGGCGCGGATGAGCGCCGGGTCGTGCTCGAGGACCATCACCGCGTTCCCGCGGCGCGCCAGCTCCCCGAGCGCCGTGGTCAGCGGCGGGAGGTCCGTGGGATGGAGGCCCACCGAGGGCTCGTCGAGGACGAACAGCGCACCGGTGAGCCCGGTCCCCAGCGCAGCGGTCAGCGACACCCGCTGCGCCTCGCCTCCGGACAGGGTACGGCTCTGGCGGTCGAGACCCAGATACCCGAGCCCCACGCGCGTCAGCCACCCCAGCCTGCTCACCAGCTCGCGGCGGCCGAGCTCGCCCTGCCCGGTCCGGGTCGCCAGCGTCTCCAGTCGCCGGTGGGCCTCGCCGACCTCCAGCCGGTGCCACGCCGCGAGATCGAGGCCACCGACGCGGTACCGGAGCGCGTCCGGATTGAGCCGGGCGCCGCCGCAGGTGGTGCACAGGGTGTACGCCCGGTACCGGCTGAGCAGCACTCGCACGTGCATCTTGTAGGTGCGGGACTCCATCCACCGGAACCAGGCGCGCAGCCCGGGGTAGCGGCCTCCCCGGTAGGTGCCCTCGCCGTCCAGCACCGCCTCGCGCTGCTCGGGGCGCAGCTTCCGCCAGGGAACGTCGAGGGGAATCCGATTGGACTTCGCGAAGCGCACCAGCTGCCCGCGCTCCCACTCGCTGGAGCGCCCGTTCCAGGGACGCAGCGCTCCGTCGCAGATGCTGAGCGAGTCGTCGGGGATGACCTTCGCCCAGTCGATGCCCAGGGTCCGCCCGAAACCGCGGCAGGCGGGGCAGGCCCCGACCGGCGACTGGTAGCTGAAGAGGCCGGGTCGCGCGGGCTCGAAGCCGCGCGCGCAGGCCGGGCACACCAGGCCCTGTCGGATTGGCCGCCGCTGACCCGAGATCCAGAGATGCGCAACACCGTGACCCTCGGCCCAGGCCTGCTCGAGGGAGGCGGCCAGCCGACCCCGGATGTCCTTGCTCAGGGTGAGGCGGTCGACGACGACGTCCGCCTGGCCTGCCGCGCCCATGGCCTCCGCGGGCCGGAGCTCCTCCAGCGGCCGCACCTCGCCGCCGATGAGCAGGCGCCGGAAGCCGTCCTTGAGCAGCCGCGACCGGACGCCGATGAAGGTCTCGGTGTCGGGCATCCTCGCCGGGAAGGTGAGGATCGCCGCCGACCCGGCGTGCTCGGTCACCAGGGCATGAGCGGCGGAGTCGGGGTCGCGGCGAACGGCTTCCTCGCCGTGCTCCGGACAGAGCGGCAGCGCCTCGCGGGTGAACAGCGCCGAGAAGTAGGCCTCCAGGTCGGCGAGGGTGGCGACGGTGGACCGCGAGCTCTTGACGCTGGTGCGGCGATCGACCGCGATGCCCGCCGCCACGGGCTCGAGCCGGTCCATCGGAGGCCGTTCCAGGCGTTCCAGGAACTGCCGGGCATACGGGCTGAAGCTCTCGACGAAGCGGCGCTGGCCCTCCGCATAGAGGGTATCCACCGCGAGGCTGCTCTTCCCGCTGCCCGACACGCCGGTGACGGCGGTGAGCTGGCCGGCGGTGAGCTCGATGCTGACGCCCGCCAGGTTGTGGGTGCGGGCACCCTCGAGGTGAATGCGGTGCATGGACGGGAAGCTGCGGTGCTAACAGGAGGACGCCCCCGGTGCACCCCCCGTCGGGCCGCACGCGGGTCCGATCCGAGGCTCCTGGGTGGGCAGGCGAGCTTGGACGGGCGGTGGTCGACGTGTGCATCCTCGGGCTCGATGGAGGCCGCTGACCCAGTCGTCCGGAGGCAAGCCGCACGCGCCGCGCTCGCGCTCGACGACGAGACGCTGCTGCGCGAGAGCGAGGTCTCGACCTTCGTCGGAGGGGGCCCCGGGGGCCAGCACCGCAACAAGACCGCGTCCGCCGTTCGCATCGTGCACGGGCCGACGGGGCTGACCGTCACCGCCACCGAGCGCCGCAGCCAGGCGCAGAACCGAGCAACCGCGCTGGAGCGCCTCCGGGCCGCGCTCGCGGTGCTCACCCGGGTCCAGCGTCCCCGCCGGGCGACCCGACCTTCCCGCGGGGCGAAGGAGCGGCGGCTCGAGGCCAAGAAGCGGCTCGGGCGGAAGAAGGCCGACCGGCGCGAGACCGGGCGCTGGTGACTCGCTCGGCGACGTCGCCCCGGGACTCGGACCGCGCCGCGGACGAGCGCGGCGGGTCGTTCAGAGGGTCCGGTGCTTCACCGTCTCCAGCGGCGCCCGCACCGCGTGGCGCGCGAGCACCTCTCGCGAAGAGATGTCCGCACCGCGGGCAGCCCCTGGCATGCAGGGCTCAGCGCTCGTACGAGTCGCGGGAACCCTTTCGATCCTGAGGATCGACCTTGGCCGGAGCGCCGCGCTTCGGCGCGGGCTCGACCCGATTGGCCACCGGCGGCGTCGACCGCTGGGTCTCCGGGCCGTGAGGCGCGGGTTGGCGAACCGCGGGAGGGGCGGCCTGGACCGGGGGCGGACGCGGAGTCGCCTCGGTGCGTGGCCCGTCGTTCGCGTCTTCCGCGTTCGACGACGGGCGCGGCTTGCCCCGCTCGCCGTTCATGGTCTCGGCACGCGGCACGGGGCGGAGGATCGGCTCGGTCCCGGGGCGGTCGTCCCCGTTCGACCACGGGCGCGGGTTCCCCCGCTGGCCGCCCATCGACTCCGGGCGGAGCACCGGCTGCACCGGCGGCAGACTGTTGGGAGGAGGTGGCACCGGACGCACCGTGACCGTGCTGGTGCCGGACTGGCCCGGAGCGCTCGGGGGAGCCGGAACGGGCCTGGTGACCGGGTCGCCACCCACCGTCGCCGGCGGGCTCTGTGAGGGGAAGGGAACGGGCTCGTTCACCCTGCGGCCGGGGTTCCGGATGGGCGGAGCCGGTGCGACGACCACGGGGTGTACCGAGGCCGCGTCATGGGCGACGACCGGGGCCTGCGCGGAGACCGGCCGGCCCTCGCGGGTCACCCCGGCGGGCGCGACCACCTCCACGACGCCGGCACGCGACACGGGGCGGACGACCATGCCCGGACGGACCACCGGAGGCGCGCTGAGCACCACGGCGGGCGGCGTCCCCACCGGGCAGGGAACGATGACGCCGGGCTGCGAGCCGGGCGGCGGCGGAACGAAGACACCGTGTGGACCGTTGGGCCGCGCATAACCCACGTGGACCACGCGCACCTGGACCACCGGGATGTACACGGTCGGGGGCGGCGGGATGAAGACCCGGGTCACCGGCCTCCAGAAGCCGGCGACGAAGACCACCACGTTGCCGCGGTACTCGTAGTACGGCTCGGCGTAGACCCATCCGGCCCGGGGAGCACGGGCCCAGTACCCGCGCGCCCAGACCCACTCGCCGTTCCACCAGGTCCAGTGGCCGCCGAGCCACACCGCGTCGAACCACGGCCGCGGAGGCGGCGGGTCCCAGAGCATGGGCGGAGGCGCCCAGGGAATGGCCACCGGGGCAGGCTGATCGAACGCGGGCTCGATCGAGACCGACTCCCACTCAGGATCCTGCGCGACGACTGGAGCGGCGGGCGGAGGAGGCGGCGGGGCGTACACGGGCGGAGGTGGCGCGGGCGGAGGCTCGCGGTACACGACCACCGGGGGCGGCTGGCGCACCTCGCGGACCACGCACCCCGAGGCGAGCAGCAGCGCGCTACCCATGGAGAGGATCCTGCGCATCGTCGGTTCCGTCCTTCCTTGCTCTGGCGAGACGCCCTGACGCAGGCGGCTATTCACCGGACGACCGCGACCCGAGCGGGGGACTAGGCTACCGCCCCATGGCGACCCGCATCCTCTGCAACGGTGTCCGGCTCGCGGTGGAAGACTCGGGTGGAAGCGGGCCGACGGTGCTGTTCTCCCACGGCCTGCTCTACACGATGCGGATGTGGGAGGCGCAGATTGCGACCCTCCGCGCGCGCTTTCGCTGCGTCGCCTACGACCACCGCGGGCAGGGGCAGAGCGATGCGCCGGCCACCGGGCTGGACATGGACACGCTCACCGAGGATGCGGCGGCGCTGATTGCCTCGCTCCGCCTGGGACCGGTTCACTTCGTCGGGATGTCGATGGGTGGGTTCGTGGGGATGCGACTGGCGGCCCGGCGTGCCGAGCTCGTGCGCTCGCTGGCGCTGATCGACACCTCGGGGGGTCCGGAGCCCGTGGAGAACATCCCGCGCTACCGGCGGCTGGAGTGGGTGGCACGCTGGATCGGGACACGGCCGGTGCTGGGGCGGGTGCAGGCGATCATGCATGGGGCGAGCGCGCGACGGGACCCGGCCCGTGCCGCGGACCTCCGCGCCTGGAGGGACCACCTCCTGCACGTGGACGCGCGGGCGCTGATCCGCGTGGTGGAGGCCGTGCTGCAGCGGGAGAGCTCCATGCCACTCCTGCCGGCCATCCGCTGTCCCACCCTGGTGATGGTGGGCGAGGAGGACACCGCCACGGTCCCCGCGCGAGCGGAGGAGCTGGCCGCGGGCATCGCCGGCGCGCGCCTGGTCCGCATCCCGCGGGCAGGACACATGTCGCCCATCGATGCTCCGGAGGCGGTCACCAGGGAGCTCGCGTCGTTCCTGGAGGGTCAGCTCGCTCGCGCGTCCGCTCCCGAGTAGATGCGGCCGATGGCGATGAAGAACGCCACGACCAGCGGCCCGGCGATCAGACCCACCGCGCCGAACGCGGCGAGGCCGCCGAGCAGGGCGAAGAACACGACCGCTCCGTGCATCTCCACGCCGCCCTTGATGAGCAGCGGCTTCACCACGTTGTCGATCAGCCCCACGACCAGGAGGGCCCAGGCAATCATGAAGATGGCCCAGCCGATCCGGCCCTGGACGAAGAGGACGACGGAGATCAGCAGCGGAACGCTGGCCGCCCCCACCGAGGGGATGAAGGACATGAAGAACGTGACCAGGGTGAAGAAGATGGCGTTGGGCACCTGGGCGATGAGGTAGCCGACCAGCGCCGCCGCGGCCTGCACTGCACCCGTCCCCACCACGGAGAAGACCACCGTCCGGGACACGCCCCGGAACTCGGCGAGGAAGCTGCGGAATCGTCCCCGAGGAAGCGGGGTCACCCGCTCCAGCCAGCTCACGAGGCGGTGTCCGTCGATGAGGAGGAAGTAGAAGGCGATGAGCATCAGCACCGCCTCCACCACCGCGTGCGAGGTGGCGGAGAGGAACTTCGTCGCTGCCGCGGCAGCCTTGCCGCTCTGGGACTGGATCACCTGCGCCCAGCTCTGACCCCCATCCCCCAAGCTCTGGAGCGCGCGTTCGGCGAGGGTCCGGAGCGGGCCGGGGAGCCGCTCGGCGAACCCGGCGACACCGTGCTCCTGCAGCCCGCTGCGAATCCAGTTGATGGCCTCGCCGATCTCCTTGGCCAGCACTCCCAGGATCCCACCGAAGGGGAGCACGATCGCCAGGAGCACCAGAAGGGTCAGCAATCCGGCGGCGAGACCCGCTCGCCCCCGGAGCTTCCGCGTGAGACCTCGCTGGAGCCCGGCGAAGACCCCCGCCAGCACCGCGGCCAGGAACAGGGCGGACCAGAAGGGCTGGAGGATCGCCCAGAGGAGCACCAGGGCCAGCCCCACCAGCAGCCAGGAGAAGATCTGTGAGCCGTCGAGGCGGGTGCCGGTCATCTGGCGAGCCAAGCTAACCCGCCGCAGCCATGCGACCAGGGCGCGCTACATCTTCCCGTAGTTGGTGGCGAGGTAATCGACAATCTTCGCCATCTCGTCGGGGTCCATCGGCGCGCCGTAGACCTTCACCATCTTGTTGACCTCGGCCTCCCACCCCTTTCGGTCGAGGAAGGGCGAGTTCATCGGGATGTAGTCCTGGCTGTGGCAGGCGGCGCAGCGACCGAGGACCAGGTCGCGGGCCGGTCCCGGCTTGAGCTGGACCCGGTTCTCGTCGGGATACCCGGGTGGCGAGGCGAGCAGGATCAGGGCAACGAGCGCGGTCATGGGCGTCCCCTACCCGACCCGGATCTTGACCCGGGAGATGACGTTGTTGTGGTAGCCGGCGGGGTTGAACACCAGCTCACCGACCTGCGAGGAGCCGATCCGGTTGGTCGCCTTGGCGAGGACGGTGACCTCCCCCTTCCCGCCGGCCTTGAAGCCGTGGCGGAACCCCCGGAACGAGAAGCGGCCCGGATCGGCGTCCAGCGTGGCGGTCTGCCAGGAACGACCCTGGTCGGCCGACACCTCGACGGTGCGGATGCCGGCGCCGTTGTCCCAGGCGATCCCCTTCACCTCCACTGGCTGCCCGGGCCGGAAGCGCTGCCCCTCCCGCGGGCTGGTGATGAGCGAGTTGACGACCATCTCGGTGATGGGCGTGTTGGCCTCCGTCTCCTGCGAGAGGAAGCGGTCCACGATGGGGAACTTTCCCTTCGGAATGCGGTACGCCGCGGCCATCCAGAAGCTCTTGAACGGCTGGGAGAGCACCTGGATGGAGACCAGGTGCTTCATCCAGTAGGTGCCGGTCCATCCCGGCACGACCAGGCGGACCGGCGCTCCGTTCCAGTGAGGCAGCGGCTCGCCGTTCATCTGCCAGGCGAGGAGAGTGTTCTCGTCCATCGCCTTCCACGCCGGGAGGCTCTTCTGGAAATCCGGGGTGGCGTCGAGTGAGCCATGGTCCGCGCCGTTGAAGGCAACCTCCAGGGTCTCCTTCTTCGGTGCGGCCTTCGCCAGGACGTCCTTCAGGCGCACGCCCTTCCACCGGGCGTTGCCCATGGCCCCGATGCCCCACTCCACCCCCGCGACATGGGGATCCGACAGACCGCGCCGGTTGCCCGAGCACTGACAGACCGCGGGGAGCTCGACCTGTTCGAAGTCGCGCTGCAGGCCCGCCAGGTCCAGCGAGAACGGCTTCTCCACCGCATCGCCGCCAATCTCCAGCTTCCACTGGTCAGCGGGCACCTCGGGGATCCGAGGCAGATGGTAGCGAACGAAGAAGGCGTCGTTGGGGGTGAAGATCTGCTCGAAGACCTCGAGCGGAGTCTCGAAGTTCGGCGGACGATACGATCGCTTGATGAGCGGCCGCTTCCCCGGCAGCGACTCCAGGAACGAGACCTCCAGCGTGCCGGCGGGCAACGAGGCCGGTCCGACGGTCGCAGGGTCCGCGGCACGGGCCAGCGAGGGAAGCAGCGCTCCGGAGCCGAGCACTGCTGCACCGCCGGCGAGGTCCTTCAGGAACTGGCGCCTGGTCCTCATGTGCACCTCCCTCGGTCAAGGGGTGCGCTGCAGAGCGCAGGCAGAGTCCCGGACGTCTCGGAGGCTGTCAAGGACGCTGAACGTTGCGCGTGCGACGGCGTACTCGCGTGGCACGGTGCGTCGCCCGGAGATGCCTCAGCGGCTGGCCAGGAGCACCGGCCCGAGGGACGGAACCAGCAGTACGATGGCGACAGCGCCGGCGAGGACGCCGATCCGCGCCAACTCCAGCCCCACCGCCCAGCGCCTTCCCTCGAGCAGCGCCGCGCCGGCAACCAGCGACATCAGGACCCAGGCCACGGCGGTCGCCACTGCGGCGGCGGACAGCGCCTTGTGCCAGGTGAGGAGGGCGAAGGCGACGACGATGATCAGCGTGAGCTGGGCGAAGACGTACCCGACGCGACGGCGCCCCGGACGCACGTCGAACTTCGGCAGCGCTTCGGGGTCCACGCCCCGGCGCGGCTGCACCGGGCCGAGCCAGTCCGGGTGCCATCCCGGCGAGGCGAAGAAGAACCGGATCGCCTCGCGGGCCGACGGCGCGCGCCGCATCGACTGCCACAGAGCCCAGAGCGGCTGCACCTGCGCCCACACCGGGTCGAAGCTCCGCAGGGGGTGGCTGACGCCGAAGACGACCGGGGCTTCCTCGCGGCGAAGGGTCCCGAAGAGCTGGTCCCAGCAGATGAAGGTCGCGGCGTAGTTCTTGTCGAGGTACTCGGGATTGACGCCGTGGTGCACCCGGTGGAGCGAGGGGGTGTTCACCACGTGCTCGAGCACGCCCATCCGGCCCACCAGCTCGGTGTGAATCCAGAACTGGTACAGCGTGCTCAGCGCGACGACGATGAAGTACACCACCACCGGCACGCCGAGCACCGCGAGCGGCAAGTAGAACGGCATCACCGTGATGGGGGAGAGCACCGCCTGCCGGAGCGCGACCGCGAGGTTGTAGTCCTCGCTCTGGTGATGCACGACGTGCACTGCCCAGAGGAAGTTGACCTCGTGGGACAGGCGGTGCCACCAGTAATACCCGAGGTCGACGCCCACGATGGCGATGACCCAGGGCCACGGGCTGCCGGGGGCGAAGGTCAACAGGCGGCCGTGCTCGTAGAGGAGCGCATAGACGGCCAGCAGCGAGGCCTCGAACAGCAGCAGCACCACGCGCTGGGTCACCCCGCACCCGAGATCGGCGAAGCTGTCGGTGAAGCGGTAGACGCGCTGGCGGCGGGCGCGAGCGACGAGCAGCTCCAGCCCGATGAGGAGAAAGAAGAACGGAACGGCGAGGGCGATGGGGTCCAGCGTCATGGAGAGCGGCCAGGGAAGTTTAACCGGTTGACGTCCCGGCCGGAGGATGCCCACCGTCAGGTCGGTGGCATGAGCAAGGCATTCACCCGCGAGGACGACCTGCTCCCACCCCCGGTGCCCGTGCGCCGGGGGACGGTGGGGCCACGGCCCCTCACCGCCGAGGGGCACGCACGTCTGCTGCGCGAGCGCGAAGCGCTCGACGGCTCCGATGTATCGGGGGCGGAGGAGCGCCGCCGCGAGCTAGACAGCATCCTCGAGCGGGCGGTCCCGGCCCCGGCCGAGGCCGGCGCGGACGGGCTCGCGGTCCTGGGAGCGTTTCTCGAGGTCGAGGACGAGGCCGGAGGCAGGCGCGAGCTCCGGCTGGTGGGTGGCGACGAGGCGGACGCGGCGCGCGGATGGGTCCGGGTGGACTCGCCGCTGGGCGCGGCCCTGCTCGGGCGGCGAGCGGGGGACTCGGTGCTGGTCGAGCGCCCACGAGACACGCTCGAGCTGCGGATCCTCCGCGTGTACGCCGGGGCGTGACCCCTCGCGCGCGGCCCCCGGAAGACCGTCTCCAGCCTCGCGCCCGACTGTGATGGTCGGCCGGGGCGCCGACGTGCGAGGGTCCGGTGCATGACCGACCTGACCCTGTGGGTGGACGCGTTCTGGATCAGTCCCTACGGCTTCTCCGCGTTCGTCGCGCTGGAGGAGAAGGCGCTCCGCCACGACCTGGAGGAGGTGGCGATGCATCGGATGGAGAACCGCGCCCCGGAATACGCACGGCGCTCGCTCACCGCGCGCGTCCCCCTGCTCCGTCACCAGGACTTCTACCTCTCCGAGTCGAGCGCCATCGCCGAGTACGTCGAGGACGCTTTCCCCGGCACTCCCCGCATCCTTCCCGAGGACCTCCGGAACCGGGCCCGGGCCCGGCAGATCATGGCCTGGATCCGGAGCGACCTGATGCCCATCCGGCAGGAGCGCTCGGCGGACACCATCTTCTACGCGCCGGCCACCGAGCCACTCTCGCCCGGGGCTCAGCAGGCCGCGGCCAGGCTCCTCACGGTGGTCGATGGGGTCCTGGCCTCCGGAGCGACGTCGCTCTTCGGCAGGTTCAGCATCGCGGACGCCGACCTGGCGTTCATGCTCCAGCGGCTGGGGAAGAGCGGGCACCCGCTCGGGGACAAGGCACAGCGCTTCGTCGACGCGGTCTGGTCCCGCCCCAGCGTGCAGAAGTGGGTCGGCCGGAAGCGCCCGGCGTTCGTCCCGTACTAGCCCAACCGGCATTCGGGCTGACGCGTGCCGGCCCGGGTCATCACGATCTGGTAGAGCTGCATGAAGCGGGCACGGAACGCTCCTGCCGACGTGAGCAGGTAATACCGCCACAGCCGCCGGAACCGCCCGCCATAGCGTGCCCTCAGCTGCGGCCAGGCGCGCTCGAAGTTGGCGGCCCAGGCCATCAGCGTGCGGTCATAGTGCGGTCCGATGTTGTGGACGTCCTCCGCCACGAACGTTCCCTCCATGGCAGCAGCGAGCTGCGCCAGCGAGGGGATGGCGGCGTTGGGAAACACGTAGCGATGAAACCAGGCATCGATCAGCACCTGGCTGCGGTTGCTCCCGATGGTGTGGATGAAGGCAATCCCGCCCGGCGCGAGACAGCGGTCGACGACCTCCATGTAGCGGCGATGGTTGCTCGGGCCGACGTGCTCCATGAGCCCGACGGAGACCACTGCATCGTAGGAGCCCCGAGCAGTGCGGTAGTCCGCGAGGTGCAGCTCGACCGGCAGGCCGCGGCACAGCTGCCTGCCCAGCGAGATCTGCTCCCTCGAGAGCGTGTACCCGCTGACGTGCACTCCGTAGTTGCTGGACGCGTGCCGGGCGAAGGTCCCCCAGCCGCAACCGAGCTCCAGAACCTTCATCCCCGGCCGCAGGCCGAGCTTGCGGCACACCAGATCGAACTTGGCGAGCTGGGCCTCGTCGAGGTCGATGGCCCAGCTCCAGTACGCGCAGGTGTAGGCGAGCGTCTGGCCGAGCATCGCCTGGTACAGGTCGTTCCCGATGTCGTAGTGGTCCGCGACCGAGCGTCTCGCGCGGATGACGCTCTGGAGATTGCGGACCCGTGCCGCGGCGAGGTGGATGGCGGCGCGCCAGCTGGGCAGCGGCCTCTTCACCCCGGCGCGGATCAGCCGCGCGGTGAGCTCGTCCAGCGCCCGCGTGTCCCACTGGCCGTCGACGTAGGACTCACCCAGGCCCAGACGGCCGTCACGGAGGACGCGGAGGTAGAAGCTGGAGTCGTGCACCTCGATGTCGTGCGGCCGGCCGCCACCGACCTGAACGTCGGCGGACTCGAGGATGCGGCGCACGGTCCGCTCGGCCTGGCCGACCAGCCCCCGCCCGAGGACCCCCACGCCGCCGGTCATGCCCCGAGGCCTTTCCCACGGCGAAGGGCCGCGCCGAGCAGCCGGCTCGCCGGAAGCGGCCGACCGCCGAACATCCACGCGAAAGCGCGCGCCGTGGCTGCGTGGGCCAGCGAGCCAGGCCTGCGCGGAGGAGGGGGACGCGCGCCCCGGCGGGCGACGATCGCGCGCAGGAGCTCGCGGGTCAGCGCGTAGTCGCGGAAGGTGGGATGAAGCGCCAGTCGAGCGCCGTAGGCCTGGCCTGCACCCTCGCGGATCGCCTCGCCGCAGATCCGTCCCGAGAGCACGGCCGGGAGAATCCCCTCGGCGGTCAAGGGGTGCGCGAGTCCCAGGGCATCGCCCACCAGAAACGCTCCATCCCGATGACAGGCCTCCAGATGTGCCGGATCGAAGAGATGGTAGGTGTGGCCCTCGACTCGATCGAGCGCCTGCCGTGCGCTCGCCGGAAGATGCCCGCTGTCCAGGAAGCGGGCTCTCGCCTCCGTCCAGGCCGTTCTGACGCGGCTGGCGGCGGCGGCTCCGGTCCCGACGTTCAGCCAGCTGCCCTTGGGCACGTTCCATGAGTAGCCGCCCAGGTCGTCGTGGAGGAGCAGCTCTGGCTCTCCGTCGGCACCGGCGCGCGTCGCGGCGACCTCCGTGGGGTCGGCCTCGAACTCCCGCTCCTGGACCGCGACCGGCCGCCCGGGCTTTCCCGGGAACAGCTTCCGTGCCACGGGACAGTGGGTTCCGCCCGCTCCCACCAGCACGGGAGCGGCGTACCTGCCGTCGACGAGCCATCCCCTGGCCTCGCGGTCGAGGGAGGAGACGACGTGTCCGTCGACGACCGAAGCTCCGCTGCGCCGGAGAAGGAAATCGTCGAACTCGACGCGGCGGATGAAGTCGCCGCGGGCGCCGATGCGGTACGTCCGACCCTGGTACCGGACATGACAGCGCCGCCAGGGCCACAGTCCGCCCGGGTAAGCGTGCCTTGCGAGCTCGAGCACGTCCCACACCGGCGGGCTGAGCCAGCCAGCGCACAGCTTGACCCGTGGGAAGTTTCGGCGCTCGAGCACCAGCACGCGGAAGCCACCCCGGACCAGCACCCGGGCGCAGGCGCTGCCGGCCGGTCCGGCCCCCACGACGATCACGTCGAAGCGGATCGTTCTCCCTGCCATCTATCCATCCGACACCGCGCGATGTCTCCGCCGCTCCGTACTGCCCGGTTTCAGCGGGAACTGTTCCGGTCGACCACCGCAACCGCCGGGAGAGCCCGGTTCCTCCAGTCGCTCGCTGGACTGGAGAACGACGGATGGCACGTGGAATCTCTCACCATCGCTCCTGGCCGATGTACCTCTGCCACGCCGTCGGAATCGCCGGACCGTTCTTCGTCCCCTTCCGGTGGGCCTACGTCGCACTCGCGGTGGCGCTGTACCTCGTACGGATGCTCGCCCTGTCCGGCGGCTTTCACCGCTACTTCGCGCACCGGAGCTACAGGACCGGGCGCGGCTTCCAGCTCGTGCTCGCCTTCCTCGCCGGAACCTGTGCGCAGCGAGGGGTGCTCTGGTGGGCCGGCAATCACCGCCATCACCACCGGTACTCCGACGCGCCCGAGGACCTCCATTCGCCGCGCCAGCAGGGCTTCTTCTGGAGCCACCTGGGGTGGATCCTCTCCAAGCGCCACGCGGAGACCCGGAACGAGCTGATTCGCGACTTCGCGCGCTTCCCGGAGCTCCGCTGGCTCGACCGGCACCACATCGTCCCGCCGCTGGTCATGCTCGGGGCGCTGCTGCTGGCCGGCGGAGTCCCGGCGGCGATCTGGGGAGCGTTCACCTCCTCCGTCCTCCTCTGGCACCTGACGTTCGCCATCAACTCGCTGGCGCACACCGTCGGCTCGGCCCGGTACCCCACCGGCGACGACTCGAGGAACAACCCGGTCCTCGCGCTGCTCACGCTCGGCGAGGGCTGGCACAACAACCACCACCACTACCCCGCGTCGTCGACCTTCGGCTTCTTCTGGTGGGAGCTCGACCTGACCTACTGGGTGCTGAGGGCGCTGGAGGCGGCCGGGCTGATCTGGGACGTGCGGGAGATCCCGCTCGAGGTGCGAGACCGCTTTCCCCGGACCGCCGGCGTGGACGTCGAGGCTGGTCGTTGAGCCGCGAGAGCACGGGGTTGAACTGGCTGCACGGCGCGGCGCTCGAGGCGCGGCGGGACGTGCTCGGGTACTACCGCCGCTGCGAGCAGGAGCGAGGGCTGGTCAGGACTCACATCTGGCGCCTGCCGGTCTGCGTCGTCACCGCTCCCGAGCTGGTGGAGGAGGTGTTGATCCGGCAGCGGCGCTGCTTCATCAAGTCTGCCGGGCTGCGCTCGACGCGGCTCGCCTTCGGCCAGGGTCTTCTCACCTCCGACGGAGATCTCTGGCTGCGCCAGCGCAAGGCGGTCCAGGGCGCGTTCCATGCGCGCCAGCTCGAGCGGTACGGCCAGCTGATGGAGGACTCGTGTCAGCGCCTGCTGGCCGGCTACGTCGACGGGGAGGTCCGGAACGTCTACCGAGACATGACCGAGCTGTGTTTCGAGGTGCTGGCGCGCTCGCTCTTCGGAGAGGAGCTGCCTGAAGCGATGGGGCTGGTGGCTGCTGCCGCCGCCGCGCTCCACGCCTTTCATCACCTGCACGCGCAGTGGGTCGGAGCAGCTGGAGGGCTGGCCTTCGCCGGAATCCGAGCTCTCGCGACCGCGCTGGGAAGGCCTGACCTGGTGCTCGATCCCGCCCTGCTGCCCACGTCGTACGCGCGGCGCTTTCGCCGTGCCATCCGCGCGCTGGATGTCTTCGTCGCGGAGCTCATCGATCGCCGGCGGCGGAAGGGAGGCGGTGAGGATTTCCTCTCTCTCCTCCTCCTCGCCCGCAACGACCAGGGTCGGCCGCTCGATGACCGGCAGATCCGGGACGAGATCGTCACCATGTTCCTCGCCGGGCACGAGACGACCGCCAGTGGCCTGAGCTGGACGATCGATCAGCTCGCGCGACACCCCGAGATCGCCCAGGCTCTCGCGGTCCAGCTCGACCGGGGCGGCGGCGAAGAGCTGCTGGAGCAGGTCATCCGAGAGGCGCTGCGCCTCTACCCGCCGGCGTACCGGATCAGCCGCACCACCGTCGTCCGGTGCCGCCTCGACGACGAGGAGGTCCGGCCCGGGACGGAGATCATCATCCCTCAGTGGGCGATCCAGCGCTCGCCGCGGTACTTCGAGGCGCCCGACGAGTTCCGACCGCGGCGATGGACGGCGAGCTTCATCGAGGAGCTGCCCCGGTTTGCGTACCTCCCCTTCGGCGGTGGTCCGCGCAGCTGCATCGGGAGCGCGCTGGCCCACGTCGAGTCCTCTGTGGTTCTGCGCGAGATGTGCCGCCGCTTCGTCCTCAGCGTGCCTCCTGGCTTCGAGGCGCGACCGTTTCTCGGCGTCACCCTGCTCCCGCAGGACGGGACTCTCCTGGTCGCGGTGCGGCATCGAAGAACCGGAGCAACGTCCACTACGAAGTGCTCTTCGCCCGACCCGGCATCTCCCCCTCGAACGGGCCGTGCAGCTTCACCGGTGCCGCCTGCCTCGACCGGAGCCGGAGGTTGAGCAGCTCCACCGCGAGCGAGAAGGCCATCGCCAAGTACACGTAGCCCCTCGGGATGTGCTGCCCCATCCCATCGGCGACCAGCACCGCCCCGATCAGGATGAGGAAGGACAGGGCGAGGATCTTCACGCTGGGGTGCCGCTCGACGAAGGCGCTGATCGGCCCGGCGAAGATCAGCATCATCACCATCGCGATCACCACGGCCGCCACCATCACCGAGAGGGCGCGGGCCATTCCCACCGCGGTGATGACCGAGTCGATGGAGAACACCAGGTCCAGGAGCACGATCTGGGTGACGACCGCGGCGAACGAGACCTGGACCGGCCGGCGAGGCTGGGTATGGTCGACCTCCATCTTGTCGAAGATCTCGTGGGTCGCCTTCCCCACCAGGAACAGGCCCCCGCCGATGAGGATCAGATCGCGCCCGCTGAAGCCCTGACCGAAGATGGTGAAGAGGTTGGCCTGGAGGGTGATCAGCCAGGACATCGCCAGCAAGAGCAGCACCCGCATCACCAGCGCCAGCCCGAGCCCGAGCCGTCGCGCGAACGGCTGGCGCTCGCGGGGCAGCTTGCCGGTCATGATGGAGAGAAAGACCAGGTTGTCGATGCCCAGCACCACCTCCAGCACGGTGAGGGTCAACAGGCTGATCCAGCCGTCGGCGGTGGAGAACGGAGCGAGGTCGAACACGGGTGGGCCGCGGGGGGACGTCGAGTTCAGAACTGCTCTTCGTTGTCCGCCGGCTCCCCGTCGTCCGGCGGTCCACCACCACCCTGACGTGCCTGCTCCGCCTCGATGGCGCCGAGAAGCGCCCGCTCCTTGTCGTGGAAGCGGGCCTTGCCCGGATCGGCCAGCGTCCGGCGGGCGCCGGTCGCGTAGAACTCGAGGTCCTGCGCGCTCGCCCCCCGGATGGGCATGCCCCGGCTGCGGCCGTAGGGAGGGAAGACCGCGGGCGGCTCGCCCGGAGCGCTCGATGGCGCGCGGCGAGCGGGCGCACTGCGTGCGGCGCCTTCCCCTCCGATGGTGAGCTCGGCCAGACGTACGCTGAAGCCCTCTCCACGACGCACGGCCGTTCCGATCTGCACCTGCTCGACGGTGCCGTCGGCACGCGTGACCGACACCGTCACCGGCAGCTCGTTCTCGCGCATGTGCCCTGGCATCCCACCCTCCGGAAGGCGCTGTCAAACGCCATCGGGCTGCGCGGTCTGGTCTACGCGGCCCGCGCCCGCACCACGGTTCCCAGGCGTTCCAGGGCCCGCTCCACCACCTCCATCGACGGGCCGAAGGAGAAGCGCGCGTGGCCGCGAAACCGGGACACTCGCCCGCGCCTGCGCTTCCCTGGGTTGATGTCGAAGAACTCGCCGGGGACGGTGATGACCCGTTGCTCCAGCGCCGCTCGGAACAGGCCCATGCCGTCGTTGAGCGGAGGGGGGAGATCGGCCAGATCGCCCCAGACGTAGAAGGTCCCCTCCGGCTCGCGGTCCACCCGGATGCCGAGCGCCTGGAGCCCGGTCAGCAGGCGCTCCCGCTTGGGACGGAACGCGTCGTGGATGGCCTGCAGCTCGCGGTGCACCAGCCCCGGCTCGAAGAGAGGCAGCGCGGCCCGCTGCAGCGGTTTGCTTCCGCCACCGTCGAGGAAGGAGCCGGCGCTGCTCAGCGCGTCGATCACCGGACGGGGCCCCAGGGTCCAGGTCACCCTCCAGCCGGGATATCGCCAGTTCTTGGTGAGCCCGTCGAAGAGGATGATCGGATCCTTGTTGACGTCCCGCACGTGCGCCGCGGCGCTGACCGGCACCGGAGACCGTGGGTCGCCGGTCCAGACGTAGTGCGCGTAGAACTCGTCGAGGAGGAGCGCACAGTCCAGGCCGCGTGCCAGCTCCACCCAGGCCTCCATCTCCGAGCCCTGCACCACCTTCCCGCTGGGGTTCGAGGGGTTGGAGAGCAAGATGGCAGAGAGCCCCAGCCCGAGGATCTCCTTCTTCAGCGCGTCGGGTCCGAAGGCGTAGCCCCGCTCGGGATCGAGCAGGATGGGGATGGCGGTGAAGGCCTTGAAGACGTCGAGCAGCTCCTCGTAGGCGGTGTAGTCGGGAAGGAAGTGCCCGAGGTTGATGAGCCCGAGGCTTGCCGCGGCCCGGGTCAGTGACGCGCGTCCGCCCCCGGAGACGCAGACGTTCTCCGCCGAGTACTGGGAGGCGAGCCCCCGCCGGTAGGTGCGGTTGTAGTGCGCGGCGATGGCCTCGCGGAGCTCCCAGAGCCCGGCCACCGGCGCGTACTCCTGGTCGGCCGGATCCACCGCCACCGCGTGCACGCGCGGCGGTGCCCCGGGCAGCTCACCGGTCTCGGGCTGACCCTGGCCGAGGTTGCACCAGTCCGGGTTGGCCGGATCGAAGCCTCGCTTCTGGGCCTCGGTGGTGACGAAGATGACGCCGGTGCGCGGCACCGGTCGGAACGCCTGGGGGGCGCTCTCGCTGGACATGGAAACTCTGGAGTTTACCACGCGAGTCAAGGCGAGCGACGATGCCCGCCTCGTCACCGGGAGGGGAGACGTGGACCGTTTCGACCGCAGGACCATCCTGAAGTCCATCGCCGTGATGGCCGCCGCCTCGGCCTTCCCGGCCTGCGACGACGGAAGCAACGTCGGGAGCGACGCGGACGGGCTCGCCCGGTTCCCGCAGGGTGTGGCCTCGGGAGATCCCAGGCAGGGCACGGTGATCCTCTGGACCCGGGTGGTGAACGTGGGAAGCAGCCCGGTGGATCTTCCGCTCCGCCTCGAGGTGGCGGTCGACCCGAGCTTCACCCAGCTGGTGGTGCAGAAGGACGACCTCACCGCGACCGTGGCCCACGACGGTTGCATCAAGGTGCGGGTGAAGCGGCTCTCGGCCGGCAGCACGTACTACTACCGCTTCAGCCTGGTGCAGGGGACGAAGCGGTACCACTCCACAGCAGGCCGGACCCGGACCGCGCCGGACGCCTCGGCGGACGTGCCGGTGCGCTTCGCCGTCGCGAACTGCCAGGACTACGTCGGGCGGTACTGGAACCCGTACCAGCAGCTGCTCACGCTGCAGCCCCACGAGCTCGACTTCTTCCTCTCCATCGGGGACTACATCTACGAGACCACCGTCGCGGACGGGGTCCCGGCGGGCAACCGGGCGATCACCTTCAGCAAGCCCTCCGAGGCCATCGACCTCGGAGCCGGGAACCTCGCGGCGAGGAGCGTGGGGAACTACCGCGACCTCTACCGGACCTACCGGGGCGATGCCCTGGTGCAGCAGGTCCATGCTCGCTGGCCGATCATCGCCATCTGGGACGACCACGAGTACGCGGACGACTGCTGGGGATCGACGGCGACCTACTTCAACGGCCGGAAGAACGAGAAGGACGACGAGCGCCGCCGAAACGCCGAGCAGGTGTTCTTCGAGTACATGCCGATCGACCAGGGAGCGCCGGGGAGCGATCCGAGCATCGACGTGGTGACCACCGAGCGCCCTCAGCTGTATCCGAACCAGAAGCTCTGGCGGAGCTTCGTGTTCGGTCAGCACCTCGAGCTGGTGATGACCGATTACCGCAGCTTCCGCCCCGACCATCCCATTCCGGAGGACGCCTTCCCCGGAACCGTCGTCGCCGATCAGGCCACTCTGGTCGGCCTGCTGGGGCAGGCGGCGTTCGACGCGAACTTCCCGCCGGGCCTGGCCGAGTACCTCGACGTGGATCTGCCGGAGCTCGTGGGGCTGAAGTCGAACCTGCTGGGGATCGCGGCCGCGGGGGCGCAGCAGGAGGGGCTGTCGATCGCCGATTCCTACGTCTGGGCCGACCAGGTCATCAGGGGAAAGCTCGGCGTGGTGGTGATCAACCAGATGCTGGAAGCGGCCAACCAGCGGCTGATCTCCGCGGACGGGCTCGAGCGCGGGCTGTTCTTCGCCCTGATCGGCAAGCAGTCGTTCTTCAGCCAGTATGGCTCGCGCTACATCGTGGTGAAGTCGAGCTATGACCTCTACACCGCTCTGCTCTACGCGAGGACCGCCCGGGCCAGCGAGAACGCCTTCGGTGCCGAGCAGGAGAAGTTCGTCGTGGACACGCTCACCCGGTCCACGCGCACCCACAAGGTCCTGGTGAGCAGCGTCTCCCTGGTCTCGATGCAGCTGAACCTCACCGGCGTTCCGGGAGTCCCCCCGCAGTTCGCGCGCGCCTTCTACTTCGACGTGGACCAGTGGGACGGCTTCCCCAACAAGAGGGCCGAGCTCCTGGGGCGACTGGCCGGAGTCCAGAACCTCATCGCCCTGTCCGGCGACATCCACGGCACCTTCGCTGGAAACGAGAAGGTGAGCTCCCCGAAGTTCGCGCTGCTCACCGCGCCGGCAATCAGCTCCCAGACCGTGGGGGAGGAGGTCGGGGCGGCGGTCACGACTTTCAGTCCGGACCCGGCCTTCCAGCCGGGAGGCGCGGTGTACGAGGCGCTGGTCAATGGCTTGCCACAGCTGTTCCAGGCCAGCACCGGCGGCGCGCTCAAGTTCGTGGACACCTCGTCGCACGGCTTCCTGACCGTGGCCGTGGACGGAAGCAGTGCACGCGCCACCTTCACCCTCATCCCGGGCAGCGAGGTCACCGTGGACTACTCCAGGCAGCCCGCCGGCGCGCTCCAGGAGAAGGTCACCACGGTGACCTTCGACGTGGTGGGAGGGCAGCTGACGCCGGTCAGCTGAGGGGGCCGGCCACTCCGGCTCCAGCGCCGGGTCAGTCGCCCCGAAGCCGTTGAAGACAGGCCCGGTGGTGGCGGAGGACGTTCCGCGCGTAGGCACCGGTGCTGTAGCCCCGCCGGAGCTTGGGGCTCTTCAGCTCCAGCTCCGGGACGGCCGCAGTTGGCATCGGGCTGCCGATCTGCTCCCGGTAGACTCGCCGCAGGGCGAGGTAGCTGGGGGTCTCCTCGAAGGACTGCTCCTTCCCCTTCGCCAGATCTCCGCGAAGGCGGGTCTCGGGGAAGGTGGGCACGAAGCGCTCGCGGAACGCGCGGAACGCGCGCAGCGTCTCGCTGTCGTCGCCGGTGGGCTGTCCGTCGGCCGCGTAGACCAGGAGGTCTCCATCTGCGGCGAGCCGGATGCCGGTGAGCTGCGCCAGCGCGCGCTGCACCGCCGCGTTTCGCGACGCGTACTGGCCGGCGTTGTAATCGGCGAAGCGGTACAGGACGTCGGGGTCGGTGAGCGGGTACCCCCAGAGACGGGGAACCCCGAAGCGGAGCCCTCCGGCCCGGGTGTACAGCGCGTCGCGGACCTGCTCCTCGTCGTCCGGCCAGCCGCGGCTCCGGGCGTGTTCGAGCGCCCAGCGAACGCTGACCTGCATCGACCCGGCGGTGGTGACCGGGTTGAGGTCCTCGAGGCGTCGCCCCCGGAACAGCGTGTCCAGGAGATTGGCGGTCGCGACCATCGCCGGATGTTCCCGACGCTCGGCCTCCAGCATGTCCCGGAACAGGAGATCGAGCTCCCGCTCCGTCCGGAGGCGCCGGATGCGCTCCTCGAAGGTCCGCCGGTCGCCAGGTGCGTGGTTCTTGAGGAGCCGCGCCATCGCCGGCGGGCCCAGTGGGCCCAGCCGCTCGGACTCCTCCTTCAGCCGGGCACGGACCAGGGCGCCCAGGTTCGGCACGGGCGGGTCGGGCTGGAACCCCGATTCCTGCTGCAGCACCGCCACGACCCCACAGACCCGTGTGGCGTCCGGGACGAGGCTCGACTCGGAGAAGGCGGCCAGGAGGTCCCGGGCCCATCCGGCCGGATCGCCCACCCCCTCGGGGAAGGCGGCTCGCACCTGGATCGAGCCGAGCGGAGGCGGCGGGCGCGCCGGCGGGGGTGGCGGCGCCGGAGCCTCGTGGCAGGCCGCGGCTCCCACGAGCAGGAGCAGGGGCACCCAGCCGCGGCGCCGAAACACGAGAGGTCCTCGTCGGGGGATACAGCCAGCGGTGCTCGACATCGCGGTGCGCGCACGTTACCCCCGGTCCGCGGGGCTTCCTTCATGACCTGGCGGGCGCTCAATCCCTGGTCGGATCTGGCGGGCCTTCCCCGCGACAGCTGGCTCCTGGCGCTCGCCACCCTGGTGAACCGCGCCGGGACGATGGTCATCCCTTTCCTGGCGCTCCACTTCACCCGGAACCTCGGCTTCTCCGCGGGTCAGGCCGGTTCGGCCCTGGCGGTCTACGGAATCGTCTCGCTCCTGACCTCCCCATTTGCCGGCCGTCTCGCCGACCGCGTGGGGAGTCAGCGCATTCTCAAAGTGTCGCTGTTCCTCGGCGGCCTGGGATTCTGGGTGCTCCCCCTCCTCAGGACGATGCCCCAGGTGCTGGTGGGGATGGCGGTGCTCTCGGCGGTCTCGGAGGCGATGCGCCCGGCCACCCTGGCGCTGGTGAGCGATCTGGCTCCGCCCGAGCTCCGGCGACAGGCCTACGCGCTCAACCGGCTGGCGATCAACCTGGGGATGAGCGTTGGGCCGGCCGCGGGCGGCTTCCTGGCGGCGCACTCCTTCCAGATGCTGTTCTGGGTGGACGGGGCGACATCGATCGCCGCGGCGACGGTGCTCCTGCTCTTCCCGCTCCGCGTGGGGCCGGTCGAGGCTCACGCCGGGGGTGCACCCTCGCTCGGGGCGATCGCCGACCGGCGGCTGCGATACGTCATCCTGTGCCTCCTCCCCGTCATCCTCGTGTTCTTCCAGCACGAGGGGGCGATGCCGGTCTGGATGGTCGAGCAGCTGGGGATGCCCACTCAGGTCTTCGGGCTGATCTTCACCGTCAACACCCTGCTGATCGTGTTCCTCGAGGTCCGCCTGAACGGCCTGACTGCTCACTGGAGCCCTGCCCGGGCGCTCTCGGTGGGCTCGGCGCTGTGCACGGTCGGGTTCGGGGCGCTCGCGTTCCTGACCAGCTACTGGGGAATCCTGCTCACGGTGGTCATCTGGACCTTCGGGGAGATGATCCTCTTCCCCGCGTCGGCGACCTACATCTCGGAGCTCGCACCGCCGGCGCGGCGGGGCGAGTACATGGGCTTCTACTCGATGACCTTCGGCATCGGGTTCACGATCGGGCCGTGGGCGGGGCTCAACATCCTCGAGGCGGCCGGGGCCCGGACGCTGTGGCTCACCTGCCTCGTGGTGGGCACGCTGTCCACGCTGCTCCTGGCGCGGATCCGCACCGAGGCCCAGACGGTGGTCGCCCCACGCGTCGCCGCTCCGGGCTGAACCTGAGGGGCTGCTCGCCGGCGCGCCCCCGAGCGCTCCGCCATTCAGGCCACGGCGCCCCGGGCGCTCGGCGGCGACTTCCCGACCGGAGTGACCACCTCGGAGCCGGGGGGAACCGGCACCTCGGGGCGCAGCGTCTGTCCCCGCACGCGCTGCAGCAACGCCCGGCCGCGGCGGAGGAGCTCAGAGAATCCGGCGAGCTCGGCCTCGAACTCGATCTGCGAGGTCTCCGCGCCGTCCAGGAACCGCCGGAGGGTGAACGACGAGTCCCCGCGGCGGTTCATCCCCGGGTCGCAGGTGGTGGCGCTCTCCACCTGGGCCTCCTCCAGCCAGGGCAGGTGCGCGGGACGGAAGTAGCCGCTGGGGTAGCAGAAGTGACGGAGCGCGCGGCCGGCCAGCGGCTCGAGCACCGCGCGGTTGTCCCGCAGCTCGCGGAGGGCCAGCTCCCGCGAGACCGGAAAGCGGTGCCGGTGGGTGTGGAGCTGCACGTCCAGGCCCTCGCGCGCGGCGGCGCGCAGCTCGTCGACGGATGCCAGCGAGAGCCAGCGCCCCTCCCGGACCGGCCGGAGATCGACCGCCAGCGCCGCGGCGACCCGGTCGGCCAGGGCCTGGCGGGCCGGTTCCGGCATCGTCTCCTCGGCGTGCCGGATGAGCCGCCACATCGCCTCGCTGCGCTGCGGGCCGGAAGTCATCCGGACCGAGCCCACCATCCCCACCCCCAGCCGGGAGAGATCCAGCACCGGCTCGCCGCTCTGGTGGAACGCCCACTGGACCAGCAGGCGAAACACCGGCGTGCCGCTCTGCACGTGGTAGGTCGTCGCGTAGAGCGTCGCCGGAAAGCCGTGCCGCTGCAGCGCCGGCCAGGCGTGGCGGAGCGTGCCGAAGAAGCCGTCGTCGATGGTGAGCGCGACCGAGGCCGGAGGGAGCGTTCCCGCGTTCAGCCGCCGCACCGCCTCCTCCAGCGGGAGGACGGGATGGCCATGGAGCGCGAGCAACCGGCGCTCCAGGTCGTCGGGAGAGAGGAAGAGACCGGGGAAGACCTGGTGCTCGTCGGCCAGCGAGGTCCCGTGCCAGCACACGATGCGCAGCGCATCGCGGGTGAGGAGGCGCGACAGGCTGAACAGCCCCGCCACCCGCGCGCCCGCGTAGAGCGACCGCTTCAGGCGCGGCCGGATCCGCCGGGCCACCGTCGTCCCGGTCTCGCGCGCCCAGCGCACCGCCTCGCGGACCGCGAGGGCACGGTCTCCCGGCCACCAGAGGTCGGAGTGGATGCGCGGGTCCACGCTGAGCCCGACGAAGCGAGCCACGCTGCGGAGCTTGTCCCCGCGAGGCACGGCCACGTCCTTGAGCACGCTCCACACGTGCATCAGCTCCCCGGGGACCGTCTGCCGGCACCGGACGCCGGCTCTCCAGCCTGGCTCCGGCTCGCGCCCTCCGAGCCAGGAGTCGAGGAGAATCCGCGGAAAGTCCACTCCCGCCGCCAGCGCGAGGTGCAGCGAACCCCAGAAGCGCGCGTTCAGCTCCAGCAGACGGAAGTCACCGCTGGACGGGTCCCGCCGGTACTCGAGCATCGCCACGCCGTTCCAGCCGATCCGCCGCAGCACCGAGAGCGCGTGGGCCTCCAGGTCCGGGAAGCGCGCGCTCTCCCGGAAGGAGGACACGCCGCCGGTATGGGGCACCTCGTGGATGCGCCGGTGGCCGAACCGGGCGCGGGGATGCCCATTCACCATGAGGAAGAAGACGCCCACCCCGTCGCCCGGAGCATGCCCCTGCACCAGGAGCCGCCGGTAGCGCGGGAGCCAGCGGACGAGCTCGGCCTGCGCCTCTGCCGGCCCGTGTGCGCGCAGCACACGGCTGGGCGCGCCGTCGCGGGCGAGGACCGCATCGGCCTTGAGCCACAGGGGGCTGCCGAGCTGCGAGAGTCGCTCCACCGTCGGCACCTCGCCGTCGACCACCAGGCCGGGCGGCAGGTGGGGATCACCGAACAGCGCGCACGCCAGCTCCGCCTTGCTGAAGGCGAGCTCGAACAGCGCCGGGTCGAAGAAGGGAAACAGGTGCTGGAATTCGTCCAGCGCCGGCCGGACCCCCAGGAGGAACGACTCCGACGGGACGATGGCGCGAATGCCCATCGCCCGCACCGTCTCACGCACCCATTGGACGAACTCGACGGAGGTGGGGGGCGGATGGATACGCGAGGTTCGCACCCACCGGGAATGGAGCCCCGGCGCCTCCGACGACTCGGCGCAGGCGTGCACCGGGTACCCGGCCTGCCCGAGCGAGCGGATGACACCCACCGCACCCAGTGACCCAGCCTGGGGCACGAGGACGGGGACGGTTCCGCGATCGACGTCAGCCTTCCTCACGCCGACGCTCCACGGTCCGGACCAGTGTCTCCACCCCGTCGTCGATGCAGGCGAAGCAGGTGTCGAAGTACGCGTCCGACAGGCCGTACGGATCCGCCAGCACCGGGCGGGGCGCACCGCACCACAGCCCGAGCAACGTCACCTGCGCCCTGGGATGCGCTCGCCGGAGCGCGCGTGCCTGGTGCGGCTCCATGGCGACGAGGAGGTCGCCCGCGGTGGGACGGACATCCTCGGGGCGGCGCGACGCACGCGGGAGCAGCTCGATGCCCCGGCGCCGGGCCGCGCGCACCGCGACGGCGTCCGGCGGAGACCGCCCGTCGGCGCTCAGCCCGAAGGAGCCCGCCTCGAACCCCAGCGATCGGGCCCGCGCCTCGGCGTAGCGGCTCCGGCAGACGTTTCCCGCGCAGACGAAGACCAGCCGGAGCACGCGGCTGGCATCGAAGCTCTGCAGATCGGAGTAGGCGCCGAGGCGATGGAGCCACGACGATGCCTGGTGGCGAAGCCAGGCCTGCTTGCGCCCATGCTGCTGCGTCACGCCCCTCGACCAGACCATCAACACGCCAGTCACGCTGCGCCAAGCTAGGGCGGCTCGCCCGGGCGGCAAGCCACCCTGGACCACCGGCTGTCAGCCGGAGGACCGTCCCCCGGCACGGATGCCGGGTCCTGCCTACCTTGCTGCGCCCGTGGACAGCCTGCTCTGCGTCGCCAACTTCCCGGCCAGCACCGGGTACGCCTGGACCGCCATCGGACGGATGTTCGCCGAGGTCGCAAATGTCCTGGTCCGGCAGGGAGTCCGCACCCTGGTGGCCTACCCGGTGCTCGACACGCGCCCGGAGCCGCTGGCGGGCAGCGCGGCGGAGCCCATCGGTCGGGACCTCTCGCTCGCCACGCCCCGCTCGATCAGCGCCGGCCTGGAGCTGGTCCTCCGGGAGAACGTCCGGGCGGTGTGGCTCATCGACCGGCCGGTGGTCTCGCCGGCCTACGCCGTCCTGCACGCCGCAGGAGTGCGGCGGGTCATCGTGCACGACCACAGCTCCGGCTCCCGCGAGGTGCGGCACGGGCTGCGCGGGCTCGCCAAGCGGCTCGTGAGCCGGCTTCCCTGGGCGGCCGCCGACGGGGTCATGGCGGTGAGCGAGTACGTGGCCCAGAGACAGCGAACCGCCGGGCGCGTGCCCCCCGAACGCATCCAGGTGGTTCCCAATCCGGTCGCGGTGCCCGAGACGGTCCGTCCCGCGGCCGAGCTGCGGGCATCGCTCGGGCTCGCGCCCGGGCGCCGGCTGGTGGCGGCGGCGGGCCGGCTCACGCCGGAGAAGGGGTTCGCCGACCTGATCGCGGCCGCGGATGCCCTCCCTCCCGACGTGGACGTCCTGGTGTTCGGCGACGGGCCCGAGCGTGCAGCGCTCGAGGCGCAACGGGCCGCGTTGCGAACGGGTGCGCGCGTGCTGCTCACCGGGTGGAGGCCCGACGCCGCGGACTGCGTCGCCGCGGCTGATGTGTGCGTGGTCCCGTCGCGATGGGAGGAGGCGTTCTGCCTCGCCGCGGCCGAGCCCCTTGCCCGCGGCCGGCCCCTGGTGGCGACGTGCGTCGGTGCGATTCCCGAGCTGGTCCGCGACGGCGTCACCGGACTCCTGGTGCCGCCCGCCGACCCGCCGGCGCTGGCCGGTGCCATCCAGCGTCTCCTCGACGCCCCCGAGCTCGCCGCCGCGCTCGGCCAGTCCGGACGCGCGCACGTCGTCGCCAACCACGGATGGCCGCGGGCGGTCGCCGGTCTCGTGTCGGTGCTCGCCCCGGCATTCGGCGCGAGGCGGGTGGGAAGCGGCGCACCCCTTCCCAGACGTTGACGCAGCTGTCGAAAGGCGATGTCGTCTGCCCCCTCCCCGGACGAGAGAGAGCATGCGCATCCCGCTCGTGGTGTCCCTCACCCCGCTGGCCCTCGTGCTCGCGTGCAGCGACCAGGGCCCCATCCAGGGCGTCGGCCCGAAGCTGACCATCTCCCCCGAGAGGGTGAGCGTGGAGACCGGCGCGGACCCCATCACCCTGCAGGCGGTGCCACAGAACGGCGACCTCACCGGTAGCGTCACCTGGGCCGTGCTCAGCGGGGCGGCGGGAACGCTGGGGCCGAACGGCGGGCAGACGGTGACCTTCACCCCGACCGAGCTCGGCACGCCGGGTGGGGCGGTGGTGATCACGGCGACGGCGACGGTGGGCGGAACGCTCCAGCCGGCCAACGCGACGGTGACGGTGGTGCCCTCGACACATGGCCGGATCGTCCTGGGGATCGACCCGGGAGATGCCGTGGGCTCGGTGGACGTCACCGACCCGAGCAACGGGAGCAAGACCACCTTCGTGGCGGACGCGCCCGTAGTCCGCCGCAGCGGCATCATCGACGCGGGTACCTACACGGTGACCGCCGACGCCGGCATCAGCGTGATCGGGAACCTCGTCGACGGCATCTGGGACGGGACGGCGCAGTTCGACGGGGGAGCTCCCGCCCGCTCGGTGGAGGTTCCGGTCCGACCGAACGCGGAGACCACGGTGTCCGTGAGCTTCGCACTCCGCGGCGGACAGGGGCGGCTGTGGATCCCGGTGGACGGCGCGATCCGGAGCTTCACCGAGAACCAGCTCCTCGTCGATCACGCCAGCGAGAACGGGATCAGCGTCGGCGGGATTCGCGCGGTGGCCTTCGACGCCGACGGAAACCTCTGGGCGACCTTCTCCGGTGGCATCCAGATGTTCACGCCCGAGGCACAGGCGGGCGACCTCTCGACGCCCGCCAGGACCGTGACCCTGGCCAACGCGACGGGGATCGCGATCCGCGGCGACACCGTCGCGGTCGCGACCTGCAGCGGGAGCTCCGGGGGCGTCTCGACCTTCTCCCGGAGCGACCCCGATCCCGCTCCCGCGCCGGTGCAGGGCATCGCGGTGGGGTGCATCTGGGGCATCAGCTACGACGTGGGGAACAACGGGAAGCTCTGGATCGCATCGAGGAGCCAGGGAAAGGTCTACCGCTACAATGCCGCCGGCACGGCTTCGGACCTCGGCACCGCACCGAGCGTGAGCGACGCATACGGCCTCGCGGTCGATTCCGGCGGAAGCGCGTGGGTGACCAGCTGCAGCGGGAACTCGGTGGTGGAGATCAGCCCCACCGGCGAGGCCGGGTCACCGCTGTCGTTGCCCAACTTCTCCTGCCCTGCCGGCGTCGCCCTCGACAAGCAGGAGAACCTGTGGGTGGTCTCCGAGGGAACCGCGGACAACGGGAACCTCTTCCAGGTGACAGGCGGCAATGGGACCGTGCAGCTGAACTCCCTGACGCAGGTGACGTTCGGAGGCGTCGCTTTCAACCCAGGAGCCGCCGGGCTCCCGACGCACCCCTAGGCTTCCGCGTCGGGCTCAGCTGACCGCCTGACCAGTTGCATCGTGCAATCTGGACGGCGGGGCGCTTGCCTTCCAGCGCGGCGAGGCACACCTCGTCTGCACCATGCCTCGACGAGCCAAGTCGCCTTCCGGCCCGAAGCGTTCCGCGTCCGAGGACCGGCGGCCGTCCGGAAAGAGCCTCGAGGGCGCCGCAATGAGGACCACCAGGAACCGATGATCCGGGGTCTCCGCATCTGGAAGCGTCCGCTCGCGCTCGCGCTGTCGCTACTGGCGGCCTGGGCGCTGTGGGTCGGTCTGACCAAGGCCTGGAACGTGGTCCTGCTGGGCTTCCTGGCCATCCTGATCTCCGCGATGTTCTCCTTTCCGGTGGCCTGGTTCTCGCGGTTGATTCCCCGCGCCCTGGCGGTGGTGCTCACCGTGCTGCTGACCTTCGGCCTCGTCGGGGGGGTGGTGGCGCTGGCCACTCCGCTGGTGGTCGAGCAGGGCAAGCAGCTGGCGGACGGACTCCCCGACGCGACCCGGAGGGCGGAGGCCTGGCTGCGGCGCGCTCAGCGCGACCGGACGGTGCGCCAGCTCACCAACGGAAAGGACGTGGCGGGCACCTTGAAGGCCAAGGTGCCGGAGGCGGTGGAGACCGTGGCCACCCTCACTCCGAAGATGGCCGGGCACGTGGTGGAGCTGGTCTCGACGTTCGTCCTCCTGATCGTCCTCGCCGCCTTCCTGGTCTACAGCCCGTCGCTCTACGCCCGTGGCATTCGAGCGATGCTTCCCCGCAGCTTCGAGGCCGATTTCGACGAGCTGTGGACCAGGCTCGGCCGGGGGCTTCGTGGCTGGGTGGGCGGGACGGTGGTGGCGATGCTCCTGATGGGCTCGGTGACCGCGGTGGGTCTCTGGCTCTGCAACATCCAGGGGTGGGCCCTGCTCGGTGTGCTGACCTTCTTCGGGACCTTCGTGCCCTACGTGGGCGCGGTGTCCAGCTCGATTCCGGGGTTGCTCGTCGGCCTCACGCAGTCACCGAACCACTTCTTCATGGCCCTGGGCGTCTACGTCGGCGTGCACGTCATCGAGGGGTACCTGGTGCAGCCGATCGTGATGCGCCGGGCGGTGGAGGCGAACCCGGCGCTGCTTCTCTTCTTCCAGGCGCTGATGGGCGCGCTGTTCGGCCTGCTGGGCCTGATCGTGGCCACGCCGCTGCTCACCGTGCTGCAGATCATCGTGACCACGCTCTGGATCGAGGGGCGTCTGCACAAGAAGCCGCCCAAGGACGAGCCTCCAGCGCCGGCGGAGCCCGAGCGCACCTCGCCCGTCGCGGCGGTGCACTGAGCGGGCCCGCCGCGACTTCGGAGGTACTGGCGACGCGGCGCGGGCGGGCGCCGGCTAGCGCGCTCGGCGGGCGCCACCGGACGGCGTGGCCGACGGCTGGACCCGGAACCGGACCCCGTACTGCTGGGCACAGGGGGTGGAGCAGAACCATCCCGCCAGCGGGTCGAGCACGGCTCCGACCAGGAACAGCTCCTCGTTGGTCGTCGCCAACATGATCTTCCGGCACCACTGGCAGGTGGTGCCCTCCGGCTCCTCTTCACGCCGCCGCCTCAGGAATCCCAGCATGGCCGGCAGGCTGAAACTTGCTCGCACAGGCGGCAAGGGAGCCTGATGTACTCCCTGCTCACCGGTCGACGCTCGACCCGCCCCCCGGGTCAATCCGGCCCAGGGCGGCGCCTGACCCACCCCACCAGCCCGCCGACGATCGCCGCGCCGACCAGGAAGGCGACGACACCGCGTCCGGCCGGCCCGAGCCGGAGGAGGAACAAGGCCCCACAGGCCACCAGCACGGCGACGGTCAGCCCCCGCGACAGGCGTTGCCCCGGGCCGGGGCCCTCGCGCTCGGCAATCTCCCGTGCGATCGACTCGCCGAGGGCCCGTCGCTCCTGCTGGAGCTGGCGGACCTCCTCCAGATCCTCGGAGCGCGTGCGCTGCTGCTCGCCCTCTTGCCGCGCTCGTTCCTCGCGGTGCCGGTCCCAGAGCGCGGTGTTGAAGGCCACCGTCTCCAGGGTGTCGAGCGCGGTGCCGCACGCGCAGCGGCGAGTGCCGAGGCGTGAGTCGACGCCGCAGGCCGGGCATCGAACGAACGGCTGCGCGTCCGATGGCGGCTGGAGCTCCAGGGGAGGCTCGGCAGGGGGCGCGAACCGCGCGAGGGCCTGGGCGCGACTCTCGTCGGCGTCGGGGATCGCGGTGGCTGGCTCGATGGCCCGGAAGCGCTCTCCGGTGGTGCGAGTGGCGCCCTCCCCCGCGCGCCGCGAGCGCTCGAGCCGCTGGAAGCGACTGAGGAACTTCACCGCGCGGTCCCACGCGAAGCAGGCCGCGTGCGATCGCGCGCCCACTCCCGGATGCGGGAGATCTCCTCCCGGAGGGTCACCGCCAGGGGGACGCTCTCGGAGACGGCCTGGACGAGGTGAGCGTCGGCGAGCTCGGTCCGGGCATCGAAGGCGGTGTGGAGACCCTCGACCACCGCCTGCTCCAGCTCGGCGCCCGAGAACTGTTCGGCGCGGGTGGCGATCGCCGCGACATCGAAGCTCTCCGGCTTGCGGCCGCGCCGGGTCAGGTGAATGCGGAGGATCTCCTCGCGCTCGGCGACGTCGGGGAGATCGATGAAGAAGATCTCGTCGAACCGTCCCTTGCGGAGCAGCTCGGGGGGCAGGCCTTCCACCCGGTTGGCGGTGGCAACGACGAACACCGAAGCGGTCTTCTCCTGGAGCCAGGTGAGGAAGGTTCCCAGCACCCGGGCGGTGGTGCCGCCATCGCTCACGTTCGAGGAGGCAGAGCCGGAGAGAGCCTTGTCGATCTCGTCGAGCCAGAGGACTGCCGGGGCGGCGCTCTCGGCGACGCGGATGGCGCGGCGAAGATTCTCCTCGCTCGAGCCCACCAGGCCGCTGAACACCCGCCCCATGTCCAGACGGAGCAGGGGCAGCGCCCACTGGGAGGCGATGGCCTTGGCGGTGAGGCTCTTCCCGCAGCCCTGGACGCCGAGCAGGAGCAGCCCGCGAGGCTCGGGGAGACCGAAGGCGTGGGCCTCGGCGCTGAAGGCGCGCGCCCGGCGATGCAGCCAGTCCTTCAGGTTCTGGAGGCCTCCCACCGCGGCCAGCGACTGGTCCACCGGGTAGTACTCGAGCAGCCCGCTCTTGCGAATGACCTGGCGCTTCTCGTCCATCACTCGCTGGATGTCGCTGGCGTCGAGGCGGTCGTCGTCGGCGATCGCCTTGGCGAAGGCGTTCTCCGCTTCCTGGAGGGTGAGCCCCAGCGCCGCCTTGACCAGCTGCTCGCCCTCCTCGCGCTTGAGATTCACCGTGATCCGGCCGGCCTTGCGGAGGACGCCGACGATGTCGCGGAGCAGCTCGGCCAGCTCGGCGAAGGTGGGGAGCGGGACGTCGAGGACGGCGATCTCCTTCTCCAGCTCGACCGGCAGCTGGAGCACCGGGGCGAGGACCAGCACCGTGGTGTAGCTGCTCTTCAAGGACTGCCCGAGCTCGCGGAGGGCGCGAACCAGACGGCGGTCGTCGAGCCAGGCATGGAAGTCCTTGAGGACGACCAGCGCCGGTTCCTGGAGGCCGCGGAGGGCCTGCAGGGCAGCGTAGGGCTCCTCGGTCTGGTCAGGGAGCGCGACGCCGCGGGTTTCGTCGAGGCGGTGGAGCCCACGCACGGCGGACCAGCCGATGAGCGACTTGCCGTGCCCGCTGGCGATGCCGCGCAGAAGCTCGTCGACGCGGGCCTCCTCGGAGGAGACGAGATAGACCAGCGGGTAGCGGGCGCGGATGAGCGTGTCCAGCTCGCCGACGAACCGGGGCCGGCGAGGAGAGGCGACGGGGCGCTCGGCTGTCTGGGGCACGGTCTTCCCGCAGCATAGACGACGAATCTCCGGCGCGAACGTTGCCGGTCGTGCCTTTTGCCATTGAGGTGGGCACCACACCTGGCTACCTGAGGTGGGTCCCATGGAGACCGAGATCCTCATCGTGGGTGCGGGTCCTTCGGGCGCCGCGGCGGCGGTGCAGCTGGGCCAGCTGGGAATCAAGGACGTGCTGCTGGTGGACCGGGACCGGTTCCCGCGGAACAAGACCTGCGGCTCCGGGCTGTCACCGGCGGCGCTGCACCTGGCCGAGGCGCTGGGAATCGGGGACGAGCTGCGGAGGCGGGCGAACCCGGTGCTGACGGTCCGTTTCGTGACCCAATCCGGGGAGGAGCTGCGCGTGCCGGCGAACTCGGCGGCGGTCATCCTTCTGCGCAAGGAGTTCGACAACCTCCTGGTCGAGCGCGCCCGGTCTCTCGGAGTGGAATTTCGCCAGGGGTTCCGGGTGACCGGGGCCCTCGAGGAGGACGGTCGCGTGGTCGGCGTGCGCGGGTTCGATGGGACGGAGATCCGCGCGCGGTGGACCCTGTTCGCCGACGGCGCCCCCAGCCTGTTCACCCGGGACGATCGCCGGCGCCGGCACATCGACACGCTCATGGGCTGGTGGGAGGGTCCGGACTTCGAGCCGGGGCGGCTGGACATGATCTTCGACCCGGAGCTGTCGCCGCTCTACGGCTGGCTCTTCCCGGAGACCGGCACGCGGGTGAACATCGGGATCTGCATCGACGCGCAGGACGAGTACGGGCGAAAGGTGCCACGGGACCTGCGAGGGCTGTTCCGGGGGTTCCTGGAGCGGCACTACGCGGGGGAGCTCCGGAGCGCGCGACAGATCGGCGGCCTGAAGGGTCACCCCATCGTCCACACCACCTGGATCGCCAACGTGACCCGGCCCGGGGCGCTGCTCATCGGCGAGGCGGCGCGGCTCACCCACCACGGGACCGGGGAGGGAATCAGTCAGGCGATGCAGTCGGGAGTCTACGGCGCGGAGGCGCTGGCGCGAACGGCCCGGGGGGAGCTCTCCGAGGCGGAGGCCTGGCGCGGTTACGTGCGGGTCTTGCGGAAGCGCTTCACGCCGGGGTTCGCGGCCGGATACCTGCTGCGAGGCATGGTCTCCAATGGAATGCTCGACGGGCTCGCTCGTACGTACAACAGCGCGTCGTTCCAGAAGGCGATTCACTGGCTGGTCGGGGCAGCGATGACCGGCACGACGTCGCAGGAGGCGCCTGCCGAATATGCCGCGAGAAAGCCGGGGGACCCGTCGTCGCGGGTCGCGTGAGGTCCTGGGTGTGCTGTTGCTCGTCGTCGGGCTGGAGGCCCGGGCAGGCGAGACCTGGGCGATCGAGCACGCGCGGCTGATTGCCTCGGCGACCGGTGCGGTGGTCGAGGACGGGACCGTGGTGGTGCGCGACGGGAAGGTGAAGGCGCTCGGTCCAGGGTCCTCGGTGCGCGTGCCCGAGGGGGCGCGGAGAATGGACGGAAGCGGCGGGACGGTGCTCCCGGGCTTCTGGAACGTCCACGTGCACTTCACCGACGAGCGCTTCACGGATGCGGCGCAGCGGCCGGCGGAGGAGCTGAGCCGCGGCTGCCGGGAAATGCTGACCTCGCGCGGGTTCACGACCGTGGTGGATCTCGGGTCCTGGCCGGAGAACACTGCGGCGCTGCGGCGGCGGGCTCCATCGCTGGACTGCCCCCGGATCCTCATGACCGGCATCGCGATGTACCCGGCCGGCGGCGTGCCGATCTACGTGCGGAAGGCCCTGGGGGATGCAGTCGCGGACGGGCTCCCGCAGCCGAAGACGGGCTCGGAGGCGGCGCGCTTCGTCCAGCAGAGCGTCGAGCTGGGGGCCCGGGCAACGAAGCTGTTCATCGGGACGTGGCTGGGCGGCAGGAAGACGGGGCTCATGGACCTGGCGGTGGTGAAGGGCGCGACGGCGGAGGCGCATCGCCACGGGCTGGTGGTCTTCGCCCATCCAGGGACGATGCCGGGAATCGAGGCGGCCATCGAGGCTGGGGTGAACGTGCTGGCCCACACCGCTCCCGAAGCGGGGCCGTGGTCGCCCGAGCTCATCCAGAAGCTCCGGACGCGACGGATGGCGCTGGCGCCGACCCTGAGCCTCTGGCGCGTGGAGGCGGAACGAGCCGGCATTCCGAAGGAGGTGGCGCACCCCTTCATCGCGGCTGGCGCGGACCAGCTCCGGGCGTTCGCCGCGGCCGGCGGCGAGGTGCTGTTCGGGACCGACGTCGGCTACATCCCGGAGAAGGACGCAGACGAGGAAGTGGTGCGGATGTCGCACGCAGGGATGGACTGGCGCGCGATCCTCGCCTCCCTGACCTCCGCTCCAGCGCGACGGATGAAGGAACCGGGTCGCGGGGCGCTCGCGGTGGGCGCTCCGGCGGATCTGGTGCTCGTCGAAGGTGACCCGCGGGACAATGTGGAGGCGGTCACCCACGTCCGCGGGACCTGGCTCGCTGGGAAATCGGTCTTCTCCAAGTAGTCCCTGCTCCCACCACGTAAGAGCTGGAGAAGTCAGGGAAAAAATTTGGGGTGTCGCTACAGACCGGTAGTCTCCTGGTGGGCGATGTACGGGAGGAACCGTCGGTGGACGACCTCGACAGGGCCAGGCTTCAGGACTTCTACGACGAGCTGGAGCGGTTCCGGGCGGTGTTCGCCAAGGCGCAAGCGCTGGTGGCGCCGATGATCGGCGAGGACGCCGGTCGCCTCGAGGCGATGGGGAAGGCGATCCGGAAGCTGTACGGGCCCGCCGTGGAGCCGCTGATGGCGCACGTGGACGAGGTGCTCGGCCAGGCGCGGCGGATGATCGAGCCGCTTCCCGACAACCCGCTGCACCGGGCGTTCGAGCGCCGGAGCGGGCAGGAGCGGCGAAAGACGGATCGGGCGCTTCTCGGCCCGTCGTTCCGTGCGCCGACGGGGGTGGTGACCAAGCCAGTGGTGGAGACGGTGCCGGTGGTGGAGACGGTGCCCCTGCCCGCTCCCGACCCGCGATACGCGGATGCGGATCTGCCCACGGTGCGGACGCGGGCGCTGCGAGGGCGGATCCCGATGCCGGCGGCGCGACCGACGACGAACGGCCAGCTGGTCAACGTGAACGGCAGTCACGTGGCCGAGGACGAGAGCCCAGCACGCGCGGCGATCCGCGGCTACGTTCAGGCGAACGGCGGGGAGCCGAAGCCGCCGCGGCCGCCCAGCGTGTCGCAGACCGTGCCCAGCGTGCGCCGGGAGATTCCGCGACCGCCCGCGCCGGAGTCCGAGATCCGGATCACCTACGAGGATCCCGGCGGCTGGGGCGTCCTCTAGGCCGGATTCACTCCTCCAGCGGCGGCCAGGGGTACCACGGGAGCAGCGGGACCATCGACGCGAGCTTGGCGTCGGCGATGAGCGTGAGGGCGCGCTCGACCTGGATGAAGCGAGCGGCCTTCTCCTTGGGGAGAACCTTCGCGAATCTCGGCGCGTAGTCGATCCGCAACCTGGCGAGGTCGAGATCGCGCTGGAGACTGGCCTTGACCAGGTTGGTGGCCATCTTCGGATCGGCCTTCTCGCCGGCGTCGAGGTACTGCTTGAGAAGGTCGAAGCGCTTGTCGTTCAGGGCTTTTGCGGCACCGTCGTACTGCTTGTAGAGCGGCCAGAACCTGGCGGCCTCCTCCGAGGTGAGCGAGACGTTCTTCGCAATGAGGTCGCTCTTTCCGGCGCGGACCTCGGCCCGGAGCTTCTCGATCTGCTCGACAGTCAGCGGGGGCGCCTGCGGGCCTGTCGTGGCCCTCGGCGTCTGGGCGGAGGCGGAAACAGTCGACAGCAGGAGCAGCGTGGAAAGCGTTCTCATCGGTTCCCTCCTGAGCTTCGTTCGGGTCGGAGGGAGAGCGATTACCCCCGTCCGGAGGAACCAGGGATCGCAGTCGCGCTGTGGGCGGTGAATGGGACCAAGGTCCCACCAGAGATGCTTGAGCCGCCGCTCGTCCTGTCCGAGCTGTCTTCACCGAGCCTGACGAGCCTCGGCGCGGCCGCGCTCCCTCAGCGCAGGATCGGCCGGTCCTGCAGATGCGGCCCGAGCGGACCGTTGAGCACGTCGTGGAAGACGGTCCGTAGCCCCGGAGTGTAGGGGACGTTCATGACCGAGGAGCCATCGGTGAACGTCTCGCTCCACCAGGAGAAGCCGTGCACCTCCGGCCAGCGGCCGCCGAGCAGGTCCTCCAGCGTCTTCTGCGTCCACTCCAGCGGTTTGCAGGAAGTGGCGACGAGATTCGTTCCCAGCTCGAAGAAGAAGATTGGCTTCCGCCTCGCGACGTCTCCGAGCTCCGCTTCGCGGGCCTCGAGGAGCGCGGCGATGTCGCGGCATCTCGTCAGGTCTGGCCCCTGGCTCTGGTACATCGAGAATCCGATCCAGTCGACCACGTCGTCGCCAGGGTAGTAGGCGCCCGCGTTGTTCAGCGGGGTGTCGCTCGGCCAGTTCTCGCCGTTGAGATGCAGCGCCCAGGTGATGTTGTTCGCTCCCTGGTCGCGCATCACCTCGACGATGTGACGGAAGGCCTGCTGAAACTTCGCGGGTCCGGCGGGATACCCGCCGTTGTAGGGCGCGCTCCAGGGATTCCAGTCGCCGTTCACCTCGGTGCCGTACTGGACGATGAGCGCCGTCCCGAAGGCCTTCGCTCCGTCCGCCCAGGCGCGCAGCTCGCCGTCGAACTCTCCGGCGTTGATCCGGTCCAGGGTGTACCGGGGATCGGGAATCAGCTGCCGGTTCTGGCTGCGCATGTGCAGGCGGATGAAAGGCACCGCGCCGCGGGCGCGGATGGCTTCCGCGGTGACCCGGGGGAATTGCTTGCTCACGTACCATTCGTTGCTGAAGTAGATCCACGCCAGCGGTCGCCCCACCGCATCGACGTAGTCGTCCGCTGCCTTCATCGAGATGTCCGCGTCGGGCTGGGTGGTCCCCGCGGGGAAGACCCCGTGGTACACGCTGCCCGCGGGTGGAAGCCCGATCCGCGCCCCGTTCGAGGTGCCGCCGTCGGACTTCGTTCCGCCGTCCGGTGGTATGCCGGCGTCGGGCGTGGGTCCGGCATCCGCTCCCGCGTCGTGGGGACTTCCTGCGTCGCCGTCCGGTCCCGCGTCGGCAGGGACGCCTCCTGCATCTCCGCCCGGAGTGCCGGAGTCCAGAGGTCCTCCACCGCCGCTGCCGCCACAGGCAAGCACCAGCGTGAGGACCAGGATGCTTCCTTTCATCAGCCCCCCACTCGTTCGACCATTCGACAAGTGGCCTCCGCGCGGTGACCGAAGCTGCGATCGGTCGAGTCCTCGGGCCACCAACCGATGACTCGGGCTCGAGGCCGGGGCCCTCAGGCCAGGCCTCGCTTCCGCTGTAGGACGCTCGTGCTGGCCTCCAGTCGCAACGGTTTCGCAGCGAGAGGGCGCCTGGTCGGCTAGAAGTCCGCCGCGGGCGCTCTCGCCCGTTCCGGAGGAAACGTCCTTGAAGGTTCTGGTCGTCGTCCAGGCACGCACCGGCAGCACCCGTCTTCCCGGCAAGGTGCTGATGCCGCTCGCCGGAAAGCCCCTGTTGGTCCGGATGCTGGAGCGGCTCCTGGCGGCGAAGACTCCGGCGAAGGTCGTCGTCGCCACTACCACCGACCGCTCCGACGATCCGGTGGCGGATCTGGCGCGGCAGGCCGGTGTGGACTGTGTGCGCGGTCACCCGACCGATCTTCTCGACCGGCACATCGCTGCCCTGCGCACCACCGACTGTGACGCCGTCTCCAAGATTCCCTCCGACCAGCCCCTGCTCGATCCGGCGCTGGTGGACCGCGTCCTGGGGACCTTCCTCGAAGACCCTTCGTACGACTACGTCTCCAACCTCCATCCGAGCACCTGGCCGGATGGGTACGACGTGGAGGTGATGAAGCGCGAGGTGCTGGAGACCGCCTGGCGGGAGGCCACGAAGCCGATGGAGCGGGAGCACACCACCCCGTTCATCTGGGAGCGCCCCGACCGATTCAAGCTGAAGAACCTGGTCTTCGACCGCGACCTGTCGATGACCCACCGGCTGACCATCGACTACGCCGAGGACTACGAGCTCATCCGGCGCGTGTACGACGCGCTCCACGTCCAGGGGAAGCCGCCCTTCGGTCTCCAGGCCATCCTCGACTACCTGGACGCCCACCCCGACGTCTTCGCTCTGAACCAGAAGTTCGCCGGGGTGAACTGGTACCGGCACCACCTGGACGAGCTGAAGACGGTGGACGCCTCGCGCACCCGGGTTCCGGAGCACGAGCGCAAGACGCCCATCCCGTAGTCGAATGTCGCTCTATGCCAGGCGCGCGAAGCCGGTGTGCTTCACCGGCCCGAGCAGCCGCGAGCGCACGTCGCCCTTGGCCCGGGCGTCGGCGACCTTTCCGAATGCCGCCTCGACCGCGTCGAGGTATGCCGAGACGTGCTGCTCCTCGTGCCGCACCGTCGGGTAGAAGCGGTCCGAGGCGAGGAAGCCGCGGCCCAGCATCTCCTGGATGAAGAGGGTCATCAGTGCCGGGGCCTCCGGGTCCTGGAAACCGAAGCCGGCCAGCGCCGGGATACCGGTGACCGTCAGGGGAACGCCGGTGCGCTCGGCGGCCTTCTTCCACCCCTCCTGCACCCGGGTGCCGATCTCGGTGAGCGTCTTGCCGGCGTCGATCTTCCGGTGCTTGGTGGTCGAGGCCAGCGCCGCGGCGGGGCCGACCCGCTCGGTGAAATAGGCGCTGGAGATGAAGGTCTTCTGCACTGCCTCCATGACCGACCTGCGCCCGACGATGGCCGCCATGGCGAAGCCGTTGGAGAGCGCCTTGGCGTAGGTGGCGATGTCCGGATCGACGCCGTAGACCAGATGCGCGCCGCCGGTGTTCATCCGGAAGCCAGCGGTGATCTCGTCGAAGAGCAGGACCGATCCGTTCTTCGTCGCGATCTCCCGCGCGCCTTCGAGGAAGCCGGGAATGCGGCCCGCTCCGCGAACGGGCTCCATGACGATGGCCGCGAGCTTGTTGCCCCGGGCCTCGACGACCTTCCGCAACGCGTCCAGGTCCCCGTAGGCGAAGGGATGGGCGGTGCCGGTGAGCCCGCGCGGGACGCCGAGTGGATCGAGTCCGGGCAGCAGGTGCCCCTTGAGGTCGTCGCCCCCGGCGAGGTTCACCGAGAGATACCAGTCGTGCCAGCCGTGGTAGCCGCAAAAGGCGATCTCGTCCCGGCCGGTGGCGGCCCGGGCGATGCGCACCGCCTTGGCCATCACCTCGCCGCCGGTGCGGGAGTAGCTGACCATGTCCGCCCAGGGGTGGAGCTCGAGCAGCAGCTCGGCGAGGCCCACGTCCTCGGGCGGGTTGAGCGTGCACATCGGCGTGGATTTCACGGCGTCGATGACCGCCTTCTCCACGTCGGGATCGGCGTAGCCCAGCGTCTGCGCTCCGATGCCCACCATGGTGAAGTCCAGGTATCGGCGGCCGTCCAGGTCCCACACCTCGCAGCCCGAGGCGCGCGAGTAGTACGCGGGCCACAGCTCGGGCAGGTACATCTCGGCCCGCTTGCCGAGGAGCTGCGCGCCTCCGGGGAGAATCTGCTTCGCCCGCGCGTACAGCCGCTGTCCGGTGCCGTTCTTGAAGTCCTCGATGCCCATGGGTGTGCGTTTCTCCGTCAGGAGGCGATCCGCTGCGCGGCCGCTCCGATCTGCGGCGCCCGGCCCCGAGCGCGCAGGACGCCGCGTATCACGTCCGCGATCTCGTCGGCGGCCCGCCGGTTCTGTACCGGCAGCAGCGCCTCGACCTGTTCCAGGGGGAGGTTGGTGTGGACCTCCTTCCCCAGGGCAAGCCCGCAGAAGGTCAGCGAGCTGTGCTCGGTGATGAGCACGTCGCAGTTGGCGACCATCTCCTCGGCGTTCCCGTCGGCGAAGACCAGCGCCCCCGGCGCGATGGCGAGGATCTCCCGCGTGGAACGCTCCACGTTCTCGTTGGGGTGGAGCTTGAAGATCAGCTGGCGTCCGGCGGCGATCTCCACCGACCGCCGCAGGAGCGCCGGCCGGTCGATCTTCATCATGGTCTCCCGCCCGTCGCTGGTGCAGACCAGCACGTAGCCGTGGCGCGGGAAGTCGTTGTCCCGGAACCGGGCGAAGTCATCAAAGTTGGGGATCCCGGTGACGACCAGCTTGTCCGGGGAGATTCCCTCGGCGAGGAACTGCTTCCGGTATCCGTCGCTGGCGACGCAGAACTTCTCGTAACGCTTGGTGAGCCCGAACACGGCCGTCGTGGCGATTCCCCGGGGCATCAGGCGCGTCTTGCGCCAGACCCAGGTGCGCCAGTTGGGCTGCTCCATGATGCCTTCCTGGACCAGGACCCAGGGAGTCCTCGCGATTCCCCTGGGAATGAGGGCGTCGTTGGGACAGACCCAGAGGTCGTACTCGTTCCGCTCCGCTGCGAGGTCGATGCGCAGGCCGCGCTGGTTCAGCTCGTCGGCGCAGATGCCGCGGCGCTTGTGGCCGTGGATGGCCGGCTCGAAGAAACCGGCCTTGAGGATGCCGAGGTAGGGGGGCCAGTCCGAGTAGTACGGCGTGAACCAGGCCTCGACGTCCGGCAGGGCGCGCGCGATCTGCACCATCTGCCCGGTCTGGTTGGGTGAGCCGCACACGAACAGCACCCGGGGCACCCGGCCCACCGGCGTCTTGCGCACCCGGGGCGTCACCCGCATCGCGCCGGGGCCGACCCGGAGCATCCGCCACGCGGTCCCGAGGGCGAGCCCGGCGCCGACGGCCGTTCCCACCGCCAGGGCGAGCTCCGCCTCACCCGGGGCCAGCGCCTCGACCACCGCCCCGCCCAGCCCCAGCCCGAACGCGCCAACCGCCCAGAAGAGCAGAGTCCCGAAGGCATGCCGGAGCGGAGCGGGCTTTCCCGTGATCCCCATCCAGCGCTCGGGCTCTCTCGGGTAGATGCGCGGACGGTCGTATTCCGGGGTACGAACCCACGCCGCCACAGCCACCGCGCCGGCGAGCGCTGCGAGTAGGAGAAACGGGGCGGTCATCGCAGGGAGTCTCCATCCCTTTCACCGGCAAATAGCCCCGCGTCAAGTCGACCTCCGGGGGCCCTGGACCGGGGGTGAGAAATTTGCTGCGCACCGCGTCTCGCGTTGATAACTCCTGGTGGTTTGCTCCCGACGGCCCTCATCGTGCTCTGGGCGTTCGTGATGATCGCCCTCGAGCGTCGGTTCCCGTACGAGCGGCAGCCGTTCCTCCGCCGCGAGTTCTGGACCGACCTGGTCTGGTTCAGCACTGTGTTTTCGGTGCTCATGGGGCTCGTGGCGGCCAAGTTCGTCATCCCCGGCATCGACCACCTCACCGGCTGGAGCCAGACGCGCGGGATCCGCGAATGGCCCCTGGTGCTACAGGTCCTGGTCTCCCTGTTCACGCACGACCTGTTCATCTACCTGTTCCACCGGTGGATGCACGTGAACCCCTACCTCTGGCGCATCCACGAGGCCCATCACTCGACACCGGACGTCGACTGGGTAGGTGGTTCGCGCGGCCACGTGATCGAGAACACCATCACCGGCACGGCCGAGCTGGCGCCGATCATCCTCTTCATGTCCCCCGAGGTGGCGGCCATCAAGTCGGTCATCGATGCCTGCTGGGGGATGTGGATCCACAGCAACATCGACTGGGACATGGGCCCACTGAGGTGGGTGATCAACGGCCCGTACATGCACCGCTGGCACCATGCGCGGGAGATTCACGACGTGAACTTCGCCACGAAGTTCTCGTTCTGGGACTGGCTGCTGGGGACGGCCTACCTGCCGGCAGGTCGGAAGCCGGAGAGCTACGGCCTCGACGTCGACTGGCCCCTGAACATCGCGGTGCAGCAGGCATTCGCCTTCCGGAAGTTCAAGCCGAAGGCAGTGCTCCGGCCCCGCGGCCCGAAGGAAGCGGCCAGGCTGCATGCGGGCGACCCGGAGTTCGTCATCCCGGCCGAGGCGTACCGGCGCCGGATGGAAGCGAGCCCGGTGGGCGGGGCCCTCGAGCCCGGTATCGCCGCGTAGCGCAGGGCCCCGTCTTCCTCGAAGCCCCTCTCGTCAGCCCCTGCCATGCTCCTGGAGCGGCGGGCAAGGCACCGAACCGTACGAGCAGAAGACGCAGCAATGACCGGCGTTCGGCGTGAGGACGGTTTCGCAGCGCTCGCACTCGTAGAACCACCGGCACGCGTCGATGGGCATCGTCTCGCGCTTGACGTGGCCGCACAGCGGACAGGTCAGGGTGGATTCGAGCACCAGGACGGGCATCGCCCCAAGAACTATCACTGACTTGCCCTGGACGCTCTCTCTCCGGTCAAGCCCCTGCCCGGTGCATGATTGTTCCCGATGGCCGGCCGAAGTCACGTTGCAGTCGTGGGCGGGGGTGCGGCGGAACCCGGGAACACCGCCCTCGCTGAGGAGGTCGGACGGCTTCTTGCGAGGAGCGGAGCGGTGGTCATCTGTGGTGGGCTTGGCGGAGTGATGGAGGCCACCTGCCGTGGAGCGAAGTCCGCGGGCGGAATGACGGTCGGCATCCTTCCAGGCCTCGATCGGTTCGAAGGAAACCCCTGGGTGGACGTGGCGATCCCCACCGGGCTCGGCGAGGCTCGGAAGCGCTCGTCGTCCGGGCCGCGGACGTGCTCATCGCCATCGGCGGGGAGTATGGAACCCTGTCGGAGATTGCTCTGGCGCTGAAGACGGGAAAGCCGGTCGTCGGCATCGACACCTGGGAGCTGTCCACGTCGGGCGTCGCACGCCGGGACATCGTCCAGGCGGCGAGCGCGGCGGACGCCGTCGAGCGCGCGCTCCGGCTCGCCCGGAACCCTTCCTGACGGCCTCGGTCACAGCTGGCGCGCGCGGGCAGTCCAACAGTGCATGACCCTCTCTCGAAAGCTCCAGGAGCCGGATCCCGAGGTCATCCGCCGCGCCGCCGCGGGTGACAGCGATGCCCTCTACGCGCTCCTCCGCGCGCTCCAGGACCCCATCTTCGGCCTCGCGGTGCGCATGCTCCGCCACCGCGCCGACGCCGAGGACGCGACGCAGGAGGCCCTGCTCCGCATCGTCACCCACCTGGGGCAGTTCCGGAGCGAGTCCCGCTTCTCGACGTGGGCCTGGCGCATCGCCGTGAACCGGATCCTCGACCGCTCCCGCGACCGAGCTGGCGAGGTCCCCACGGCCTTCGAGGCGATGCGCGAGGACCTCGAGGCTGGACGTGACCCTCATGCGCCCGAGCGAGCCGAGGACGCGGTGCTTCTCCGCGAGCTCAAGGTCCAGTGCAGCCGCGCGATGCTGCAGTGCCTGGGGCCGGACGAGCGCATCGCCTTCACCCTGGGCGACGTGCTGAACCTCTCCTCCGAGGAGGCGGCCGAGGTTCTCGGCATCGAGCGCGCGGCGTTCCGGAAGCGCGTCAGCCGCGCCCGGGCCGCGCTCCAGCAGTTTCTGTCATCCGAGTGCGGGGTCTACAACCCCGCCGCGCCCTGCCGCTGTCACCGGCGTCTGTCCCGGGCCCTCGAGCTGGGGCGGGTGACCCCTGGAGCGCTCGAGGTGAGCGAGGGAGGCCTTCCCGAGGTGAGACAGCACCTCGCGGCGATCGGCGAGGCACGCCGGGTCACCGCGTTCTTCCGGAGCGATCCATCGGCTCGGAGTCGACGAGACCTGGTGGACGCCCTGCGGCGTCAGCTGGGCCGCCTCGGAGTCCCGGAGGTGAAGGCATGAGCGCCGCCGGCACCACCGAGATGCGGAGGATCGAGGTGCTCGGCCCGCGGATGGCGTACGTCGACCGGGGCGCCGGTGCGCCGATCCTTCTGCTGCACGGAAACCCGACGTCCTCGTACGTCTGGCG
>Ga0070664_100000084_pt1 | contig 59719 bp, 44 predicted proteins | sample KBSC73metaG_FD_65863 | JGI IMG/M metagenome (GOLD analysis project Ga0070664, IMG submission 65863) | Corn rhizosphere microbial communities from Kellogg Biological Station, Michigan, USA - KBS C7-3 metaG | ecosystem: Host-associated > Plants > Roots > Rhizosphere > Soil ... | reverse complement strand
GCGCTCGGCTCGTCCACCACCAGGTGCGCCGAGAGCGCCACCATCCCGCTCCCCACCGTCCAGATGTGGAGATCGTGCACCGCGGTCACCCGGGGGATGCAGACGAGGGCCTTCTCCACGCCCTCCACGTCCAGGTGCGGAGGCACGGTCTCCAGCAGCACGTCCACCGCCTCGCGCAGCAACCGCCAGGCACCGACGACCACCACCGCGGAGATGCACATGGAGATGATCGGGTCCACCCACTTCCACCCGGTGAAGGCCATCACCATCGCGGCGAGCAGCACTCCGACGCTGGAGAGCGTATCCCCCACCACGTGGAGGAACGCGCTCCGGGTGTTCAGCGAGTGACCCGAGCGCAGGAATCCCATCGCCAGGAGGTTCGCCCCGAGGCCGATGGTTGCCACCAGGGCCATGGGCACCAGAGCCACCGGCGTGGGCTGCTTCAGTCGCGCCAGCGCCTCGATCACGATGAACACGGTGATGGCGAGCAGCAGCACCCCGTTCACCAGCGCGCTGAGGATCTCCAGCCGCACATAACCGTAGGTGCGCTTGCGGTTGGCCGGGCGGCCGGCAAACCAGGCCGCGAGCAGCGCCAGCCCCAGCGCCGACACGTCGGTCCACATGTGTCCGGCATCGGAAAGCAGGGCCAGCGAGCCGGTGAGCCAGCCCCCGATCGCCTCCACCACCGCGATGAGGCAGGTGAGCACCAGGGCCGCCGTCATTCGCCGGGTGTCCCGGGCCCGGGCCAGGTCGCCGGCGCGCAAACCCGGGCTGTCACACGGCTGGGTGTGGTCCGGGTGCGGGTGGTCCGATAAGGCCGGAGGATGCGAGTGGACGTGGGTCACGTGGGAGCGCTCGTCGCTCCTCGTTACACTACGGCCCGGTGAGTCGCGATGCCATGCCCTCGCCCGCCCCGGGTGCCCCCGCGCCCAGGCGCCCGTCCGCACGCGTTCGCCAGCCGCGGGGGCCGAAGACCTTTCGCGTCGCGCGACCGGATGGCGCGGAGGTCCACGTCGAGGTCGAGGGAAGCGGCCGGTCGACGGTGGTGCTCTGCGACGGCCTGGCCTGCGACGGCTTCGCCTGGAAGTATCTCGTGCCGGCGCTCTCCCAACGCCACCGCGTCGTTCACTGGCACTACCGGGGGCATGGTCAGTCGCCGCTGCCGCCTCCGGGCGTGGTCCCCTCCATCCCCCAGTTCGCCGACGATCTCGCCGCGGTTCTGGACGCGCTGCGGGTCAAGAGCGCTGTCGTCGTCGGCCACAGCATGGGTGTGCAGCTCGCACTCGAGTTCCACCGCCTCCATCCGGGCCGGACGCGGGCGCTGGCGCTGGTCTCCGGAAGCCCCGGTCACCCGCTGGACACCTTCCACGACACCACCCTCCTCCGCCGCGCCCTTCCTTCCCTCCGCCGGGGCGCCGAGCGGTTCCCGCGCCTCGCCTCGGTGCTCACCCGGCTCGGCGTCCGGAGCGGCCTGGCGATGGAGATCGCCATGTCCACCGAGGTGAACGCCAGCCTGCTCCGCCGCGCGGACCTCCAGCCCTATTTCGAGCACATCGAGCGGATGGATCCCCGCTTCTTCCTGCGGGCGATGCAGGCCGCCGCCGAGCACGGCGCCGAGGACCACCTCGGGGCCGTCGACGTTCCCACGCTGGTCGTTGCCGGGGATCGCGACCGCTTCACGCCGACCTGGCTCTCGCGGCGCATGGCCCTGGAGATTCCCTCTGCCCAGCTGTTCCTGGTTCGGGGTGGGAGCCACACCGCCCTTCTGGAGCGACCGGAGGAAGTGAACCGCGCTGTGCTCGATTTCCTTCGGCGGCTGGGCTCGACAGGTCGGAGGGCGCGCCCTTGACCCCCCGCGCCACCGGGGGTCACGCTCTCCAAATCGGCCGAGGCTCGCCGCACCCTTGAGCGACGACACCACCACCCTCCACCCCATCCCGACGACGCAGCCGCAGCCGGTCGTGGCGTGGCTGGTGGTCACCGCGGCCTCCACCCCGGGCGCCGTCGGGCGAAGCTTCAAGATCAGCGGCGAGGAATCGGTGATCGGCCGGAGCCCCGAGGCTCAGGTCCGCCTGATGGAGGAGGGCGTCTCCCGCAGGCACGCCCGCATCATCCGCAGCGCCGAGGGCAAGTTCGAGCTCACCGACCTCGGGTCGACCAACGGCACCTACCTCAACGGAACCCGTGTGGGCGGCCCGGGGCGGCTGGACGAGGGCGACCGGGTCCAGCTCGGAGGCCAGTGCAGCCTCCGCTTCACCTTCAAGGAGACCTCGGACGGGGACGAGAACCTGCGCGAGGCGCTCGCCGCCGCCCAGGTGGCCACCTTCAGCCTCGACCTGCGCAGCAGCGTCATCAGCTGGAACGAGACGGTGGAGCGGGTGGTGGGGGCACCGGCAGGCACGCTCTCCCGGACCGCCCTGCCGATGGTGGACTTCGTCCACGCCGACGACGGGGACCGGATCCGGGGCGCCGTCGATTCGGCGGTGCAGGGGCGCCGCCAGTTCGACGCCGAGTTCCGCTTCATCCGCCCCGGCGCCGAGGGCTCGCTGTGGGTGGCGGCCAAGGGCAACGTGATGCGCGACGCGGACGACACGCCGCTGCGCATCGTCGGGACGCTGATGGACGTCAGCGCCCGCAAGCAGACCGAGCAGGAGCTGCGGCGGGAGGCCCTCCTCTTCGGAAGCCTGAACGACGGCGTCATCTTCCTCGACCTCCAGGGCAACGTGGTCGACTGGAACACCTCCGCCGAGCGGCTCTTCGGCTACTCCAAGGGAGAGGTGCTGGGCCGCGCCTGGTCCGACGTGCTCAAGCTGTCGGAGTCGAACCTTCAGGCCACCGTCCTCGCCGCGCTGAAGCGCTACGGCCGCTGGAGCCGAGAGGTGGTCGCCCTCCGCAAGGACGGTTCGGAGACCTTCTGCGAGGTGACCGTGGTCCCGCTGCGCGACGCGGAGGGACGCCACATCGCCACCATCGCCGTGCACCGCGACATCGGCGAGCGCCGGGCGATGCAGGCCCAGCTGCTGGTGGCCAGCCGTCTCGCCTCGGTGGGCACGCTCGCCGCGGGCGTGGCGCACGAGATCAACAACCCGCTCGCCTTCGTCAACGCCAACGTGCTCTACCTCGCCGACGAGCTGGAGCGCTTCCGGGCCGCGCTCGGGCCGGCGACGGACGAGATCCTCCAGCTGGTCGCCGAGACCCGCCAGGGCGTGGAGCGCATCGGCCTCATCGTCCGCGACCTCAAGGCCTTCAGCCGCGTCGACTCCGAGGACGTGTCGGCGGTGGTGGACGTCCGCAAGGTGCTCGCCTTCGCCGAGAAGATGGCCGGCAAGGAGATGCGCCAGCGGGCGCGCCTGCTTCGCGACATCCAGCAGGTACCGATGGTGAAGGCCAACGAGTCGCGCCTGGGGCAGGTGTTCCTGAATCTCTTGCTCAACGCCGCGCAGGCCATCCCCGACGGTGCCGCGGCCGAGAACGAGATCCGCGTCCGTACCCGGACCGACGGCCTGGGCCGGGCGGTGGTGGAGGTCTCCGACACCGGTCGGGGAATCCCCGAGGAGCTGCGGGCCCGGGTCTTCGACCCCTTCTTCACCACCAAGCCGGTGGGCGAGGGCACGGGCCTCGGCCTGTCGATCTGCCTGGGCATCGTGCGGTCGCTGGGCGGCGAGATCCTCCTCGAATCGGAGGTCGGCAAGGGCAGCACCTTCCGGGTGGCGCTCCCGCCCCACCAGCCGGAGCGGACGACCGCGGTGTTCCCTGCTCCCGAGGCGCCCCCGCAGCAGCCGGTGAAGCTCCTGGTGGTCGACGACGAGCCCTACATCTGCACCGCGATCCAGCGCCTGCTCCGGCGCGAGCACCGGGTCACCGCGCTCACCACGGTGCGCGAGGCGCTGGCCCTGCTCGAGACCGGCGAGCGCTTCGACGTCATCCTCTCCGACCTCATGATGCCGGAGCAGAACGGGGAGGACTTCTACAAGGAGCTCCACCGCGTCGCCCCGGACCAGGCGAAGCGGATGATCTTCATGACCGGCGGCGCGTTCACGCCCCGGAGCGAGGAGTTCCTCCGCAGCTCCCCGGTGCCCCAGGTCGCCAAGCCGATCAGCCTGGAGATGCTCCAGGGAGCCATCCGGCAGGTGGTCGAGGCGACCTCCCGGAGCTGAAGCGCTCCCGAAGTTGCGAACCCGCGAGCGCGCACGCTATGAGCACGCCGCGCCGCGGCACCGCCCGGCCCCCTTCATGATCCCCCGCGAGAACATCCGAAACGTGGCCATCGTGGCCCACGTCGACCACGGCAAGACCACCCTGGTGGACCACATGCTCCGCCAGGCGGGGGTGTTCCGCTCCAACGAGGTCGTGGTCGAGAGGGTCATGGACTCGAACGACCTCGAGCGCGAGAAGGGCATCACCATCCTCGCCAAGAACACCGCGGTCCAGTACGGCGGGCACCAGATCAACATCATCGACACCCCCGGCCACGCCGACTTCGGCGGCGAGGTGGAGCGGGGGCTGCGGCTGGTGGACGGAGTGCTCCTCCTGGTCGACGCAGCCGAGGGTCCCCTCCCCCAGACCCGGTTCGTGCTCTCCAAGGCGCTGGGAATGGGGCTGCGGACGGTGCTGGTCATCAACAAGATCGACCGTCAGGACGCCCGGCCGCGCGAGGTGCTGGATCAGGTGTACTCGCTGTACATCGACCTCGGGGCGGACGAGGCGCAGATCGACTTCCCGGTGCTCTACGCCGTGGCGCGCCAGGGACAGGCCTCGACGTCGCTGGCTCAACCGGGGAAGGACCTCCGGCCGCTGTTCGAGGCCATCCTCTCCCACATCCCTCCTCCGCCGGCCCCCGCGGAGGGCGAGGACCGGCTGCGGCTGCTGGTGGCCAACCTCGACTACGACGACTACGTGGGCCGGCTGGCCATCGGGCGGGTGCACTCGGGCCGCATCGCCTCCGGCGCGTCGCTGGCCGTGGTTCGGGAGGGCGGGAAGATCGAGCAGGGCAAGGTGCTGAAGCTCTACGGGTTCAGCGGGCTCAAGCGGGTGGAGATCCCCGACGCCGGTCCGGGCGAGCTGGTGAGCGTGGCCGGCATCGAGCAGGTGAGCATCGGCGACACCCTGGCCGACCCGGAGAGCCCGGTGGCGCTCCCCCGCATCACGGTGGACGAGCCCACGATGATGATGGTCTTCCGGGTCAACGACGGCCCGCTCGCCGGCCGCGAGGGGAAGTACGTCACCTCCCGGAACCTCCGCGAGCGGCTCTACCGGGAGGCCTACCGGAACGTCTCCATCCGGGTGGAGGACACCGACATGCCCGATGCCTTCCGCGTCGTCGGCCGCGGCGAGCTGCAGCTGGCGGTGATCATCGAGACCATGCGCCGCGAGGGGTACGAGCTGACCGCCAGCAACCCCGAGCCCATCACCCGGGAGATCGACGGCCAGGTGCACGAGCCGATGGAGCTGATGGTCTGCGACGTCCCCGAGGCCTCGGTGGGCGCGGTGACCGAGCGGCTCGGGCCCCGGAAGGGCCGGATGACCGACATGAGCGCGCTGGGGAGCGGCCGGACCCGGCTCACCTTCCGCATCCCGGCCCGCGGGCTGGTGGGCTTCCGGAGCGAGTTCCTCACCATCACCCGGGGCGAGGGCATCATGTCCTCGCAGTTCGACGGCTACGAGCCGTGGTTCGGGTACATCCCCAAGCGGAGCAACGGGGCGATCGTCTCCGATCGCCAGGGGGACACCGTTCCGTACGCGCTGTTCTCCATCCAGGAGCGCGGCTCGCTCTTCGTCGGACCGGGGGTCCAGGTCTACGAGGGAATGATCATCGGCGAGAACGCCCACCCCTCGGACCTCAACGTCAACGCCTGCCGGGAGAAGAAGCTGACCAACATCCGTGCAGCGGGCCGGGACGAGAACGTCATCCTCACCCCCCCGAGGGAGATGTCGCTGGAGCGGGCGCTGGAGTGGATCGCGCCGGACGAGCTGGTGGAGGTCACCCCGAAGTCGGTGCGGATGCGCAAGCGTGTCCTCACCACCGGCGAGCGCTACAAGGCCGACCGCGACCGGAAGCGCGACCAGCTCGCCTCGGGCGAGTGAGCCCGGCCCGCCCCCCCGCCTCCTCCTCGCCCGGCCTGGCCAGCCGTCCGGACCATGCCCACCTTTGCCCTACCGACGGCGGAGAGGAGGCCACGAGGTGAACGCGGTCACACGAGAGATCCGGGAAGGGATGGCGGTCTTCGACGCGAGCGGCCACCGAGTCGGCTACGTGGAGATTGTCAGCGACGAGCACTTCTTCCTCACCCGCGAGCCGCTCCTGCCGCTGGTGAAGGAGCGCATCGTGGTCGACGCCGCGGCCTCGGTGGCCTCGGTGAATGCCACCGGTGTGCACCTCCGGCACGACCGTCAGGAGCTCCTCGCCCATCAGATGCGTCCTGCCCACACCAAGAGCTCGCATCAGGTGTCCCCGGGGGAGGACACGTCGTCGATCCGGCGCGGAGACGAGGACCACCGCCCGCTCGACGCCGACGACGTGAAAGCGCGGACGACGTTCGAGGGGCCGCACTCCCCCTGAGCCGGCGCGTCCGCCGCCACTCGCGGTGGACGTGCTGCGTGGACGTGCTGCAATGACTTCCCCGGTCCGGCGTTCCCTGGGCTGACCTGCTCCGGGGGACCCGCATGTCGCACCTCACCGCGTTGCTCGCGCTGTCACTCGCCGCGGGCGGTGCGACCTGGATCGAGGTGGATCCCTCCTCGGCGGGCATCGACCTGGGACCGCTCCGCTCCGTGGAGGAGCAGGTTCGCTCCGGCGGCCTGGTGAAGCTGACCGGGGTCCTCGTCGCCCGCCAGGGGAAGCTGGTCTTCGAGCGCTACCTCGGCGAGGCGAACGCGGACACGCTGCTCGATACCCGTTCGGCCACGAAGACCTTGACCGGCTACCTGGTCGGCGCGGCCATGGACCGGAAGCTGCTGCCGGCAGGCGTCGCGACGCGTGTGGCCCCGGTGTTCAAGGATCGCCGCCCGTTCGCCAACCCCGATCCGCGGAAGGAGCGGATCACCGTCGAGGACCTCCTCACCATGAGCTCGCTCCTCGAGTGCGACGACTGGAACCAGTACAGCCGCGGAAACGAGGAGCGGATGTACCTGGTCGAGGACTGGCCGCGGTTCTTCCTCGACCTGCCCATCCAGGGCTTCCCCTCCTTCAACCCGCGGCCGGACGAGAGCAGGTACGGCCGGAGCTTCCGTTACTGCACCGCCGGGGTGGCAACGCTGGGCTTCCTCCTCGAGCGCGTGGTGCGCGAGCCGCTGGACCGCTTCGCGGATCGCGTGCTGTTCAGGCCGCTGGGCATCGACCGGCTGCAATGGGTGCGCTCACCGCAGAGGACGGTCCAGACCGGGGGCGGGCTCCGCCTCCGGGGGCGCGACCTCCTCGCCCTCGCGCAGCTGGCGCTGGCCGGCGGTCGGTGGGGAGGGACCCGCGTCCTCGATGCGGCGTGGATCGCCGAATCCACTCGGTCCCACGCGGAGGTCGAGCCCGGGACCCAGTACGGGTACCTGTGGTGGCTGAAGGACCTCCCCTGGCGCGACCGGAAGGTCCACGTGGTCTACATGTCAGGGAACGGCGGGAACAAGATCGGCTTCGTGCCCGAGCTCGACCTGGCCTTCGCCATCACCAGCAACAACTACGGAGCGAAGGGCATGCACGAGCAGACGGAGCGAGTGCTGGTGCAGTCCGTCCTCGCCGCCGTCCAGCCCTGATGAGCTCGCCTACTCCGAGCCGGCGGGCTTGAAGATCCAGGGGAAGTTCACCTTGACGATGCCGTTCCCGGCGGGCTCGGGGAACTTCCAGCGGCGGATCTTGGAAAGCATGCACTTCTCCGTCTCGGCATTGTTCAGCGTGGTCTCGGAGACGGTCCCGTCGACGACCGCGCCGCTGCCGTCGATGGTGAAGAGCACGGTCACCTTCCCCGCCAGCGACGGGTTCCGGTTCAGCTGCACCTCGTAGCAGTACTTGATCTCGCTCTGGTGCTCCTGGATGACCCGGGCGATCACCTCGCGCGCCAGCCCGCCCACCACCGTGGTCTGGCCGGGGACGATGCGGACCAGGTCCTTCTTCTTGCCGCCGAGATCCACCTTGCCGTAGCCGCCCGAACCCTGTCCCAGCCCCACCGTTCCTGCGCCCCCGATACCGAGACCTTCCCCGCCTCCGCCGAGGCCCATTCCCCGGGCGCCCATTCCACCGTAGCCCTGCTGGGTGCCCTTCTCGGCGGTGCCGACCCGCAGCCCTCCGATGGCCTGGTTCATCCCCGTGCCGGCGGTGCCAGGCCCGAGCACGTCGGAGATCGCCTGTCCCTTCAGCGCCCCGAGCAGGCCACTCCGGAAGGCGCGGGTCCGGTTGGCCTCCCGGGCCCTCGGGTCCACCGCCGGGCTTCCCTTCTTCGAAGCCTCGGCCTCCTTCTGGACTGCATCGGTCTTGCCCACCTTCCCCGCCTCCTCGGGCGCAGCCTTGCCCTCCTCGGCCCCGGCGTCCTCCTTCTTCTCGCCGACCTTCGGCTTGGGCGGGGGCGGCGGTGGACGCCGGACCAGGGAGACCCAGTGCTGGTTGTCGGCGAGCGAATCCCACGCGGCGCGCTTCACCGGGGGCGCGCTCTCGATGGCGGTGATGAGGGTGCCGAAGAGCGCCACACAGCCCAGCAGCATGGTGATGAAGCGCAGCGTCTCCCAGCCGTTGGGAAGCAAACCCGTCCGGCGCGCGGGCCTGACCCAGCGCAGCAGAAGCGAGAGCTTCCCGAAGCGCACCCGCACCGACTCGCGCAGCGTGGGCAGGAGCACCTCCGACCCCGCCGCCCCGAGCTTGAGACGCCCCTCGTCCCGGATGTCGGCGATGGCCACCGGGTGCGCGCCATCGAAGACGGTCCACTCGGCCCCCTCGGGAACGGTGACCTTCAGCTGTCCCTTCTCCACGCGAGCCAGCTCGAAGGCCTTCCCCAGCCCGTGATGAAAGACCTGGAAGGTCGAGGCCTCCTCGTCCTCCCCCACCATCACTGGTTGAGACTTGGAGAGGTACTCCACCCCCAGCAGCTGGTCCCCCCAGACCAGCGCTGCCTGCAGCACCTTGTGCTTCTCGTTGGGGGCGAGCGCGGCAGGCAACGGGCCGAGCAGCAGCTTCCAGGCGCTCGCCTCGGCACGGGGACCCGCCGCGTGCCGGACCGGAAGGACGCGGGCCAGGGGCATCGGATCCATCGCCAGCGCCGCGGCGCCGTGCACCCGGGGGGCAGGCCCCGAGGGCATCGGGTGCCGGGGGACGAACGGCTCGTGGCGGGGCAGCGAGGGACGCGTGGGCACCGTGGGGCCGATGGCGGGCGCGGTGCCGAAGTACACGGTGAGCCGCGAGCGCCCCAGTCGGATGACGTTTCCGTGATGGAGCGTGCGCGGGGCCTGGAGCGGCGTGTCCCCCACCTGGGTTCCCGCCTCGCTGGCGAGGTCGATGGCCAGCACCGTGTCCCGGTGGCGCTTCAGCAGGAGGTGCAGGCTGGACACCGCCGGATCGTGCACCCGCAGGCCCGCGGCAGGCCCCGAGCCGAGGACGAGCATCTCGTCCTTCAGAGGGATGTCGCGGACGGTTCCCTCCACGGTGGTGAGCCGGAGCGTGACCGGCGCGCCGTCGCTCATCGTGGCAACCCGTCCGTGGAGGCGCGGAGCTCGCGCTCGAAGCTGGAGCGCAGCCGGACCAGGCTCTCGAAGCGGCTCCGGTTGCGCTCGAGGATGTAGTTCCCCTCGGGCCGGACGATGTTGCCTTCCACGGTCTGGTCGGCGAAGTCGACCCGCGTCTCCTTGCGCACCACCGTCCGGTCCGCCTCGCGGATGACCTTGTCCTCGGCGTGTGCCGTCGCCGCTCCGAGGACGAGCAGGGCTCCCATCCACCATCGCCGCATCGCCGCCTCCACCCTCCGCCTCCCCCGTCGTTTCCGGACCCCGGCTGTAAGAATCACCGGCTTCCCCCCGCGTTTGCCCCCTGCTCCCTCGGGCCGCCGCCCGTCCCCCGGGACGAAGCAGGTTCCGGGCCAGCAGGGCCCCGGGCCACTGTCTCCAGCACCGAGAGGCGTCCGTCGATGCGCCGCCGCTCGGCCACCGCGGTGTCCGGTAGTTCACGGCAGCGGCGGAGCAGCTTGGCCGCTTCCGCCGCGGCCTTCCGGTCCTGTGCCAGCGCCCATCCGGCCCCGCAGACGGCCTCCGAACGGTTCGGGGCGCGCGCGAGCACGGCGCGGTACGCCTCGACGGCGGCTGCTGCCTTCGCCGGATCCTCCGTGGCCTGGGCCGTGAGCGCCTGCGCCAGGTGCAGCCGCGAGTCGATCACCCACGGCTCGAGCTCGCTCGCGCGCCGGAAGGCGCGCTCGGCCCCGGCGTAGTCCCGCCATCCGAGCGCCAGCGCGCCGAGGTTGGCCCACGCATCCGCCGAGCCGGGATCCAGCGCGGCGGCGCGATCGAACTCCGCCCGGGCACGGCCCACCTCTCCCAGCCGGTAGGCCACCAGCCCCAGCGTCACGTGAGTCGAGGCGCGTTCCTCGTCGAGACGGAGCGCCGAGAGCGCGAGGAGCTCGGCCTCCCGGTTCTGGCCGCGCGCGGAGGAGACCAGCGCCAGCGCCTCGTACGCCCCAGGGTCCCGGCGGAGGCTGAGGGCGTGGCGTGCCGACTTCTCCGCCTCGGCCAGGTTTCCCGCGGCCCGCTCGGTCATCGACCGCTGGACCCACAGGCCAGGCTCGGAGGCCAGCGCCGGCCTGCGAGAGGCTCGCTCGAGGAGCTCCACCGCCTGGTCGGCCCGTCCGGTCTGGCGCTCGAGCCGGGCGAGGTTGACCAGCGAGGGGACGTGCTCCGGGTCGAGTCTCAGCGCTGCCTGGTACGCCGAGCGTGCCCGGTCCGCCGCACCGAGCCGTTCCTCGCTCAGGGCGACGTTGAACTGGGCGTCGGCGTCATCCGGGTTCCGGCGAAGCGCATCGCGGAAGGCGTCCGCTGCCTGCTGCCACTTCCCGGCCCGGAACGCCTCCACGCCCTCGGGGAGCGGTCCATCGACTCCGAGCGCCGCTCGCGTGCCCCGGGCGCCGTTGGACACGGGTTCGGGCGACGCGGAGCCCGGTGCGCCGGGCGAGCTCACCTCCGCCGGCGGGGTCGAAGCCGCAGCGGTGGATGGGCCCTGGGTACCCGCGGCGCGCGAGCCAGCGCAACCGGCGAGGATCGCGCCGCCGAGGAGTGCCGGGAGGAGCCAGCGCCTCATCTCGCCGCCCCCTTGCCCAGCGCCACCGACGCCGAACGTTGCGGCGCGGCGAGCGGCGCGGGTGGATCCGGCGGGCGGAGCGCCACGCGAGTCTGCGGCGGGTAGGAGCCAGGCTGCAGCGTGTTCACGTCGTCCTGCGCCCGCAGCGTCCAGTCGGTGTAGATGCCCAGCTCGTAGGCCTTGGCCAGGCCCTTCTGCAGCGTCTCCAGCGCGTGCTGCTCCAGCGGGGCCGCGAGCTGTTCCAGCTCGTCGCGGTACTGAGCCCGGTCCTCCTCGGCGAGCTCCTTCGGCGTCGGGGCCTGACGGATCTTCGTGGCAAAGTCGGCGTAGGCCTCACCGACCCGGGTGAGCGCGGCGATGCCGTTGCGGCCGTCGCCGGTCGACACCACGGCGACGTAGGCCTGCTCCAGCGTCTTGAGCGAGGCGCGCTTCCGGGCCAGGTCCGCCTGGACGGTGTGGGCGCGTGCGAAGTCGATGCGGCGGTACTGCTCGAAGAGCGGCTCGGCGTCGTCGAGGAGCAGCTGGGCGTAGGTCGATACCGCCGCGGGGTCCTTCCGGGCCTCGGGGCCGAGCCCGGCCCAGAGCTGCCGCACCCGCTGCTGCACCGCCTTCACCCGTGCCGCATCCCTCGCCTTGCGCCAGGCCTGCAGCTGCAGGCCGAGCGCCTCGAATCGCCGCGGCGCCGCTCCTGCGGAGGCGAGCGTCTCCGCCTTCTCGTAGGCCTGGGCGGCCGCCGACTGCCGTCCGGCAGATTCCTGGAGCCGGCCCAGGGACAGCGCCACGTCCGAGGCGTCCTTCCGGTCCGGGAAGCGTTTTAGATATGCCTGGTAGGCGGCGATGGCGCGCTCGGTCTTCCCCACCGCCGCCCAGTACAGCCCCGCCTCGCCCTGTGCCGGCGCCACCCAGCCCGAGGCCTCGTCGAGGAGCGCCGCCTCGATGCGGGGGCCATCCTTGCCCGCCCGGGCACGATCGTACGCGGCGACGAAGGCCTCGCTCGCCTCCGCGGCCTGGCGGAAGTCGCCGAGCTGCGCCGAGAGATCGGCCAGGCCATGCGACAGCTTCAGCCGCAGCGGCGTCCCGGGATACTGCACGAGCGCCCGGTGCCCGACCTCCACCGCTCGCTGGAGCTGGCCCTGCTCCTCGAGCAAGGCCATCGCGTAGGTCAGCGCCTGAGGCGCATGCTCCGAGCGCGGGTAGTCGTCGGCGAAGCGAAGGAACTCCTCCGCGGCCCGCTCGTCCTGGTGCTGCTGCTTGTGGACCACCTCGCTCACCCAGGCGTAGCGGCTGGCCTCGGCCACCTTCGTCACCCGCCGGGCGAAGTCCGTGCCCGGGCGGGCCAGCGCACCGTTCCGGCCGTACTCCTGCGCCTTGGCATTGAGGGCCAGCCAGTCCCCCTTCGTCTCCAGGACGTGGAGGGTCAGGTCCGCGGCCTGCCGCGCCCGGTCCGAGTCGGGGGCGAGCGCGATGAGCTTCCCGAACCGGTCGAGCGACGCGGGGGTCTGGCCCCGCTCGAAGAAGACCACCGCCGCCTGGTAGCGGATGTCGAGGACGTCCTTCGCCTCCGGAAAGCGCTCGGCGTACCGGTCGCAGGCCGCCACCAGCCGCTGCTCGGCCTCGCTCAGGGGCGAGGCGGTCGTCGCCGCGGTGGGCGCACGCGTGCGCAGCCCGCCCTTTCCCTGCTTCTCGTTCACGCGGGTGGGGGCTGCCCGGGAGTGGCCGTGCTCGCTGTCCACCAGCCGGTCCCAGGCGAGGACCGCGTCGTAGGCCGCGGTTTCCCGGTAACGCTCGTCACTCACCTCGCGGGCCGTGGGCCGGGCGGGGATGCGGAAGTCCAGCACCCGCTCGTACTGCTCGGCGGCGGCCCGCCAGTCGCCGAGGCCCCAGGCAACCTCGGCGGCGTAGAAGCTCATGTTGAAGGCGTAGTCCGAGGTCCACTCCGGATCGGCGTCGCGGCCGAACGCGGAGAGGTAGGCGCGGTACACGTCCGCCGCGAGGCGGTAGGTACGGGGCGAGCCGGTCCGCTGTGCCTCCTGGTGGTAGGCGGTCACCAGCGTCCGCAGCGCCTCCTCGGCGGCGTCGAATCCGGCCTTCAGCGCCTGGGGCGAGGCGGCGTTGGCCGTCCACCAGCGAGTCCCGGGGTGAACCATCTCCGCCAGGCGCTGCGACTCGGCGCGAACGCGCTCACGGTCGTGGAGCCCGTCGTAGGCCCGCACCACCGCCTGTTGCCAGGTCGCGGCCTCCGCTGCGAGCGGCTCGGCCTGGAGCGCGGCCCGGAAGACCTTGAGCGCGCCCTGCAGTTCACCGGCATCGGCCAGGGCGTTGGCGAGACGGGTGACGAGCTTGCGTCGCTCGGGGCCTTCGGTGTTCCGCTGGAAGTAGGCAAGACCGTCGTCGGGCCGGTCCAGCCGCACGTACACCCGGGTCAGGTCGACCAGCGCCTCGGTGCGGAGGTCCCGCAGCGTCTTCGTCCCTCCGGCGCTCCCGTCCACCACCCGCGCCAGCTTCTCGCGCGCCCCCTCGAAGTCGCCGAGGTTGAAGTCGCACCAGGCCAGCTTGTACGTGGCGTAGCTGCGCACCCGCGCCGAGCCGATGCGCGAGGCATGCTGGAAGGAGTCCTGCGCCGCAGCCAGGTTGCCCTTCTCGAAGGCGTGGTTCCCGAGCTCGAGCCACGCATCCGGGGCGAACTTCGACTTCGGGAAGTCGCGGATGAGCGCCCGGTATTGCGCCACTGCCTCGTCGCCACGGCCCACGTCCTCGAGGTCGTAGGCGAGCGAGAAGAGGACCTCGTCGCGCCGCTCGTACTTGGGGAAGGTATTGAGCAGGCGCGCGTAGGCATCCGTGGCCCGGGTCCGCACCGCGTCACTGCGGCGGTGGTCGGCCCGGCCGCTCCCGCTGGCGGCCTCGGTCTCCGCGCGCCGGAGGGCCTTGCTCTTCTCCCAGTAGGCCTCGCCGAGCTGGAAGAGGAGGTCCGGCTTGCGGGGGGACGTGTCCGGGAAGCGCTGCACCAGCGTCTCCAGCTGGGCGATGAGCTCCTCGCGCTTGACCTCGGTGAGCTGCTCCCGCTGGGAGTCCGACAGGTCGAGCCGGAAGACGGCCGGACCGGTCCGCTCGACCGGTGCGGTGCGCTGCGCAGCGGCACGTGCGGCGGCGCCCCAGCCCGCCGTCCACACCAACAGCACCACCGCTGCTGCCCGCCACGCCACCGCCGTCACCCTCTCCTCCGTCCCACCCTGGCCCTCGTGACCCGGGTCTCACGGACCCAAACGCGAACAAGCTAGGACCGCGGTCCTGGCCCGAGAAGGCCGCTCGCCAGGCCGGAACGTGCGTCAGCGGACGCTCGGCGTGCCCTTCGGTGCTGGGCAACCGTCCTTCAGCGTCGCCCGCTCGTAACCGATCTCGTCGGACCACCATTCTCCGTCCACACGCCACCGCTCGTCGGCGGGTCCGCCGGTGGGCAGCGGCGGCAGCGGGCGGGAGGCGAGGAGCTTGCGCTGATCGACGTCGGCATCGAGCAGCTCCTTCTCCCCGCGGGTCATCTCGAAGCGCAGCACGTCGGCCTGCTCGAGCAGATCCCGGAGCGATGCGGAGACTTCCGCCAGCCGCCCGTGGATCGCCTGTGCCGTGGCCTGCTCGGCCTCGGTGCGGACCCGCTCCAGCTGCTCCAGCGCAGGGCCGCCGGGGCCCGCCGAGAGCAGGCGGGGCCGCTCGGCGTCCAGCGTCCGGAGCAGATGGAGGCCTGCGGCGATGCGGGGCTGGGCGACCAGCGCCTGTCCCAGGCCCAGGCCGAGGGTGTGGCGTTGCGCGGGGTCGGTGAGCAGCGCCACCTCCTCGGCGGAGGAGGAGCGCCGGTCCGCGAGGGCGACCAGCCGCTCCGAGAGCGGCCGGTAGGCCCCGGTGAAACCGTCGAGGACGCTCCGCGTCTCCGGATAGAGGCAGGCGTGGAACAGCACCGTGGCCTCGAGGATGCGCGCCTCGGGAAGGAAGGAGGGCTGGAGCTGCGGCGCGCGCGTGGCATGCACGGTCCCGAGCGCTCCACCGTCGTCACCGGCGCGGAAGCGGGGATAGCCGCGCTCGAAGAGCGACTCGGCCCACACCCGGCTCTCGCGTGGAACCCGGTCATAGGCTGCGGCCGAGGCCGCGTCCTGCCGCAAGCCATAGAGGATGCGGGCGATGCCCATCTGGGCCAGGGCGCGGGTCTCCATTCCCTCCGCTTCCCCTGCCGGGTATCCGAGCACCGCCTGGAGCTCGTCGAGCGCCGCCTGGGGGCGTGCTCCTCCGGGGCGGCGAGGGTCGGACAGCACGATGCCCAGCCCGTACCGCGCCCGGGGCGCGAGGAGAGAGCTGGCAGGGATGCGGCGGAGCAGGGACTCGGCGTCATCCAGCGCGCCGGTGCGCTGGGCCTCGAGGCCACGCAGCAGCAGCGCCCGTTCCTGCGCCCCGGCCGACGCGGGGCGCAGGTCGGGATGGGCCGCGAGGAAGGCAGGGACGAGGAGCTGCTCGTCGAGACGCTCCTGCGCGGCGAGCAGCGCGTCGAGCGCCGGTCCCTGCGCCGGTCCCGGAGCTGCCGCGGCCGCCCGGAGCGGTCCGATGGACGTCGCGTCCAGCCCGGCGAGCTGAAGCGTCTCGCCGAGCGCGAGCGCGTCGGACGGGCTCCCCTCCGGAGCGCGAGCCGCGGCGAGCAGCTCCGGCGTGGGGCCCCCCTTCGCGCAGGCCAGCGCTCCGAGCGCGGCGATGAGCAGAAGCATCCCGCCCCAGGGGGACGCTCGCGGAGCCCCCGCGAGCCGCCGCGCGTCCACGCTCGGCCCGCGCCTCACAGCTGCACTCCGAAGCCGAGGTACACCCCCACCACGTGCAGGGTGTCGGTGCCGCCCTCGTTCACCTTGGCCTGCGCGACGCCCACGTCGTTGCTCCGGTCGTAGCCGCCGCTCGTCGTCCCCTGGAACGCACCCGCGTTGCACTGGCCGCTCACGCCTGTGCCGGTGATTCCTCCCGAGTTCCGCTGGTCGCCGAGAATCTGGAGGTCGGCCGCGTCGCATCCATTGATGCGGTTCACGCCGCCCCAGTGGATGAGGTCCTGCACCTCGAGCCGGACCGTCCACCGGTCGCCGAACTGCGCCCGGAATCCGGCGCCACCGGTGACCACCATCCGCACGCCCGTGCTGCCGTAGGTGGCGGGCCCGAACGAGTCGGAGGTCTTCAGCTCGATCTCCGTGCCGCCCACCCCGGCCCCGGCGAAGAGCACCAGCCCGTAGCGCACCGTCCCTCCGAAGGCGGCGAACTTGCCCCGCACCGGCGACCACTCCGGGGCGGCGATCGCGCCCCACTGCAGCATCACCGAGCTCGCCGCAGCGGCGTCCTGACGCACCCGGCTCAGCAGCTCGCTGGAGAAGCGCGACCGCGCCGCGTGCCACACCCAGAACGGCTGCAGGCGCAGCCCGAGCCACTCGGTGGCGTGGAAGGTGTAGGTGAAGCTGGTGAGCCAGTGGGTGGTGAAGGTGGACCCGATCTGGGGCACGAAGGGCTGGAGCGTCAGCTCGTGCCGGAGCGCGTCCGGGAACGGCTTGGGCTCGAGCACCCGGAACTGCACGTTGGGGCTCGCCGTGAGCGGGTCCGGCGCGGGCGTCGGCTCCGGGGCAGCGCCGAGCGTGGTGACGAGGACGATGGCTCCGAGGACGGACATGGACGTGGGCCTCAGAAGATGAAGGCGTACCCGAGCTGGATCAGCATGGTGTTGGTGAAGCCCGGGCTCGGCGCGCGCCTGCCGCCGACGTTGCCAGCCTCCGCGGCGCCGCGGTCCACCCCGAGCAGGTAGTCGTCCTTCCAGACGATGCTCCGGAGCTCGAGCAGCACTGCTCCGTGCACTCCGGTGAAGATGCGGAAGCCGAGCGCAATCGAGACGGCCGGCGCCACCCGGCTCTCGGTGAACCAGTCGCCGCAGGTTCCGTCCTCCCGGGAGGTGACGTTCCGGCAGATGGCCACCGAGGTGCGGTCGAGCCACGCCGCGCCCCCGCCCAGCCACAGGTAGGCCTGATAGCGAATGGGCAGGTCCGGGCCGAGGTTGAACTTGCCGTACACCGGCGCGAGACGGACGCCGGCGAGCACCATGGCCTTGAGCTCCCAGAGGTCGGACAGGTCGTCGACCGTCCCCACCGGCGGCGTCTGGAGCAGATGCTGCCCGACGCGGTCGGCGAGCGCGGTGTGTCCAGCCAGGGCGCCGGTGAGCGAGGCGTCCAGCCCGAGCCACTCGTTGAAGTCCCAGCCGGCGCGCACCTCGAGGGTGCCAGTGCGGGTCAGGGTGTCGAAGACGCTGACCCCCACCGTCGCGGCGAGCGAGAAGTGGCCGCCCACCGGGTACAGCCGCGGCTGGACCGGGGGTTCGGGACTGGCGTGGGCGCCGCGGGCAGGAACGGCCAGGAAGGCCAGCAGCCCGGCGACGGCGAGCACTCGAGTGGAGGACACGTGGCCCGCCAAGCTGGCCCGTGCCCCCGCCGCTGCCAACGGGCGGTCACCGTGAGTTGCTGGCCGAACGCCCGGTGGTCGTCATTGGACGGCCGGGCAATGCCCGCGTCCAGACGTTTACGGCCGGTTACTTCTTCGCGTGCTGGGCGCGGAGGGAGACCTTCACCGAGGGACGGATGAAGACGATGCCCTCGCTGTGGCCGGGGACGGCGCCCTTGACCAGCAGGAGGTTCTTCTCGGCGTCCACGTCGACCACGGTGAGATTCTGCGTGGTGACCTGCTCCACCCCGGAGTGCCCAGGCATCTTCTTGTTGGGGTAGACGCGGCCGGGGGTCTTTCGCTGTCCGATGGCGCCCGGGTGCCGGCGGTACTCGTGGGTGCCGTGGGTCTGGCCGAAGCCCCTGAAGTTCCAGCGCTTCATCACGCCCTGGAACCCCCGACCCTTGGTGACGCCGGTGACGTCGACCAGCTGGCCCTTCTCGAACAGGGCCACGCCCACCGCGTCGCCCACGTTCAGTCCAGAGGCCTCGTCGGGGCTCATCCGGAACTCCTTGAGGACGCGGCGCGGCTCGACCCCGGCCTTCTTGAAGGCGCCCTTCTGAGCAGAGGTGAGGCGCTTCTCCTTGGCCTGCCCGAAGCCGAGCGTCACCGCCGAGTACTGGTCGCGCTCCGGGGTCCGCTTGCCCACGACGGTGCAGGTGGAGGCATCGATGACCGTGACCGGAACCAGGTTCCCGTCCTCGTCGAACACCTGGGTCATCCCAATCTTCTTTCCGATCAGCCCCTTCAAGACGCCTCTCCTCGCAGCGAAGCGGGGCTACATAACAGCTTGCCGGGGGGCGTCAAGGCGGCAGGAACCTCCGGAGGGCGGCGTCCAGCCTGGCGGCGCTGTCGGTGGGGAGCGCAGCCCCCTGGAGCCAGGCCTCGGGGCGGCCCGAACGGTCGAGGCGAACGAGCGCCGGAACGGTGTGGACGGATTTCCCGAGGATCGGTCCGGAAGGCAGCGCGTCCACGTTGACCTCCACCAACCACCACCCGGCGAGCACCGCGCGGTTGCTCTCCCGGGCGAAGGCGGCGTCGAGCGCGCGGCACGGCTCGCACCACGCCGCCCCGAGCTCGACGAGCACCCGGGCTCCCGAGCGCGACGCTTCCTGCGCCAGCGCGCGCAGCTCCGGACCGAGCCGGTGCGGAGCCGCCGTCACCCGGCGGACCACCGGCGTGCCTGTCGCCGAAGCGGCCGCTGCGGGGGCACCAGGAGGAAGCTCCTCCATCAGGGGCGCGACGCCTGCGTCCGCAACGGAGAGCAGCAGAGAGGTCGCCAGGACGAGCACCGGCAGGGACATACCCCAGAGCAGTGCCGGAACCGCAGCACTGCCGCCGCGCCGGGTGCTCGGGGTCTTCCCGCTCAGCGCCCGGTCAGGTGAACGCGACTGCGCGGCGGCGTCGCCCAGCCCCCGCGCGTCCGGGGCAGGTGCCGTCCTGCCTTCACCAGCGCCAGCACGAAATGGAGCAGCGCGAGTCCGAGGAACAGGTGCACCCACTGGCCAACGGTCCCGCCCGCCACGTACCCCAGGGCCCAGAGCATGAGGAGGATGCAGCCGTTGGTCCAGAGCACGGCCCGATCCTGCGGCGCCAGGCCCGCCACGGCCAGTCCTCCCTGCTCCGCACGCGTGCGGAAGTGGAGCTGAAGTGTCGGTCAGTCGATGTCGCATCCTCGGGCGGGAGTGGAGCCCGACGCGCTTCGTCACCACGTTGGCCTCCATGCCGGCGAAGCGAGCGGTCATCGTCCTGGAATTCAACGAGCTGAGCCCGGTGCTCATGCGGCGCTTCATCGATGCCGGTCACCTGCCGAGCTTCCGGCGGCTGCATGACGAGGCCGGGGTGTGGATCACCGACGCCGGCGAGCGTCCGCCGTTCCTCGAGCCGTGGATCCAGTGGATCACCGTGCACTCGGGACAGCGCTACGCCGAGCACGGCGTGTTCAATCTCGACGAGGGTCACCGGGTGGAGGCTGCACGGATCTGGGACGTGCTGTCTGCCGCGGGACTGCAGTCGTGGATCTGCGGAAGCATGAACGTTGCCGCCGCGCCCGGCTTCCACGGATGGATGCTGCCGGACCCGTGGACGACGCACGTCCCGCCCCGGCCCGACGAGCTCCTTCCCTACTTCGACTTCGTGCGCCGGCACGTGCTCGAGTACACGAACGAGCAGGTCCCGGTGACGGCCGCGGACCGGATGCGCTTCGTGGCCTTCATGGCGCGCCACGGGCTCTCGGCGAGCACCGCCTGGGCCATCGTCCGGCAGCTGGCGACGGAGCGAGTCGATCGCCGCGCTCGCTGGCGAAGGGCAGTGCTCCTGGACAGGCTGCAGTTCGACCTCTTTCGCTGGCACTGGCGCCAAGCGCGTCCGGCGTTCTCCACCTTCTTCCTGAACAGCACCGCCCACTTCCAGCACTTCTACTGGCGCAACCTCGAGCCCGAGCGCTTCGCCGTCCGGCCAGCCGAGGACGAGCAGCGGGCGCTCGCCGACGCGGTTCTCTTCGGCTACCGGCAGATGGATCGGCTGGTCGAGGAGACGCTGGCCATGGCCGACCGGGACACCACCGTGGTCCTGTGCACGGCCCTCTCGCAGCAGCCGTGCCTCAGCTACGAGGAGAGCGGCGGGAAGGTCATCTACCGCCCGCGAGACTTCGAACGGCTCCTGGCCTTCGCCGGCGTCACCGCCCGTTACCGCGTGGCACCGGTGATGGCCGAGGAGTTCCACGTCTACCTCGACAGCGAGGCGGCAGCAGCGGATGCCGAGCGGCGCCTCGCGGCGATGCGGGTCGGCGAGCGTCCGGCGCTGGTGGTGCGACGCGATGGAGCCGCGCTGTTCTGCGGGTGCAAGATCCACGCGGCAGTCCCGGCAGACGCCGGGGTCTCCGCGGCGGGAGGAAGGGCCCCCTTCTTCTCGCTGTTCTACCAGGTGGAAGGGGTGAAGAGCGGGATGCACCACCCCGAGGGGTTGCTCTGGATTCGCACGCCCGAGCGGCGTCACGCCGTTCACCGCGAGACGCTCCCGCTTCCCCAGGTCTTCCCGATGCTGCTCGGGCTCCTCGGCGTCTCCGTTCCCCGCCCACGGCCGAGGTCCGAGCCAGCGACGCCGACCCCTCCGGAAATTTCGACCGGTTCACGCACTGACGTCGTCGCCCAGACTCTCTGACTCCGCGAACGCCCGCGGATCGCGCTGGCACGGAGGGTGCTAGGCGCCAGCGCACATTCCGACCGAGGCGAGGGCGGCGAGAGATGGCGACGGGACGACTGTGGATGATGGCGCTGAGCTTCGGTTTGACGAGCAACGCCGGGGCCGATGCCGCGGACCCGCCGACCCGGGCCATCGAGCAGCGAGAGCCGCAAGAGGTGCAGAGGCTCCAGGACCTGCTCGCCAACCGTGAAGCAGAGCTGGCCACGATGCGCGATCGGCTCCGCCTGCTGGAGGACGAGGAGCGCTGGTACGCGGCAGCGGACACACTCGGTATCACCGAGGTGCTCCGGCGCTCGTCCCTCACCGATCGGGCCCAGAGACGAGTGGCCATCGCCATCGTGCGGGAGGCGGAGGCCAACGGGCTCGACCCGCTCCTGGTGGTGGCGGTCATCCGCGCCGAGAGCGCGTTCAACGCCTACGCCGTCTCGGGTGTGGGGGCCATGGGCCTGATGCAGATGATGCCCACCACCGGGAGCTTCCTCGCCACGCAGCGGGGAACGACGCTGCGCCACCGGCAGACTCTCTTCGATGTCGAGCTCAACATCGAGCTCGGCACCGCCTACCTGGCATCGCTCCTCCGGGAGTTCGGGACCGTGGAGGCGGCGCTGCTCGCGTACAACGGCGGGCCGTCCTATGCCCGGCGCGTGCTCCGGAACCCCGAGGCCAGGAGGCGCCTGGTGGCCGAGTACCCCCGCGACGTCACGCAGGAGTGGCGGCGGCTGCGGGTCCGTCACGCCGACATGGAGGCCCGGCGGTCCCTGTCCGCTCCGGACCGCACCCTGGCCGCCGAGCAAACGGCGTCCAGGACACAGTGAATCCATTCAACAACCGACGCTGACTCCACTTCTGTCGCGTCCGTAACGCGGGGCCATGTCCCCGAACACCCTGGTCGAGGGCGAAGGCGCATCCTCGCTCGCCCCCGGAGAGCCCGCGCATGGAGCGTCTCGACATCCGTCTCGAGGAAGGCGAGCACCGCTGGGTGCTGCACCTGGAGGGAACGCTGGATGGGCACACCGCCCTCGCGGTCGCCCGGGCCCTCCGGAAGCTGCCGGCGGTCCCCCTCACCGTGGACTTCTCCCGCGTGCGTACCTTCGTCGACCTCTCGGTCGATGCACTCACCCGGGCGCTCCGGGACCGACCCGTGTCTCTCACGGGGCTTGGGCGACACCAGGCACGGATGTTCCGCTATTTCGGGCTCCGGACCGACGAGCAGGAGCAGTCTGCGGAAGCGTGATCCGACGGCCAGCGGGTACACTCCCCCAGGCCAACGTGACCGCCCCCGCACTCCCCCGTTCCCCCCTTGCCGCCTCTGCAGCGCACGCGCTCCTCAGCCGGGCCAGCGAGGCGCTGGGCCGCGTCATCCGCGGCAAGCGCTCCGCCGTGGAGCTGGCGCTGACCACGGTGGTCGCCGGAGGCCACCTGCTCCTGGAGGATGCGCCGGGTGTGGGCAAGACCACGCTCGCCGAGGGGCTGGCGCGGGTGTGCGGCCTGCGGCTCGCGCGCATCCAGTTCACGGCCGACCTCATGCCCGCCGACGTCACCGGGGTGCAGGTCTTCTCCCCGAACAGCGGGGAGTTCCAGTTTCGCCCCGGGCCTCTGTTCCATGAGCTGGTGCTCGCCGACGAGCTCAACCGCGCGCCGCCCCGCACCCAGTCCGCCCTCCTCGAGGCGATGGCCCACGCACACGTCACCGTCGACGGGACCACGCACCTCCTTCCCCGCCCCTTCGTGGTCGTGGCCACCCAGAACCCGCTGGACCTCGCCGGCACCTATCCCCTGCCGGACGCGCAGCTGGACCGCTTCCTGGTGCGGCTCACGCTGGGCCACCCATCGCCGGAAGTGGAAGCGGAGCTGGTCTCGACCCGCGGGCTCGTCGAGCCGGTGTCCTCGCTCGGCGCGGTTCTGGATCCGGAGCAGGTTCGCTCACTCCAGGCACGTGCGGCGACCATTCACCTCGCTCCGGAGGTGGCGCACTACCTCGTGACGCTCGCCCGTGCCACCCGCGAGCACCCGGGGCTGGAGCGCGGTGCGTCGACTCGCGCGGTGCTCTCGCTCACCGCCGCGGCCCGCGCCCGCGCTCTGTGGGAGGCGCGCGACTTCGTCATTCCTCAGGACGTCGCCGACCTCTTCGTGCCCACGCTCGCCCACCGGGTCGTGCCCCGCGGGGCGATGCAGGGCGTCGCCACCCGCGAGGAGGCCAGCGCCCTCCTGGAATCGGTGCTGGCCAGCGTGCCCGCGCCGCGATGAGCGCGCGCCGCGAGCGGCTCCTCCAAGCCTGGCGGCGCTTCTGGAGACCGCCGCGCCGGCTGCGGACCACGCCGGCCGGGCGGACGTACCTCGTGCTCACCATCGGGGTGGGGCTCGGCGCGCTGAACACCGGAAACAACCTCCTCTACCTCGTCCTCGGGCTCCAGCTGTCCCTGGTCCTGGCGTCCGGGATCCTCTCCGAGCGGTGCGTGCGGCGAGTGCAGATCCGGCGGCTCCTGCCCGCCTCGCCTCGCGCCCGGGCGCCCTTTCACCTGGGCTGGGCTCTGCGTCTGCCGCGAGGCCAGGCCTTCGCCCTCTCGGTCCGCGAGGTGCATCCGGTGCTGGGATCCGCGGTGGGCCACCTGGCCTGGCTTCCTTCGGGCGAGGAGATGATGGTGCGCGCGGTGGCCACTGCCCCGCGCCGGGGGCCGGTGCAGCTACACGCCGTTCGCATCTCGACGCGCTTCCCCTTCGGCCTCTTCGAGAAGAGTCGCGACGTCGAGGTGCCGGGCGAGCTCCTGGTGCTCCCTGGCCGCATGCCGGCACGCGCCGAGTCGCCCTCGCCGACCAGCGGGATCGGACTGGAGCAGCGCTCGCTCCGCGGCCGCGACGGAGGCGGTGATCTGGCTCAGCTTCGCGAGCTGCGCGAAGGAGAGGACGCGCGCCGCATCCACTGGCGGAAGAGCGCGCAGCTCGGGACCCTGCTCCGCGTGGAGCGGGACGCGCAGCCCCAGCCCCGGATCGTCCTGCAGCTCGACGACCGGGCCCCGCCCGAAGCGCTGGACCTGACCTGCGAGGAGCTCGCTGCGCGCGCCGAGCTGCTCCTCGCGCGCGGGGCGGAGGTGGGGCTGGAGAGCGCCGGGGGAGTCTCGGTGAAGCCCGGGACGGGAGCCTTCCACACCCAGGCCATTCTCCGCGCACTCGCCCGCGCCGGCCACCCGAGGAAGGCCGGATGAGGTCCGAGCGCCTCCGGCTGCTGCTGCGGGACCTGACCGCGGGCGCGGCGTTCGCGGCCATGGCCATCTCTGGACAGGTACCGCTGTGGACGATGGCGGTGTTCGTCGTCGCTCTCGTGCTGGCGCTGGCCGGGCGCCGACCCCTGAGCGACGGAAGGCTGAGCGCGGTCCTGCTCCTCCTGGCAGTCGTTGCCGTCTACGCCGCCGTGCTCCTGGACGAGCTGGATCTGGTGGTTGCGGCCTGCATCACCGCCTCGCTGCTCACCGCCCAGCGCCTCCTCTCCAGACCCACCGGGAGAACGACCGACCAGCTGCAGCTGGTCTCACTTCTGATGATCGCCGGCGGCGCAGTGCTGAGCGCGGATCTGCTGTTCGCGCTGTGTCTCGTCGTCTACGCGGTGCTGGCCGTGCTCACGCAGGGGCTCTGGGTCGTGGCGGAGGTCCCCGGCGGTGCGCTCCCGCCGACCGGACGCGTGCTCCGGCCGCTGGGTGTGGGGGTCATGCTGTCGCTCGGGGGGGCGCTGGCCTTGTTCCTCCTCTTCCCCCGGCTCTCCTGGAACGTTGGAGCTCGACGTGCAGGCGCCTCGCTCGGCGGCGCCACCACCGGCTTCGCCGACGGGCTGCGGCTGGGAGGCACTGGACTCCTCAAGTCCAACCCCCGGGTGGTCTTCCGGGCGCGCATCGACCCGGACCCCGGGACCGACCAGCTCGACGCCTACTGGGTGGGTCGGCGGTTCGACGCCTTCGACGGAGTCCAGTGGTCCACCGCGGGGACGCGCGGCGGACCTTCCCGGCAAGTGGTGCTGGGGCCGATCGGCGCGAACCTCGTGCGCCAGGAGATCGACCTGCTCCCGGCCTACGGGAGCCGGACCCTGGTCGCGCTCGACGCGCCCATCCGGTTCGGCGATGCCGAGTCGCACCAGACGACGTTCAGTATCCGTACCGAGATCTACTCTTCCGGCGATCGCGAGGTGCGGCTCGTCGGCCCTTCCGAGCACGTCACGTACCGCGCCTTCAGCGCCATGGAGCGAGGGCGAGTCCTTTCCGAGAGTCCTGCCGAGCGAGCGCGCCGGCTGCAGCTGCCGAAGGCTCTGGACCCACGGATCCCGGCCCTGGCCGAGGCCCTCGCCGAAGGCGCGGTGGGAGACCGGGCCATCGCGCGGCAGATCGAGCGCGCGCTCCAGTCCCGCTACTCCTACACGCTGGAGCTCCCCGGCCGGGTCAAGGACCCACTGGCCGACTTCCTCTTCGATCGACGAGCAGGACACTGCGAGGACTTCGCCACCGCGCTCGTGGTGCTGCTCCGGACGCGGCAGATCCCCGCTCGGGTGGTGGTGGGATTCCACGGCGGGGAGCGTGCTGCGGGCGAGTACCTGGTCCGCGCCGGAGATGCGCACGCCTGGGTCGAGGCGGAGGTCGACGGGTACGTGCTCCGGCTCGACGCCACCCCGCCACAGCACCGCTCCGCGGCGGGCATCGGGCTCGCCGGCTGGCTCCTCGCCCGCTGGGAGGCGCTGCAGATCCGCTGGCTCGATCGAGTCGTGGAGTACTCGCTGTCCGATCAGAGCCGGCTGGTGCAGCGCGTGCGCTGGAGCCTCCGGGAGACGCCGGAGTCGGCGCCTCCCACGGCAAGAAGGCCGGAGGAGGGGGTCGCCGTGGCCCTGGCAGTGCTCTCGGCGGCGTTCTTGGTGGCGGTGCTCATCGGCCGGCGGGCCGCCACGAACGACCCGGCGGAGCTCGGGCGCAGGCTGTTCCGGCTCCTCCGGCGCCGTGGCCGCCTCGGCCCGAAGGGCTGGCTCGATGGTGCGCGGGTGGGCGAGGCCGAGCTGGGGCCGGTGCGCGAGGGGATCGCCCGTTACCGCGAGGCGCGCTTTGGCCGCCAACCGTTGCTCCCCGGGGAGGGCCGCCGCCTGCTCAGGCAGGCGCGGCGGGCGCTCCAGGGGCCGGATGCCCCTTCCGCTCGCGGCCCTCGACGCCCAACGTCCCGGGCGTGACCACGCCTCCCGATCTTCCCAGGCCCCAGACCCCTCCCCCCGACCTGCCGACGGTGCCCGCGCCGGAGATCCGCCCGTACACCGGGACCGAGGACATGCCCGGCCAGAGCACCCCCGAGGTGCAGCCGGCCCGCCGCCACCCGGAGGAACCGGAGCCACCCGGGCCACCGCGCGTGCCCCCCTCCCCGGGGCGGGAGATCGAGCCGCCGAGGCAGTGAACACGGGGTGCTGGAAGGCCGGGCGGGGTGCTCGCCACGCCTGGCGTTTCTACAGACTTCCGGACCGACCGCGTCAACCGGTGACGTGATTCCGCCGGGTTCGGGCGGCCCCAGGTGGCACCCACCTTGCTCATTCACCTGGCGTCGTCGCAACCCCGAAATCTTTGGAGACGTCCAGAATGCAGCTCGCCTCCGATCACTCCGTCAGCCCGGGTTCGTTGTCGCTCTACCTCACGGAGATCAACCGCTACTCGCTCCTGAAGGTCGAGGAGGAGCAGAAGCTGGCCCGTCGCTTCAAGAAAGGTGACCTCCAGGCCGGGCACCGTCTGGTGACCGCCAACCTCCGTTTCGTGGTGAAGGTCTCCTACGAGTACCGCTCCTACGGCATCCGCATGTCCGACCTCATCCAGGAGGGGAACATCGGGCTGATGAAGGCGGTACAGAAGTTCGACCCCGACAAGGGCATCCGCCTCATCTCCTACGCCGTCTGGTGGATCCGGGCCTACATCCAGAACTACATCCTGAAGTCCTGGTCGCTGGTGAAGCTGGGAACCACCCAGGCCCAGCGGAAGCTTTTCTTCAGCCTGGCCCGCACCCGTCGCGAGCTGGAGAAGTACAACTCCGGCGACGGCGCCATCCCGGTGGAGGAGATCGCCCGGCGCCTGCGGGTGAAGCCCACCGAGGTCCGCGAGATGGAACAGCGGATGGGTGGGCGGGATCTGTCGCTCGACGCTCCGATGGGCGAGGACGGAAGCAGCACCCACGTGGACTTCGTGGCCTCTTCCGCAGCGGGTCAGGACGAGGAGGTCGCGGACAAGGAAGAGGCCGGGATGATCAACGCCCGGGTTCGCACCGCCTTGACCCGTCTGGACCCGCGGGAGCGCTTCATCATCGAGCAGCGGGTGATGAACGAGCGCCCCATGACGCTCAAGGAGCTCGGTGAGCACTTCGGCTTCAGCCGCGAGCGTGCCCGCCAGCTGGAGATCCGCGCCAAGGACAAGCTGAAGGCCGAGCTGGCCACGCTGATCGCCGAGGTGGAGCCGGAGCTCGCCGCCTAACCTCCCCGGTGCCATTTCCTCGTTCGGTCACGGGCCTCGGAGGCAGCGCCTCCGGGGCCCGTTGTCTTTCTGCCGTCCTCGGGTAGAACGGGCGCCCTGCCCGGATGAACGACCCCGTCCACGCCCGAGCGACCGTCGCACCCGACGTGCCGCTCGCTCCGATGCCGCGGGAGCTCACGGTCCGCGGCCTCGTGCTGGGCAGCGTGCTGGGGGTGATGTTCGCCGCGAGCTCGGTCTACCTCTCGGTGAAGGTGGGCTTGACCGTCTCGGCCTCCATTCCGGTGGCGGTGCTGTCCATCGCCGTCTTCCGGATCCTCGGCCGCTCCAGCGTGCTCGAGAACTGCATGGTCCAGACCACCGGCTCGGCGGGCGAGTCGCTGGCCTTTGGCGTCGCCACGGCGCTGCCGGCCCTCCTGTTCATGGGCTACGACCTGGACCTGATGCACGCCCTGCTCGTCGCGCTGCTCGGCGGCATCCTGGGCGTGCTGATGATGATTCCCCTCCGCCACGGGCTGATGGTGGAGGAGCACGCCAACCTGCGCTTCCCGGAGGGCACGGCCTGCGCGGAGGTGCTCGAGGCGGGCGAGCGCGGCGGGAGCATGGCGCGCCTGGTGGTCACCGGGCTGCTCATCGGCGTGGGGTACAAGATCGCCTACGCGGCATTCCGCCTCTGGCGGGAGATCGTGGGCGGGCTGCTCGGCTGGGTGGAGCGCCTCCCGGGCGGTGCCACGGTCCGCCACGGATTCCCGGGTGCGTCCATGTCGATGGAGATCAGCCCCGAGCTTCTCGGGGTCGGCTACATCATCGGCCCACGGATCGCGGGGATCACCTTCGCCGGAGGGGTGCTTGCCTCGCTGGTGCTCATCCCGATGATTCACTTCTTCGGCGAGGGCCTGAGCACCCCGCTGCTCTCGCCGGAGGGAACTCTCATCCGCGACATGGGCCCGGACGAGATCCACCGCGCGTACGTGCTGTACATCGGCGCGGGGGCGGTGGCGGCCGGAGGCGTCATCAGCCTGGTGCGCTCTCTGCCGAGCATCGTGGAGGCGTTCCGGCGAGGCCTCCGCGCCTTCCGCGCCTCGCGGCGCGGGGAGGTGGTGGCCATCGACCGGACCGAGCGGGACCTGCCGATCAGCGTGGTGATCGGCGGCTCGGCGATCCTGCTCGTCGCGATCTGGCTCGCCCCCCCGCTTCAGGTGAATCTGCTTTCCGCGGTGGTGATCCTGGTGGCGGGATTCGTCTTCGTCACGGTGAGCGCGCGCATCACCGGAGAGATCGGGAGCTCATCCAATCCGATCTCCGGGATGACCGTCGCCACGCTTCTCGCCACCTGCCTGCTCTACCTCCTCCTCGGGTGGACCTCTCCCCAGGATCGATTCATGGCCCTGACCACCGCGGCCATCGTCTCCATCGCGGCGAGCAACGGCGGCACCACGGCGCAGGATCTCAAGACCGCGCAGCTGGTGGGGGCCACGCCCAGCCGGCAGCAGATCGCGCTCTTCATCGGGGTGGTGACCTCGGCACTGTTCATCGGCCCGGTGCTGGCGGCGGTCAACCGGGGAGGAACCGCCATCGTGCCGGAGAGTCACCCAGGCGTGCGGGTCACCCATCCGACCGACGAACAGGTCGTGCAGCGCGAGTTCCCTTTCACCCCGCTCAGGGGAGCGCTGGCGCCCGGAACGCTCACCGGCGCAGAGCTGGCGGCTCAGCTCTGGGGACGCGGGCTGGAGGTCCGGCTCGATGGAACGGCCGAGCCCGTGGCGATCCGCACCTTCCGGACCGACGTGAGCGCGTCGAGCCTCGCCTCCGAAGAGGTACGCTCACACGCGGAGCAGTCTGGCGAGCCGCTCCTCACCCGCACCACCCTGGGAGCGATCGGCGGGGTGGGCGAGCCGACCGAGCGGCGACTCCAGGTGGGCTTCGTCCGGAACGATGCCGCCATCCCCACCGGGAAGTACCTCAGCGATGCGGCGGGCAACATCGAGTACGTGGTGGACCCGGCCATCGGCGGCCGGGTGACCGAGGTCCATGGTGTGAAGCTCAGCCGCTACGAGGCTCCGAAGGCGCGGCTGTTCTCGCTGATCATCGACGGAATCCTCACCCGGAAGCTGCCCTGGGACCTGGTGCTCCTCGGGGTGGCCCTGGCGCTGATGCTGGAGATGTCCGGCGTGTCGGCTCTTCCGTTCGCGGTGGGGGTGTACCTGCCGGTGTCCACGACCGCGCCCCTCTTCGTGGGCGGCCTGGTGCGCTGGTGGGTCGATCGGCGGCGCGCCGGCGCCGAGTCGGACGCCAGTCCGGGGACCCTGCTCGCCTCGGGGTACATCGCCGGGGGCTCGCTCGCAGGGGTGGTGATCAATCTGCTGCGCATCCCCGCGGGGGGATCGTGGATCGACGCGCTGGACGTGCCCGCTCGTCTGGCTGGCCGTCCGGGGTGGATTCCCCGGATGCTCGAGGCGGTGGGGGACTCGCCGCGGGCGCACCCGGTGGCATCGATCGCCCTGGGGCTCGTCCTGTTCGGTCTTCTGGCGCTGTACCTGGGCCGGGTGGCGCTCCGGACCCGGGAGGCGGACGGACCTCATCCGGTCTAGACTCGCGCTCCGTTGACTGCCGCAACGGATGCCGAGACCGCCCCTGATCCGCTCGCCGACCCGGAGAACCGGCAGCGGCTCGAGCTGGCGAAGGCGTTCGCCTTCCATCTGCTCAAGGGCATCAAGCAGATCGGCATGTACCGGCACAACGAGGCCCGGTACGCCGAGTATCTCTCCAAGGCGCACGAGGCGGTCCAGCAGTACACCGAGAGGTTCGGTCCGCTGATCTTCAAGGTGGAGCAGCAGAACTTCCACCTCTTCGAGCAGTCGCTCTTCGCCGAGGACACTCCCCTTCCCTTCAAGTTCTGGCGCGACGGGATCCGCCAGTTCATCTTCCGCCCTGGGCTGCGCCCGGACGAGCTCCTCACCTTCACCCTGGTCGCGCTGAGCGACGTGGAGAAGCAGGGCGAGGACACGGTGGCCCAGCTCTGGCGGTCGCCGCTGGACAACCTGGAATACGTGGTGGTCGAGGGGTTCAAGGTCGACGGGTTCTCCGACGAGGAGGTGCAGGTCGCGGTCGACAAGATCGTCGAGTACCTGTACTCGCGGCTGCGCAGCCACTCCGAGGACTACCTCCGCTTCGCGCGGGTGACCGCCGAGGATCTGGAGCTGAAGCTGGATGGGGTGGAGCAGGTCCGCGGCGCGGTGATTGCAGGACTGACGGCCACCGACGAGCTCAAGGCCAAGCTGCAGAAGGAGGTCGCCGAGGAAGAGCACAGCCGTCTCTTCCCCAAGCTCGTCTCCTCCATCTTCCAGGTGGCGGAGGCGGGCGTGGACGACCCGGAGCTGCTGGGGGAGATGTTCCTCCAGCTCCTGGACGCGCTGCTTCTCCAGGAGGACTTCGCGATCATCAACCAGATCGTCCTCAAGCTCCGCGCCATGGAGGACCGCCCGGGGATGAGCGGCATCCGGCGGCTCAAGGCGACCTTCGTGGACAAGATGGGCGAGGAGCAGCGGCTGGTCCGGGTGGCGGACGTGCTGCGGACCGCCCGTCCCCACGTGCTGGCGGACATCGGCCGGTACCTCTCCTCGCTCCAGCCGAGCACCCTGCCCACCCTCCTCGACGTCCTGGAGACCCTGGACGCGCCCGAGCATCGCCTCGTGCTCTGCGACGTGATCGCGGAGTTCTGCAGGGCCAACGCCACCCCGATCATCCAGCGGCTCTCCTCCGAGCGGCCGATGACGGTGCGGGACATGGTCTACGTGCTCGAGCGTGCCCAGCACCCCGATCGGATGCAGTTCTTCGGCCGGGTGCTCAAGCACCGGAACCTCGCGGTGCGGCTGGACGTGATGGGCACCATCGCCCGCGGACGAAGCGTCGAGTCTCGCCGGCTCATCGCCCAGGCGCTCAAGGACGAGAACGCGCAGGTGCGGGTCCAGGCGGCGCGGCTGCTCCCCGAGTACGATCGCGAACAGGCCTACCAGGAGCTGGTCGCGGTGGTGAAGGGCAGCCAGTTCAAGAAGCGCAGCCCCGAGGAGAAGGCCGCGTTCTACACGGCGCTGGGAAGCACCGGGCTTCCGATCGCGCTCTCCTGGATGACGCAGCTGCTCGCGGAGAAGGCGCAGCTGTGGAACCGCTCCCGGGTGCTCGAGGAGAAGCTGCTCGCGGTCCACGGGCTCGCCGGAGTGCAGTCCATCCAATCCTACAAGGCGCTGCAGTCGGTGGTGGAGGACCGCGGCCAGCCCTCCGAGGTGCTGGTGGCCGCCCGCCGCGCACTGGCCGAGACGCGGCGGAAGCTCTTCGGGGACGCCGCCCCCCCGGAGACATCCTGAGTGCCTCGACCGGGGTATACTGACCGCTTCGACGGCCGATCCTCTTGCTGCGACGCGCAGACTCGGCCCTGCGCCGCTCGACGTGCCACGCGGCACGCCTCCGCTGCTCGTCCCTCGTGTGCGCCGTCTCGCTTCGGTCTCTGCCGTCTCGCTATGCTCACTACACCCCGGTCGAGGCACTAGTGGCCGACAACCTCAGGATCAGCGGCGCCGGAGACGAGAGCGTCCTGGAGTTCGGCCGGGACCACTCCGAGAAGCTGCAGCAGCTGTCGCGCTCGGTGCTGTCGACGCTCTACATGCTGGTGCGCTCGGCGAAGATGTACGACCCGGACAACGCGGTCTTCGAGCGCCCGCTGATCTCGCTCCAGGACACCCTGAACCTCATCATTTCCCGGGAGGGCCGCTTCGACCTGGTGGGGATCAAGAGCTCGTTCTACGTCAACAACATGCTGGTGAAGGTCGAGCTCAACGCGGTGGAGAACATCCGCTACCTGCTCGAGGAAATGCGGGCCAAGGACGTGGGCGGCTTCACCCTGGCCAAGCCGGTGCAGATCGCCGAGCTGAAGAACTTCGTCTGGATCTTCGCCAAGGACACGACGGACCTGCCCGACGAGGAGGGCCTGGCCAGGCGCAAGCTCCTGGCGATCAAGATCTCCCGCTGGAGCAAGCTGCGGGAGAAGCTGGAGAAGGAGAAGCTCGACGACGCGGAGAAGGTCGACCGCAAGAAGTACGCGATCACCGTCTACGCGCGCGCGGTCTTCTTCATCTCCAAGTACCTGGACTCGGTGCGGAGGGGAACGCCGATGATGGCGGCCCGTGCGCTGCGCATCGTCCAGGACCTGGTCGACATCTGCTACGACGCCAAGGTGCACTTCCTGGGCATGACCACCATGCGCCAGGAGTCCGAGTACCTGGTGTTCCACCAGGTGAACACCTGTCTCCTCTCGATCGTGTTCGGGGTGGAGCTGGGATTGACCAAGGCGCAGCTCCGGGACCTGGGGTTCATCGCGCTCTTCCACGACGTGGGGATGGCCACCATCCCCGACGAGCTGGCCGGCAAGCGGGGCGGGCTCACCGCGGAGGAGCGGAGCCTGATCGCGCGCGCGCCGCTGATCTCGGTCCGGAACGTCCTGCTGGAGAAGGGGTTCACCCGCACCACGCTGCACCGGGTGGTGACCACGCTCGAGTACAAGAGCGACTTCGGGACCGCGGTGCGCGACGCCCGGGGCAACATCCAGATGATCATCCCCAAGTCATCTCTGGGGCTCTACGCGAAGGTCATCGCCATCACCGCCGGGTTCGACGCCCTCACCAGCAAGCGGCCGTTTCGCGACGCCTACGGGCCCGAGGTGGCGATGATGCTCATGTGGAGCGAGCTGCGGCACAAGTTCGACCCGGAGCTCCTCAAGGTCTTCATGCGCGTCCTGGCAATTCCTCCGGTGAAGGTCCTGTCGCGACGGCAGCAGGGAGCGCTATCGGTCACCGGGCTCTGACCCCGGGCCGTGCACGGCGCGACCGGCGTTCAGGCGCTGCGGAGTGCCCGGCGCCGGCGCTCCCGGATCGCGGCGAGCAGCTCCTCCGGTGAAGACACCGCGTGCACCACCTGGACCGTGCTCGAGGGAGTGGGCGCCGGCGCCACGGGCGAGCTGTCAGGTGACGGGGGCCGCGAGGGCTGGAGCCGGAAACGGAATCGATACCGCTGCTCGCAGCGGAGGGCGCAGAACCAACCCACCCTGTCGAGAAGCACCGCACCGGACGCGCGCCGCTCCTCCGCTCCGTCCGGGAGCAGGGTGCGGCACTCGAAGCAATGCTCTCCGGCCGGCTCCTCCTGCTTCGGGCGTCGTGACCGGATCCACTTCAGCACCACCAACCACTCCTCTCCTCGCTCGGCACGCTCCAGTTGCATCGCACGCGCCGGACGAGGCTCCCCGGAATCCGCATGCTTGCCTGACCCGCCCTCGGGTCAACCCACGGCCGCGGGGCGCGCGCGACCCCGGGGAGAGGGGCCGCCCTTCGGATGGTCAGCCGGGGCCCGACAGCGCGTCGATGGCCCGGGAGAGGTCCGGTGGGATGGCCGCCTCGCAGCGCACCGGATCTGCCGTGCGCGGGTGGGCAAAGACGAGCCGCCAGGCATGGAGAGCGTGGCGTCCGAGCTGTCGTTGCACGGCCTTGACCCGGGTGTCGCCCTTCCGGGTCCCGCCGTACAGAAGGTCACCGAGCAGTGGATGACCCATCTCCGAGAAGTGGACGCGGATCTGGTGGGTGCGCCCCGTCTCCAGGCCGACCTCGATCAGGGCCGCGCCGTGGAGCAGGGTCCGGACCCGCCAGGTGGTGACCGCGGGCTTGCCCTTCTTCGTCCGGGCGGTGAAGCGCTTCCGATCGCCTGGGTGGCGAGCATGGAGCGTGGACAGCCGCCCGCTCGGCGGCGGGTGGCCGTGCACCAGCGCGAGGTAGGTCTTCTCCACCGTGCGCGCCTGGAACTCGCGCTGCAGCGCCTGGAGAGCCGCGTCGTTCTTCGCCACCACGAGACAGCCCGAGGTCTCCTTGTCCAGGCGGTGGACGATGCCCGGCCGGAGCACGCCTCCCACGCCGGACAGGCCCGAGAGGTGATGGAGGAGCGCGTTGACGAGCGTCCCTCGGGCGTGCCCGGCAGCCGGATGGACGACGAGGCCCGCCGGCTTGTCGAGCACCAGGAGATCGCGGTCCTCGTGCAGGACGGTGATCGGGAGATCCTCGGGCTGGGGGATCGCCGGCTCCGGAGGCGGGACGGAGACCTCGAGGGACTCCCCTCCTTTGAGACGGAGAGCGGGGCGACCGGGGCGACCATCGACGAGGACGCGTCCAGCTTCCAGGAGAGCCTGGACCCGCGAGCGGCTGAGCTCCGGGAGGGTGGAGGCGATGGCCCGGTCGAGCCGATCACCCCGGAGCGCCGAACCGACGGTGAACCGATGAATGACCCCGCCGCCCCCATTCCCTGAGCGCGACCTCTCGCGATCCAAGGTCCTTCTCCGATCCTCATCGATGGTCAGGGCGACGCCGCACGCCCCCGGAGCGCGGTCACCAGATCTTCGATCGCACGTGCCCCTTGCCGCGCACGATGATGTCCACCACCGCGCGATCGAAGAAGTTGGTGGTCGTGTAAACCTCCGGGCTCACCCGGCTCCGGTAGAGGTCCCGCCCCTCGTCGAGCTCCTCCTTGAGCACGTCGAAAAGGTTGTCCTGCTCGATTCCCTTGATGATCTTCTGCTCGTTGTAGAGCGAGATGTCGGAGGAAATCGCCCGGGCAAGTCGCAGCGCCTTCGTTCGCTCTTCGTCGGTCATCGGTCAGTCCTCCAGCTCCTCACGACCCCCGCGCATGCGCGCGCTGGGAAGCGAGGAGGTAAGTCTTGCTCACCCGGGCCGGATCGAGCCGCAGCTCGCGGGCCAGGTTCACCAGGATGCCACGAAGGTAGACCGTCGCCGGGAGCCGGTCATACCGATCCGCTTCCACGTTCTCCAGGTGGATGCGGGTGATGCGAGTGCGCTCCGCCACCTGCTGAAGCGACAGCCCGTACGACTCGCGCACCCGGCGCAGCAGCTCGCCGTTGAACTCGGCGTCCGACGGAATGTCCAGCTTCACCTTGCCCTCGCGAGGCCGGGTCGGGAGCTCCGGGGGGCTGGCGCCGACGGGCGGCGGGGCCGGAGGCGGCGTCACCGGCTCCACGAAGACCGGCTCGGCCGGGAGCGGCTGAGGAGCGGGTCTGAACCGCAGCCCGAGCGGCGGAGGCAGCCCGGTGCGTTCCGTCGGGGTCTCCTCCTCGATGCCGGTGCCGGTTCGGTCCGGGACCTGCGGCGGAGGAACGGAGGTCCGCTTCTCCCGCGCGACGGGAACGGCTGGCTCCTGCACGGGTCGGGTGGCCTGGTCGCCGGGGACCGCGGCGGCCCAGTCGCCGCTGAGGAGCGCCTCGGGCTGCGCGGAGCGCTCCCCGGGCTCGGTCGTGTGCTCGGGAGTCGGCTGCCTCCCGGGGGCTCGCCCGAAGACACGGGAGGCCGCGGGCACCTCCAGCGCCAGAGCCTGCTGGCGGGGCGGCTCCGCTTCCTTCTCCTCCTCCTCCACCTCGACCCCATCATCCGCCTCGAGCCACTCGGACCGGGCGTGCGGTCCCGGCTGGATCGGCGGAAGCGGCGGGGCGTTCTCGTCCTCGTCGTCCTCGGCCCAGAGCGTCGCCGGACCGATGCGGCCGATCGACCGGTCGTAGGTCGCGCGGCGCGCGGGATCGAGCAGCACCTGCTCGGCCTCGTCGAGCCGGGCCCGGAGCTCGCCGAGCTGCTCCTCGTCCACCAGGGCGTAGACGGCGAGCGACTCCGTCCCGTACGTCTCGCGGGCTCGCTCCACGGCCGCCCGCAGCTCCTCGATGGACGACGCCGGGTCGACCTCCAGCACGTCGTAGAGCGTCGGCTCCTCCGTCACTGTCATCGGCCGGTGGACCTCGGCCGGTCGAGCGCGACCAGCGCCTCGGCCACCGACGTGACGTTGACCGACGCCGTCGACCCCGCCGCGTCCACCAGCATCGGCCGGCGCTTCCGGACCGTCTGCCACGCCGAATCGTCGTAGGCGATGGCCCCCAGGAAATCCATGTCCAGCCCGAAGAACTTCTTCCACGCCGCCACCACCGCCCGTCCCACGCCCTGATCCGCCGGGGAGCGGACCTGGTTCACCACCAGCTTCACCCGGAAGTCGCGCAGCGATCGCTCCAGCTGGGCGGCGGCGTCGGCGTTCTCCTCCGCCACCGCGCCGACCACCTCGGCCGGAGTGCGCATCGCGCTCCCCTGGCTTCCGAGCGCTGCCTCCGCCAGCTGGGCAACCCCCAGCGCCTGCGCGGTCTGCTGCAGCCGCCGGAACAGCGCCGCCTTCAGGAAACGGTACGCGTTCTCCACCGAGGTGGGCTCGGGGAGGAGGACCAGCACTCCGTGGTCGGCGAGGAGGAAGAAGTCGATGGTGTGCAGCGACGTGCCGGCCCCGAGATCCAGGACCAGATAGTCCGCGTCCAGGGTCTGCAGCTGCTCCACCAGCCGCGTCCGGGCCGGAGCGCGGGGATTGGCGGCGTCGAGCGCGTCCATCGCCCCGGAGACCAGGCTCAGGTTCTCGATGCCGGTCGGCGCGGAAAGCGCATCGATGCGGGTGCCCTTGGTCACCACGTCGGAGAGCGTGCCCTGCGGCTGGTTGATGCCGAGGCAGGTGTGGAGGTTGGCGCCTCCGAGGTCGACGTCCACCAGCGTGACCCGGTGCCCCCCGCGTGCCAGCGCGATCCCGAGATTGGCCGACACCAGCGACTTCCCGATGCCGCCCTTGCCTCCGCCCACGGCGACGATGCGCCGCGCACGACGCCCCCCGGACAGCTCGTCTGGTCGTGGCCGGGGCCGGGTCAGCTCCACCACATTGTTGAGGCCGTAGCGCTTCACGTTCGGCGGAGGGTCGCCAGCCCAGGGATTCTAGTGGGGACTCCGACCTAGGCGCCAGGAAGCACCGCACGTGCGGCGACCACGGCCGCGGCGAGACGGGTGAGGTCCGGGTCATCGATGCACCGGACGTCCAGCACCAGGCGCCCCTCCTCGATCCGGCCCACCACCGAGGGCTCTCCGGCGCGCAGCCGCCCGGCCAGCGCCTCTGCGTCCCCGTCCAGGACACACGCCCAGGAGCGCGGCCGGGCCAGGGGGAGCGTTCCCCCTCCCACCTGCCCCTCCACGTGAACGACCCGGGCGTCCACCCCTCCCTCGGCGAGGCGTTGCCGGAGCACATCCGCCCGGGCGCGGAGCACCGGCTCGGACGCCAGCGCGAGGGCGCGGGCGGGAACCTCGTCCCCCCGACCCTCCTGGACCATCCGGAGCGTGGCTTCGAGCGCGGCGACGGTGAGCTTGTCCACCCGCAGGGCCCGGGCGAGCGGATGCGCGCGGAGGCGGGAGACCCAGAAGGCACGGCCCACCACGATGCCGGCCTGCGGGCCCCCGAGCAGCTTGTCCCCCGAGAACGCCACCAGGTCTGCGCCAGCCTCGACGTGCCCTCGCATGGTGGGCTCGGCCGGGGCGCCCGGCAGGTCCAGCGGGTCGAGCAGCCCGCTGCCGGCGTCCACGAACAGCGGCACTCCGCGCGGCTGACACAGCCGGGCCAGCTCCTCGACCGTGGTCTCCTCGGTGAAGCCCACCAGGGCGAAGTTGGACCGGTGTACCTTGGTCACCAGCGCAGTGGCCGGCGAAAGCGCCCGCTCGTAGTCGGCGCGGCGGGTGCGATTGGTCGTCCCCACCTCCACCAGGGTCGCGTGCGACTGCCGCATCACGTCGGGCACGCGAAACCCGCCACCGATCTCCACCAGCTCGCCCCGGGAGACCACCACCTCCCGCCCCTCGGCGAGCGCGGTGAGGACCAGGAGCGTCGCCGCGGCGCAGTTGTTCACCACGATCGCGTCCTCGGCACCGGTCAGCGCCCGGAGCGGCTCGAGCAGCGGGGCAAACCGCGAGCCCCGCTCGCCGGACTCCAGATCCAATTCGAGATTGGAGTAACCCCGGCCCACCGCCTGGACCCGGGCCAGCGCCTCGGGCGCGAGCGGCGCCCGGCCGAGGTTGGTGTGCAGCACCACCCCGGTGGCGTTGAGCACCGGCCGCAGGCCGGGCGTGGCGAGCGCCACCAGCGCCGGTCCGAGCGCGTCGGAGGAGAAGCTCGCCGCCTCGCCCTGGAGGATTCGCGCGCGGAGCAGTGCCAGCACCCTCCGGATGGCCTCCACCACCCGCGGCCGGGGGTGGATCTGCAGCGCCGCCCGGCCGGCCTCCGAGACCAGCACCGCCTCGACCGAGGGCAGTGCGCGCAGCCGGTCCCGGGTTCCGGCCGGAAGGCCGCCGTCGCTCACCGCTCGCGCTCCGCGCGCGGCGCCGCCGGGGCGGTGGTCTTCAGCACCCCCGGCAGCGGCCGCCCACCGAGGAGCCGGTAGGTGTTCCAGCTGCGCAGCACTCGCTTCACGTAGCCGCGAGTCTCGGAGAGGGGAATCTCCTCCACCCACCGGTCCAGCTCGGCCTCCGGCCGGGCCGCTCGCCAGCGGCTCACCGCGCCCTCGCCGGCGTTGTAGCTGGCCAGCGCCAGGGCCACGTTCCCGTCGAAGCGCTGGAGCAGTCGCCCGAGGTAGGCCGCCCCGAGCTGGATGTTGGTCGAGGGGTTCTGCAGCTGCTCGGCGCTGGGGGCCCGCAGGCGCAGGGACCTCGCCACCTCGCGGGCGGTGGGAAGCATCAGCTGGGTGAGGCCCACGGCCCCGGCCCAGGACAGCGCCCGCGGGTCCAGCGCGCTCTCCTCGCGCATGAGTGCCTGGAGCAGCTCCGGCTCCACCGGCGAGCCACGGGTGTGGCGCACCACCAGCTCCCGGAAGGCATCCGGATAGGCGATCTCCCAGAGGTCGCGCACCCCCGGCGCGACCGGGCCGCTGAGGTCCCGCCGCAGCACGAGCCGGGCCACCCCGTGCGCGGAGCGGACGTCGCCAGTCCGGGCGAGCGCCTCCACCAGCAATCGCTGAGCCTCCGGCGGCTGGCCGGCGCGGCGGGCGGCGAGGAGCTCGGAGGAGGCTGCGTCGTTGAAGCCCAGCCGGAGCAGCTGCACCCCGGCGAGGAAGTGCGGGTCCTCGAGCAGGGTTCCGGCATCGAGCTCGGTGGGCGGAGCCGCCGGAGGAATCATCGCCAGCCGCGCGGCGACCCGCGATGCGCGCACCGGGTCCCGCTCGGCGAGCCGCTCGCGCGCAACGAGCCCGTAGTAGGTACCGGGATGGTCGACGGCCAGCGCCTCCCAGAGGTGCACGGCCTCGTCGGTGCGCTTCTGCTGGTCCAGCACGCGGCCGCGCCAGTAGCGCGCCCGCTCCACGTCGTACGTCTCCTCCGCGGAGGCGCGCGCCGTCTCCAGCGCGGCGAGCGCGGCGAGCGAGCCCTTCCCGTCCCCGGCACGCTGCCGGAGCCAGAACGCCTTGAAGAGCGCCTCCCCCAGCTGATCGCCCTCCGGATACCGCTCGGCGATGCGATCCAGGCGGAGGAGCGCCCCGGCGGTGTCACCGTCCTGGGCGAGCAGATCCGCGGCGACGAACAGCGCGTCGTCGGCCAGAGGGTTCTCCGGGAACTCCTTCGCCAGGGCGTCGAATGTCTTCACCGCCGAGGCCGGGGCGACCACCGCCTGCGAGGTGCCGAGGAGGTACATCGCGCGAACCCGGAGATCCTGGTCGGTGCAGCTGCGCACCACCGGCTGGAGCACGTCGGGGACCTCGGAGTGACGCCGCTCCTTGCGCAGCGCCCGACCCTCCACGAGTCGCGCACGACAGGCCAGCGGATCGGGAACCTTCAGCCGCGGGAGCACCGGGCGGACGGTCTCCAGTCCCTGCCGGTTGCGGTGGAGCTCCACCAGCGCCTCGGCACGCGCGACCGTCGCCGGGACGGTGAGCGTGGCCTTCCCCAGCCGCCGCTCCGCCTGCGCCGCGAGCAGCGAGCGGGGGTGACCGCTCCAGAGGGCGAGCAGCGCCTGCCGCTCGGCCTCGCCATCTCGCCGCGCGCGGGCGAGGTCTGCCTGTGTCACCAGGGCCTCCGCCGCCACGTCGCGGCCCCACAGCGGGGAGGCGCCCCGGGCGAGCGGAGTGAGCACCTCGCCGGCGGCCCGGAGCTCCCCCTGCCGGCGGAGGACCCGGGCCAGCCCGAACCGGGCATCGGGGTAGACGCGCGAGGTGGGTGGGACGGCCGAGAAGAGCCGGCTCGCGGCGGCGAGCTCACCGAGCTCCTCGCGAGCGAGCCCCGCCTGCAGCCGGCACCGGTCCGCGATCGCGGGCAGCTCGGTGGCCAGGGCCTCCAGCTCCGCCGCCGGTGCCGCCGATGGACGCACCCGCAGCTGCGCGAGCGCCCGCAGATACCGGACTGGCGGCGTGTCCTTGGCCTTCGCCAGGAGCTGGACCGTGCGGTCGTACCGTCCAGCCTCGAACTCCGCACGCGCCGTCGCCAGCTCGCCGGTGAACACCGGATCGAGCGTCCGGAGCGCGACGCGCCGGCCGGTCGGTGGAGGGGAAGCGGTCGCCGGCCCGGAGGGGAACGCCGGGTTCCAGACCTCGGCCACGTCGTCCGGGACGAGGCCCTGCTCCACGTCCGGGGCGGGTTCGGTGGGGGTGGCCGGGGAGGTCTCGGGAGCTGCGGCGAAAAGGAGGGCGACGAGCGAGAGGAGCACGGGGGGCCGGGCGGGCCCCCGGGAGTGTGAAGGGTCCGCCCACCGCACGCAACCATTGGGGATTAGACTTGGCCTGGCGTCCGACCGATGGACATCCGTACCCAGACCACACTGCTGGCCAGCATCGTGGCCACCGCCCTCGGGCTGTCGCTGGTGCTGCGTTCCGGCCGCGCTCGGGTGCTGACCGCCTACGCGGTCTTCGCGTTCGCCGCCGGTGCCTTCTACCTCTCGGACTTCCTCCGGAGCGTCTTCCTCTCCGGTGGGCTCGTCGGGTGGCCGGTGCGGGTGGCGATCGGCGTGCGCCTGCTCTCTGCGGCGATCATGCCCTCGGCGGCCCTCGGTTTCTTCCTCGAGTTCCTCGGTGGGCAGAGCCAGGGGCGGCGGACGACGCGCCGAGTGGCGATCTTCTCCGTGGTGCTGGGGCTGACGGTGGCGGTCACGCCGCTGGCGACCTCGGCGGTGGGCAGAGCGGTGGTGGCGGTGTGGAGCTTCGGGACCATGCTGCTGTCGCTGTCGCTCCTGGTGCGCCGGGTGCGGCGGAGCGACTCCAAGACGGAGCGCGCCCGGCTCACCTACCTGGCCATCGGCGCGGCCGCGGCGCTGCTCTTCACCGCCCTCGACGGGCTCGCCACCCTCGGCCTGCCCTTCCCCACCCTGGGCCCGGTGGTGACCACGCTGTACCTCTTCTTCCTCGCCCAGACCTTGCTCCGCCTGCGGCTGATGGACCTCCACGAGCTGCTGGGCAAGGTGGCGAGCCAGACGGTGCTCGCGGTGATGCTGGCCGCGGTGTTCCTGGTGCTCACCGCCTGGGTGAAGGGGAACACCTCGCTCTACCTCTTCAACACGGTGCTCGCCGCGTTCGTCATCGGCATCCTGCTCGAGCCGCTGCGGGCCAAGGTCGAGGCGCAGGTGGTCCACATCTTCTTCCGCGAGCGGAGCGAGCTGCTCAGGTCACTCGCCGCGCTCCGGACCCGGCTGGCGAACGTCATCGACCCCGGGGAGGCGACCGCGGTCATCCTCGATGCGCTGGAGGAGACCCGCCGGGTGACCCATGCCTCGGTGTACCTGCTGGCCGAGGACCGCCCGGGGTTCCAGCGCCTCAACTTCCGTGGCCCCGAGCCGGTTCCCTTCCTCGATGCGGCCGCCGCCCGCGGCCTGCTCTCCGCAGCCGCGAGCGGGCAGAAGGCGCTCCTCCAGGAAAACCTCGAGCGTCGGATCATCGAGATGAGGACCCGCACCGCCGAGGGCCGGAGGAGCCGCGAGGAGCTGAAGCGCACGCTGGACACCCGGACCGCGCTCCACTCGCTCAAGTCCGCCTTCACCGTGCCCCTGGTGGGCGGTGACCGGGTGGTGGGCTTCCTGAACCTCTGGGACGAGCGGGTGCCCGAGGCCTTCGCCTCCGACGAGATCGCCATGGTGCTGGAGGTCGCCGAGCGCCTGGCGACCATCGTGGAGAACAGCAAGCTCTACGAGCGCATGCGGGAGCGAGACCGGCTCGCCGCGCTGGGCGAGATGGCGGCGGGCCTGGCTCACGAGATCCGCAATCCACTGGGAGCCATCAAGGGAGCCGCCCAGTGCCTGGAGCCACGGCCCCGCGCCGGCGAGGAGGGCGAGTTCCTCGACGTCATCGTCGAGGAGGTGAATCGCCTCAACGGCGTGGTGACCCAGTTCCTCGACTACGCCCGCCCGCTGAAGCAGAGCTTCGGCACCGTGGACATCAACGAGGTGGTGGGTCGCACCATCCGGCTCATCCAGAACGAGATTCCGGGGCGGCTGGCCCTGGTGATGGAGCTGGGGGAGAACCTGCCTGCCGTCGAGGGCGACCCGGAGCAGCTCAAGCAGGTGCTGATCAACCTGGTGCAGAACGCGATCCAGGCACTGGGAACCGCGCCCGGGACCATCCGGGTCCGGACTCGAGGGCCGGAGCGGTTCGCGGACCTGCGCGCCTCGGGCGAGTTCGTGGAGATCGACGTCGCCGACGACGGGCCGGGCATTCCGCCGGAGCAGCAGCCCAACATCTTCGTGCCCTTCTTCACCACCAAGCAGAAGGGCACCGGCCTCGGCCTCGCCATCTGCCAGCGCCTGGTGAAGAGCCACGGGGGGAGCATCTCGGTGCAGAGCAAGGTCGGGGAGGGCTCCACCTTCGTGGTGCGGCTCCCGGCGGTGGACACGGCCGGCACCGCGCGCCTCACCGAGCCTCCGCGCGAAGGGACTCCCACCCCGGGCGAGCTCGGGATCCGCCAGAGCCGGCGGGAGCGCGCACGGGAGCGACGCCGCCGCCGCTCGTCGGTGTAGGAGCCGGTCTCACCTCTGGCCGGTCGCAAACTTTGCGAGGAAAAGTTTGCGAATGACCGCCGGGGGGGGCCCTGGGTGGCACCAACCTCGCAGCAGGAGACGGAAAACCGGCCCCTGGTCGTGGCGTGTGGCTTGCTGTCCCCATCCCCAGAGATGCGACACCTCAAGCTCGGCTTCCAGTTCTCGGTGATGTGGGTCCTGGTCTTCGTGATGGCCGCAGGCCCCCTCCCCCTCGGCATCCCCCGGGTGCACGCCGGCCCGGTCATCACCGACGTTCCGGGCATCAAGAGCTTCTACGAGCCCAAGGTCTTCATCATCTTCGACACCTCGAAGTCGATGCAGTACCGCCCCGGGGACCCCAACGGAGACCCGTCCGCGATCGGCCAGGACTGGGATCCGAGCAGTCCGACGGACCCCTGCGACAACAAGTGGTGCATCGGGAAGAAGGCGCTCTACAGCACGCTGCCCAACTACACCTCCCGCATCTACCTGGGGATGTCCGGGTACACGCAGTACTACCAGCTCACCAAGCAGCCAGAGGACCTCTACACCTCCTGCACCTATGACCGTATCGCGTTCGGCGCCACGCCCTGGAACACCTGGACGTTCAAGAGCCTGACCGACTTCACCGGGACCGGGACCGATCCCACGTTCCTGGGGGCGACGAGCCCGGTTCTGGCGAGCGCCGCGCTTCCCAACGCCGTCGGGAACCACAGCTACCGCAAGGAGGGAGTCAGCGACTTCTTCGCCGATCCCCAGTATGTGAACGTGGTCGGCGCGGGTTCGGGCGCCGGCGACTTCCTCGACGTCTCCGGCGAGCCCTATGCCTGGTGGAAGCGGCAGAACGTGGATGGCGCGTTCTCCTTCCTCAAGGTCGGACCCGTCTGCCAGCTGCAGTACCTCGCGTACAACGCGGGCGCCTGCGCCACCCAGCCCTGCGATCTCTTCTTCACCGGCGAATCGACGGTCAACTATCCAGGGATCTGGAGCGCGGACGTCGGGCCGACCCTCAACTGGGGCGGCCACGTCTACGACCGCGCGGCCGCTGCGAGCGTCGGCGCCTTCACCGACGTCTGCGGGCTCCCCAACCCCTACAGCGGCCCGAAGTTCAGCTGCAACGGCGTCGCCGGCGGATGCGACATCAGCCAGACCAGCGGGCCGAACAAGACCTATGGCGCCCCCACCACGCTCTACGAGAGCGCAGTGTCGCCGGGTCCCAACTGGGATCCGCTGCTGCCGAACACCACCTCGACCATCTCGGTGAAGCTCCTGACCTTCGATCAGACCTGCCCCGCGGTGGGGACGGTGGTCGATCAGACCTCGGGACCGGCCGAGTGGCGATGGATGTCGGTCAATGGCACCGGGCCCGGACAGACGATCGACACCGGCTGCCGCAACGTGCTTGGCAAGCGATGCACCTGGACCATGGCCGCTGACACCATCGTCCCCGGCGAGACCTACGCGCATTACTGCACCTTCAGCCGGACCGAGTACCACTGGCAGCCGTACAGCTTCACGTGCACCTATTCGGCCCAGAAGTGGCTGTACACCACGTCCCAGTCCGACCAGTACTGCAACTACCGCTACTACCAGGACGTCTTCGCTCACCCCGAGTACCTCTACTCGGTGCGGCCGAACACGGGCGACATCCTGGGCGCGACGATCGTGAACTATTCCGGCCGCGATGACCTGAACGGGGTCCCGAGTCCGGTCACCTACTCCGGCGGTCAGTTCTCCAACGGGGACTGCCCCAACGTCATCGCCAACAGCGCGACCTATCCCGAGTGCTCGAACGGGGTGATCTGCAAGCTGAGCTGGACCAGCGGGACCGTGCCTGGCTATCCCAAGGGGCGCTACAGCCTCGTCCCGGGTGGGCTGCCTCCGTACCCCTGGATCAACGTGAACGCGCCCGGGCTGTATCCGGCGGCTGATCCGGCGGGCAACCTGAACGACCTCCTCTTCCCCGCCAATCCCATGATGTTCGCCGGTGACTGGCTCGCCGGAGGCGGCTTCCCCGACCGCTACTACTCGGACCTGATCGCCAACTACTACGACCCGGCGAACCCCAACCCGCCCGCCTCGGCGCCGCTGGCCCACGACCCGGTCAGCTGCCCGAGCTGCACCTATCAGTTCTCGGTCACTCCGCCGCCCACGGTCGACACGGCGGGATTTGCCTCGGTGGCGGCCCCCCTGCCCGCCACCCGGACCAGCGGCTGGGCGGAGCTTCCCGATGGACGCCTGGCACTCTCCTGGACGCCTTTCGCCCTGGACAATGCGCTTCCCGGCCAGCCCATCCTTCAGATGCTCTCCAAGTACAATCCGGTCACCAACCCGATGGGCCTCCAGACTCCGGCCTACGGGGACTTCACGCCGCTGACCGGTGCGCTGACGAACCTGGCGGACTACCTCACCACGGAAATCGACAAGGATCCTTTCGCGGCCTGCCGCACGTACTACGTGCTCCTGATGACCGACGGCGAGGAGTTCCCGGTTCTCCCCGGGAACGATCCGGTCGGTGCGGTGACGAAGCTGCGGAACCTGACCACCGGGGCCGGGCTGAAGGTGGACGTCAAGACCTTCGTCATCGGGTTCGGGCTGCTCGCGCCGTCGCCCCAGCTGAACGCGATGGCCCGGGCTGGTGGGACCGCGGTCTCCGCGAGCGATCCCAGCAAGTTCGACTCGACCGCGAACGGCGTGGCCTACGACGGCTCCAATCCCAACAAGCTGCTGCTCTCGCTGAACGCCACCTTCGGGGCCATCCTCGACGGGTGGTTCACGCGCTCCAAGCCGGTGGTCAACGTGGCCGGGACCCAGATGTACCTGGGCTACTTCCGGTTGCTCTTCAACGGCACCGAGTGGCAGGGCAAGCTGGACTCGGTCGACATCGACGGCATCGACCTGCCCGGCTACACCGCCCCGGTCGACGACTCGAACTACAACTATCTCTGGCGGTACGGGAAGGCCATCGACCTCCCCTCCCAGCCGGACAGGAAGCTCTACACCTCCCTCAACCCCAACGCGGGCAACCGCGTCGACTTCGCGCAGGCCGCGGGTGGATACCCGAACACCAACAGCGCGGCGGACCAGTCGATGCTCGAGGGGCTCATCTCCGCCGCCCCGGGTGAGGGCGACGCCACCATCGCCTTCCTGGCCAACAAGGGAGTCATCGGGGACCAGCCGCCCAACTACGGGGCCCCGGAGAAGTTCATCAACGGAGTGGCGAAGACCTCCCGGTCCTCGGACATCTACCACGCGACCCCGGCGATCGTGGAAGGGGCGACCAACGGCCCCAACTGGCCCGAGGCCACCGAGATCGTGGCTTACGGCGACTTCCGGACCGCGGTCGCCGCGCGGAAGAAGACCGTCTTCATCGGCGCGAACGACGGCATGCTCCACGCCGTCGAGGACGCGGTCACGGCCAAGGTCCCGGCTGCCGAGGCAGGCCAGGAGCGGTGGGCCTACGTTCCGAAGCAGATCCTGGGCAACCTCCCGCTGATGCGTGCCGGGCACGAGTTCGGGGTGGACGGCAGCGTCGCCATCGCCGACGTCTGCGGACCCGAGTTCGGCACTGGCGACTGCACCACGCAGGCAGGATGGCTCACCTTGCTGATTGGCTCCTTCGGCAAGGGCGCGGGTGGTCTCTACGCCCTGGACGTCACCAACCCCGCCGATCCCAAGCCCAAGTGGGAGATCAACTCCGTTCTCGACGAGGCCCTGTCCCAGGGCAACACCATCCGCCTCGGATACACCCTGGGCGCGCCGGTCATCGCCCGGACCAAGCCGGGAGGCACGCCCAAATGGTCGGCGTTCATGCCCGGCGGCATGCCTCCCAAGGCCGACTCGCTGGGCATCCCCTGGGGCAACGTCCTCTACGTCCTCGACGCCAGCAACGGCACGCTCCTCACCGATGGAGCCACCTCGGCGCGCATCGTCATCCCCGATGACCCGCTGGACCCCCGTCCCAACGGCCTCATCTCCCGGCCAACGCTCTACCGGCCAGGGGACCGGAGCTTCGTCGAGCGCGCATTCTTCACCGACCTGGAAGGGAAGATCTGGAAGCTGGACGTCACCAGCAACAACATCATCGACTGGAAGAACCAGATCACCGCCGGCAGCGATCCGTTCTTCGACCCCGCGAGCAGCAACCTCGTCTGCTCGCTGGACGTGAGCGGCGCTCCCCTGAAGATCCTCGACGCCACCACCGGGCTACCGGTGGCCACCGGCACCACCACGCTGCCGATCGCCAGGCCACGGCCGACCATCTTCAACCGCCCCTACCTGGCAGTGGACAACCTCACCGGTCTCCTCAACGTGTATGTCGGAACCGGAGATTCCGAGCACCCCAACACCCCGAGCGTCGGAGGGTACGACTACTTCTACGGGGTGACGGACGTGCTCGCCGGCTGTGGCCGCCCCCTCTTCGCGTTGCGCTTCTCCCAGAACGAGAAGATGCTGAGTGACCCTGCCTTCGACAAGAACGTGGTCTACGTCACCACCTACCAGCCACCGGCCGGCGCCGCGGGGACCTGCTCCGACCTGGGACACGGGTTCCTCTACTCCTTCGATGCCCGCACGGGCCTTCCGGTCAAGGCGATCACCGACTATCTCGGGGTGAAGCAGTCCAAGATCGACCTGGGGGTGGTCCCGGGTGGCTCGGGTATTCCAAGCTCGCCCATCGTGCGAAACGGGAAGCTCTACTTCGCCCTCGAAACCGACCCCTCCCATGCGCGGCAGTTCACGGTGGGCGATAATCCCCCCACCCAGATCAAGGTCGAGGGATGGCAGCGCGTGAAATAGCGGGAGCAAGCCGGGGGTACACCCTCCTGGAGATACTGGTGGCGGCCGCGGTGATCGCGGTGCTGGCCACGCTGGGGATCAACGCGATGAGCCTCGGGAACCGCAGCGCGCGGGTCACCGGGGAGGCACGGGCCCTGGTCCGCCAGCTCCAGGCGGTTCGGACCCGTGCCGTGGCGGAAGGCAACTCGCAGGGACTTCTGGTGGGGCCGATCGCCAACGCCTCCGCAGATCCCAACGGCAACCAGGTGCTCCTCTACGTGAAGCAGCTCGCCACCGCCGTCCCGACCTTCGCCAACGGCGTCGACCGCGTGCGCGACCGCAGCTGGCTCCCCCGCGCGGGGGTGAACCCGATGCTGGAGCTGACCGGAGCGGGCATCGTCCAGCCGCTGGCGTTCTCCATCGGCTTCGACATCAACGGTCAGCCGACCATCGCCACCTACGATGCGGCGTACGCCCCCACCATTCTCGTCCCGGGCGCGTGGCCCTACTGCCTGCGAATCCGGGACATGGTCGACCAGACGCTCCGGCGCTCGGTCATTCTCTTCAACGACGGAACCGTGAAGGTACAGCGTGACGAGACCTACTGTCCGTAAAGCGGGTGGGTTCACCCTGCTCGAGGCGCTGGTCGCCGGCGGGATCTTCTTCGTCTCGGTGGTCGCGATCTCGCTGCTCTCGGTCCACGGGATGAACAATGCCTCGAAGGGAATGCGCTATGCCCAGGCTTCCCGGGTGGCGACCCAGGAGGTCGAGAACTGGAGCATGCGCCGCTATGCGGGGCTCCAGGCCTTTCTCGGAGCCAACCCCACTCCCTTCGCCATTCCCCAGTACCCGGTCACCGACGGGATCGCCGGGAGCCGCCGGCAGTACCTGGTGGACGTGACCATCTACGACACCAGTGGACTGCCGGGGACCGGGCCGCTCCTCCCCGGAGGTTTCCCCTCGCCGAACATCGGCGCACCCTCGTACTTCCTGTACGTCCAGGTGAGCTCACTCATCCCCAATTCACCGGTGACGGTCTCGGTGACCCAGTCGACCTATGTCAGCAACTGACCGCGCCCCGGCAGGCTTCACCCTGATCGAGATGATGGCGGCGAGCGCCGTGGGAATGGTCATCGTCCTGGCCTGCCTCGCAGCGTTCGATCTGCAGGCGCAGCTGATGCGCAACACCGAGCGGCTGCTCTCTGCCCAGGCCTCCGCAGGGTTGGGGATGACCATGATGCAGCGGGACCTCGAGAACGCGGGGATCCGCTTCCGGGGAGGTCCCGACGGCCTCGGAGGCACGGCGTTCGCCGCCGTGGTCCGCCCCTACGACAACCTGGGGGTGAACATCGCCAGCCTCTCCAACGACATGGCGGGAACCGACCTCGTCATCGAGGTCGCCGGCGTCAACGGTGGGTTCATCCGGGGGACCGACGCCTTCGAGGTCCTGCTCGGCACCCAGAGCACCAATCCCACCCGGGTGGGGGCGCAGGTGTCGGTTGCCACGCCGGCGGGGCTCTCGTCGGTGGCGGTGCTGATCGCGCCAAGCCCCTTCGTCAACGGCGAGGTCAATCCGCTGCCCGGAGGAGAGTCGAACCCCCTGGTCATGTTCTCCGGTGACGTCACTCACTGCATGGGGCGGGTCACCCAGGCGACGCCGGTGGGGACGGCGATCAACATCACCGTCCAGAGCGTCGACGAGCGCCTCGCGCCCTCTGGTGCCCCGTGGCCCGCGAACTGCCCGACCTCGCTGCACCGGGTGGGCATCCTCGAGCAGCGGCGCCGATATCTCGTCTACCAGACGGCCAGCGCTCCCGGCCAGCCCGCACGACTGGGGCTCCACGTCCAGACCAACCCCGCGTGCAATCCGTTCGTCGACAACCTCCCCTGCTCGACCCGGCTCCAGCAGCCCGCCATGGCCTCGGAGGGAGTCGACGACCTGCAGATCGCCTGGAGAGTCCCACCCGCCCTGACCGCCAATCCCAACGGCTGGTGCCAGGCAGCCACCGCCGACCCCTCCTGTGGGTTCGACGTTCCCGGGGGCGCGATCGGGAACACCGCGGCGAACGTCTACGGCGCGCAGATCTTCCTCGCCAGCCGCGGCAACGAGTCCTACCGCCGGGCCGGTGAGCCCGTCCCGATCCTCCTGAATCACGTGCCGGCCCCGGCGGTGGATGGGGTGGTCCGGGCGGTGATGCAGACCAGCTTCTTCTTCCGGAACACGCTCACCCCATGAAGCCTTCGCCCGCCCGTGGTTTCGTTCTCCTGGTGATCCTCGCCGCCGTGGCGGTGCTGGCGCTGATCGCCGCGTTCATCTACAGCCAGACCGAGGACCAGCTCCTCCTGAGTGTGGCTTCCCGCGGCCAGAGCATCGCCGCCTCGCGGGCGACCCTGGCCGCACAGCGGACCATCGCCATCTACCGGGCGAACTATCCCGCAGCGGCGATCAACGCGCTGCTCCCCCAGGTGACCTACCAGGCGGCGATCGCGGCCGGTCAGACGCTGAGCCAGGTCGCCCCCACTCCTCCCGCTCCAGCTGACCGGACCGTGGACCTGGTCGCCGGGGGCGGGGCGCAGTGGTGCATCGAGGTCTGGCGCATGAACCGCGGCGTCCTCCCGCCGTGGACGGTGGTGGAGGCCTTCGGGTACTACGGGTACACCGGGGCTGCGTTGCCCCAGTTCGTGAACTGCACCGCGCAGCCGCCGAACTCGGGCATCTTCAGCTCGCAAGTGACGATGTACCTGGATGCCACCAATCCGGGGGTGACCGGGGGTGGCGACAACGCTGCACCGGGCACCTGCGCGGCCGGTGCCTGCTAGGGAGCCCGGCCCGCCAGCCGCTCGCGGATGAGCCGCTCCAGCCGCTGCACCACCTCCGAGAGCGGCAGCCCGGAGCTGTCCACCCGGATGGCGTCCTCGGCTGCCTTCAGGGGCGCGACCGCGCGCGAGGAGTCATCCCGGTCCCGCTTGATCTGATCGGCGAGCACCGCGTCCAGCGTGCTCTCGCTGCCCTTCTGGAACAGCTCCTCGTATCGGCGGCGGGCGCGCACGTCGGTGCTGGCCTCGAGGAAGAACTTGAGGTCGGCGTCCGGGAAGACCACCGTGCCGATGTCTCGCCCCTCCAGCACCGCGCCCACCGGCGCTTCCAGCGCCAGCCGCCGCTGGAGCCCGAGCAGCCCCTCGCGCACCACGGGCCTCGCGGAGACGGCGCTGGCCAGCAGCGAGATGGGTGGGGCGCGGATCTCCGCCGAGACATCCTCCCCGTCCAGGAACACCCGGTTCTCCTCTCCGAGCACCTGAAAGGAGATGCGGATGCGTGCGAGGAGGGCCCGGAGCGCCGCGTCATCCTCGGTGGCGATCCCGTGCCGCCGGACGGAGAGCGCCACCGCCCGGTAGAGGGCGCCGGTGTCGACGAAGGTCAGGCCCAGCCGGCGGGCGAGCAGCTTGGAGACGGTGCTCTTCCCCGCTCCGGCCGGCCCGTCGATGGCGACGATGAAGGGGCGCACCGGTGTCAGCCCCCGAGGGTGAAGCGTCCCATCGCGCGAAACTTCCGGTAGCGGTCCTCGATGAGCGCCGGGCCATCCAGGGCCAGGAGCGCCTGGAGGTGCTTGCGGAGCACCCGCCCCACGGCCTCGGCCGCCCGTGCCGGGTCCCGGTGGGCGCCCCCTTCCGGCTCGGGGACCAGCTCGTCCACCACCTCGAACTCGAGCAGATCCCGCGCGGTGAGCTTGAGCGCGTCGGCCGCCTTCTCCGCCTTGCTGGTGTCCCGGTAGAGAATGCTGGAGCAGGACTCGGGAGAGATGACCGAGTAGATGCTGTTCTCCAGCATCAGCACCCGGTTGGCCACGGCGATGGCCAGCGCTCCACCCGAGCCGCCCTCGCCGATGACCACGCTCACCACGGGGACCTGGAGCCGGCTCATCACCTCGAGGTTGACCGCGATGGCCTCCGCCTGACCGCGCTCCTCGGCGCCGATGCCCGGGTAGGCGCCGGGGGTGTCGACGAAGGTCAGCACCGGGCGGCCGAACCGGTCCGCCAGCTCCATCAGCCGCCGCGCCTTCCGATAGCCCTCGGGCCTGGGCATCCCGAAGTTCCGGACCATGTTCTCCTTGGTGTTCCGGCCCTTCTGGTGGCCGACCAGCATCACCGGCCGGCCGTCCAGGCGGGCCCAGCCGCCGACGATGGAGGGGTCCTCGCCGTAGGAGCGGTCGCCCGCGAGCTCGAAGAAGTCGGTGAACAGCAGCTGAACGTAGTCCAGGAAGTACGGACGGGCCGGGTGACGCGACAGCTGCGTCACCTGCCAGCGAGACAGGTCACTGAAGATCTCCGACTGCAGCCGCCGGGCCTTCTTCTCCAGCTTCTGGATCTCGGCGGTGAAATCACCCGGGGCCGCGCCCGAGAGCGACTTCAGCTCGTCGATCTTCCGCTCGAGCTCCAGCAGCGGCCGCTCGAAGTCCAGAGCGAACGAGGGGGCGGCCACGCGAGTCGGTGCCTAGGCAGCCCGCGTCTTGGCCTGGGTCGCGGTGAGCGCGTACCAGGCGGTGCGGAAGGACTTCAGCTCGCGGAGGCCTGCCGGATAGCGGCCCAGGGCCGGTGCGACGGTGACCGTGAGGCCGATCTTCTTCTCCAGGGCCTTGGCCACGTTGTGCTCCTGGCGACGCCGCTCCTCGGCGGCGGGGTCGGTGGTCTTGGGCAGCACCCGGTTCACCAGCACCCGCTCCACCGCCAGCTTCTTGCCCTGGAGCTCCTCGACGATGCGCTCGGTGCGCGCCGCCTGCAGCTCCTCGCCTCGGGTCACCACCACGAAGCGGGCCTCGGCCGGGTTCACCACCGCCTCCTCGAACCGCTTCACGTGCTTGAGCAGCGCGGCGGCCTCGTCGGCCAGCTCACCCAGCCCCTTGCTCCGGTACTTCACCAGCACCGACAGCAGGTTGGTCAGCCAGGTCCGGGCGAGCTCCGGTACCTCCAGCAGCCGCACGCCGGTGGACGAGGCCACCGGGTCGACCACGATGCGCTTGAAGCGCTCCTGGACCAGCGCGTCGGTCAGCACGCTGACCGCCGCCAGGTCCTCCAGGCCGGCGGGGACCACATCGAGCAGGTTGCGGAGCACCTCGCGATCGGTGCCCTCCTGCTTTCCGAACGCCTCGAAGACCTTCTCCGCCTTCTCCCGCCAGCGCTTGCGGAGCGCGTTGAACCAGCCGGGGACGTCCAGCTCGCGGGCGTAGAGGCCCTTGGTTCCCTTCACCTGGGTCTCGGTATCGGTCAGCCGGCTCTGGAGCACGTCGGACAGCCCGTGCGCCGGGTCCACGCTGATCAGCAGCACCGGTCCTTCCTTCTCGGTCAGCGTCACCGCGGCCGCAGCGGCGCAGGACGACTTCCCCACTCCGCCCTGACCCACGAAGAAGATGAGCCGGGTGGGCGGCAGGGGAGGCGCCGCGATGGGCGGCATCGACGGGGCACGCACCAGGGCCGGTGGTCCCTCGGCGGCACCGAACTCCAGCGCCTTGGTCTCCCGGCCGCCGGCGATCTCCTTGGCGAACGGCCGCAGGCCCTCGAGCCCGCGCGGGGCCTCGACCCGGCGCTGCACCAGGTGCACCGGGATGGCCTTGTCGAAGGTCTGGAACTTGCGGACGTGCGGCGCCTGCAGCCCTCGCCGGCCGGCGAAGGCGGGGGAGCTCGCGCGCTCCTCCACCGCGTTGACCACGATCTCCGAGACCGGAATGCCGCGCTCGCGCAGGCCGGTGAACAGCGCCTTGGCCTGGGCCTCACCGACGGGCTCCGCCTGGGCGACGAGGTGGAAGGCCGTCCGCTGCGGGTCCTTGACCAGCGCCCAGAACCGGTCCAGCTCGACGACCAGCTGGTCCAGCGGAGTGTCCCCCGGAGCAACGAGGTCCTTCTTCTTCCCCGCGGGCTTCTCGCCGCGGGCGAGGGCCACCGCCCGGCGGAGGATGGTCGCGGTGTCGAAGATGCGCAGGGTGGGACCGGTGCCCGCCATGTCCAGCACTGCCCGGTCGAGCTTGCCCGACTCGAGCTGGGCGACCACCTCCAGCAGACCGAGGAGCGGCCCCAGTCCAGGGACCACACCAGACACCAGCTTCCCCACATCCTCGTCGGAGAGAAGCAGCCCCTTCACCGCCCCGGAGAGGAGCGCGGCGCGGATGGCCTCCAGGCGGTCCTGGACCGACTCGGCCTCGAACTCGTAGGCGAACAGGCCCCCCTCGCCCTTGCCGGGCACCAGCTTGGTGGGCTTGCCCGTGAGGCGCCTCTTCCAGACGTCGGAGAGGGCCTTGGTGGGCTCGCTGCTGCAGAGGAGGACCGACTCCTTGGGCGCAGCGTCGGTCAGGGTGAGAGCGAAGGCAGAGGCCAGGGTGCTCTTGCCTGCGCCTCCCTTTCCTCCGAACAGGTGCAGAACGGGTCCGTCACGCATGGGTAGATGTGGGCTGTCCTTGCAGCAGCGAAGCCGGATTCCCGCTGCCGCCGCCGTACGACATGTAGCGCGGGGGCGGCGGCCGTTCAGCCAAACACGGGAGTGACCCCGAAGAATCCTCCGTTCCGGGGGAAAAAGTCAATGTCGCCGCACGAGTCTGACGCAGCGTGCTATTGATGATTGATCAACGATTCTGGGCGCTTGCCGGCTGAGTGAGCGGAGGCTGGGAGGGGCCCGCCGCCTCGGCTGCCGCGGCGGCAGCCCGGGCCTCCGCCGAGTACCGATTCAGCTTGTTGTACAGCGTCTTCTCGCTCACCCCGAGGATCTCCGCGGTCCTGGCCTTGTTGTTCGCGTTCCGCTGCAGGCTCCCCAGGATGTACTCCTTCTCCACCGCGTCCAGTGTGAGCCCGTAGGCGATGCGGAAGACGTGCCGCTCGGGTCCCTTCCCCGCCATGTCCGGTGGGAGGTGGTCGCGGGTGATGAGCTCGCCGTCACAGAGGATGACCGCGCGCTCCACGGCGTTCTTCAGCTCCCGGATGTTTCCCGGCCAGTCGTAGGCCCGGAGCACCTCCATCGCCTGAGGATGCACCCCGCTCACGTGCTTGCCCGAGTCCTGGTTGAACTTCTCCACGAAGTGCTGGACCAGCATCGGCACGTCCTCGCGCCGCTCGCGCAGGGCCGGCAGGGCGATCTGGAAGACATTGAGGCGGAAGAAGAGGTCCTCGCGGAAGCGGCCGGCACGGATCTCCGCTTTGAGATCTCGATTGGTGGCGCACAGCACCCGGACGTCGACCTCGATCTCCGTCTTGCCTCCGAGCCTCCGGAGCCGCCCCTCCTCGAGGACGCGGAGCAGCTTGGCCTGCAGCTCGAAGGGAATCTCTCCCACCTCGTCGAGGAACAGCGTGCCGCCGTGCGCGAGCTCGAAGACGCCCGGCCGCCGCTGGTCGGCGCCGGTGAACGCACCTCGCTCGTGGCCGAGGAGCTCGCTCTCCATCAGGGTCGCGGGAATGGAGGCGCAGTTGATGGCGATGAACGGCTTTTCCCGGCGCGGGGAGAGGTTGTGGATGCTCCGGGCCACCATCTCCTTGCCGGTGCCCGACTCGCCGGTGATGGCCACGCTGGCCTTCGCCGGGGCGACCTTCTCGATCAGCTCGAACACCCGGCGCATCGCGCTGGAGGCGCCGATGAAGTCGGTGGCCCCCATCTGCTTCAGCTTGCGGCGGAGCACCTGCACCTCGCGCAGGGTCTCCTTCTTCTCCAGCGCCCGATCGATGCAGACCTTCAGGCGAGCGGGGTCGACCGGCTTCTCGATAAAGTCGTAGGCCCCCTCGCGGATGGCGGCCACCGCGGCGTCGATGGTCGCCCGCCCGGTGAGGAAGATGACCGGGCAGTCGGGCAGGTCGTCCTTCAGCGCGCGCAGCAGCCACAGCCCGTCGGTCTCGGGCATCGCCAGGTCGGAGAGCACCACGTCGGGCCGGAACTCCGCCGCCTTCTTCAGGGCGTCCGTTCCGTCGCCGGCGGTCTCCACCTTGTGGCCCCAGAGCCCCAGCATCTCCGCCAGGGCCTGGGCGGTGCTGGTCTCATCGTCGACTGCCAGGATGCGTGCGCTGCTCACGGTCGTTCGGATCCCCTGTGGTGGCGGTTCAGGCCGGCGTCTCGCCGGCACGAAAAGAGAGCCGCAGCTGCGACCCTCGGACGTGGAGCTCGGCGCCGTATTCGCTCGCCGCCGCCGCCAGGGCCTGCTCCACCTCGGTCTCGTCTCCCTCCTCCCGTCCTCCGTCCTGGACGTGCAGCACCGCCCGCGTGCCCTCGTCGCGCACCGTCACCCTCACCGGCCCCTCCTCGGGCGTGCGCTCGATGGCGCGCAGCACCGAGACGAGCACCAGGAACCCCAGCGCCGACGGATCCATCGCCTCCACGGCCGCCAGGCCCTCGGGCGCATCGGCGGAGATCCTGACCCGCGCCCGGCGCCCGGCATGCCCGAGGATCCCCATGACCTCCCGGACGACCGCGGCCAGCGAGACCACCGTCGGAGCGGCGGGTGCCGGAGCGAGGAAGCGAGCGAAGTCGCCGAGCATCGTGTTGACCCGGACGATCTGCTCCCGCATCGCCTGGAGGTTCTTCTCCTGCGCTGCCGGCACCTGCCCTCCGGAGGCGCGGGAGAGCTTCTCGTGGAGGATCTCCACGTTGATTGCCAGCGCGTTCAGCGGGTTCCGGACATCGTGGACCAGGCTGTCCATCAGCCGCATCGCGGCGGACCAGCGGACGGCGCGGATGAGCGCCGAGGCACCGGGATCGGACCTGGGAGCGGGGGTAGGACGTGCGTTCGGGGCCACGCCGCCGAGAGTTGGGGTATTCCCGGGGGTGCGTCAACGCGGGCCCGTAAGTTTTGCCGGTCGGGGGACACCCGGAGCCGCGCAGGAGGGCACTCATGTTGGCGGTTGGACGGTCGCTCCCCCCGGCCGATCCAGTGAGAGCGTTCGGGGGGGTCAGCCCCCCCAGGGGGAGGCCGGTGGAAGCGCGCAGGGACCGCCAGCGTCCTGCTCAGCCCGTCCGCGACGTTCCCGGCTCATCGGCCTCGAGACCCACCAGCTCCAGCTTCAGCTGGGTCGCGACCTCGAAGATGCGCCGGTCCCGGTAGAACTCGCCGTAGACGATCCGCACACACCCCGCGTTGGCCACCAGCTTGAAGCAGGGCCAGCACGGGCTGGCGGTGGTGTAGAGCGTCGCCCCGTCGATGCGGACGCCGTTCTTCGCCGCTTGAAGAATCGCGTTGGCCTCGGCGTGCACCGTTGCCACGCAGTGGCCGTTCTCCATCAGGTGCCCCACCTCGTCGCAGTGGGGCATCCCCCGGATGCTGCCGTTGTAACCGGTGGAGAGGATGGTGCGGTCGCGCACCAGGACCGCGCCCACGTGCTTCCGGTCACAGGTCGCGCGGGTGGCGACCTGCCGGGCGATGTCCATGAAGTACTGGTCCCACGAGCTCCTGGCCATGGAGGAGGACTTAACCACCCCCCGCCGACGCTGGGGGGGGCCAGACCCCCTAGCTGCCGTACCGCTTGCGAACCAGGAAGAGGATGGCCTCCTTGGCGCAGACGTCGCAGTACCCGTGGCGGTCTCGCATCGCGGCGAGCGTCTGGTTCACCTGCTCGAGCTCACGGCTGCTGAGGGCGCTCCGCTCGTCGGAGAGGGCCTTGAGCACGTTCTCCGCCCCGCGGCTCAGCGCTCGCTTGCGCTCCTCGAAGAAGTGGGCCCGGAGCCGGCGGAAGAGGTCGGGAAAGATGCGGGCGTAGTCCATCGCCCCCTCGGGGTTCTCCAGACGGTGCGCGCCGATCTGCCCGATGAGCCCCCGGCGGAACTCGCCCGGGTCGTCTCCCCGGGGCATGACGATGCCCTCCATCTCCGCCATGCGCTTCTCGTCAGGGCGCTCCATCTCCCCGGTGTGCCGGTTGCGCATCTTCTCGTTCTTCACCCAGTGCCGCACGTGCTGCACGTAGGTCTCGAAGAGCGAGGTGTACTGCTCGTCCGAGACCAGCCTCATCGACTCACGCACCTCGGCATCCACCGACTCGAGGTACTGCTGCTCCACGGTCCGGACGAACTCCTCGTGGTCGTGGTAGCCGTCCACCACCTCCTCCTGGAGGAACTCGTAGACACTCTTGTCCTTGGTGAGCGCGGTCAGCTCCTCGAGGACGGCCAGGGGGCTCAGGCAGGGGCGGTCCGGGTTCTGCGCGGCGTTGAAGAGCGCGGTCTTGATCTCCCGGGCCGAGGCGCCGGTGCGGCCCTCGTAGTTCGGGTAGGCATCCGACTCCTGGTACAGCGAGGGGAGCCACTTCTTCAGCTCGCGGGCCTGGGCGAGGCTGAGCCGGTCCGGGGCGGTCCCGTCCTCGTAGAGCCACAGCTTCTCCAGCGGGGTCAGCCCCTCGAGGATCTCCCGGACGTCGGCCGGGTAGCGCTCGCGGACCGGCTTCTTCAGCCGGGTGAGCACCGCCCACTGCGCGGCGACCTCGGTCGCGTGGGGTGCCACGTGCTTGCCCACCGTCCGCGTGGTGACCTGCGCGTCGTAGATCTCCTTCTCCGACCTCCACCGGCGCAGGTACGGGACCCGCACCAGCTCGATGCGCCCCTTGAAGCTGGCGAAGTCCGGCAACTCCTTGAAGGCCGCGAGGTGCTTCTCGTTGCTGGAGGCGACCAGCACCTCGTCGAGCTGGAGCACGAAGTGCTCCATGGGAACCTCGCCGGTCTCGCTGAAGCCGAGGAGGTACTTGAACGCCTCCAGCGGCCGCTTGAGGAGGTCGGCGTACTCCATGATGCCGCGGTTGGCGTTCACCAGCGGCCCGTGCGGCTCGAAGAGAACCAGGTTCTGCAGAGCGGCCGGAAGGTTGGCCTGGCTTCGGTCCGCCGACACCTGGTGGTAGGCGGCGTCCACGCTGAGGTGTGGCTCCACCGTGACCGCGCCCACCAGGTAGCGGCGCGAGAGGTAGAAGCGACGCACCTGCACGTGGCGCAGCACCCGCAGCCAGTCGCCGTTGGACGCCGCGAGCAGCGCGCTGTAGATGCGCCGGCACTTGTGGCAGAGCTCGCCGTCGACGATCCAGTCGGCGAGCGGCGACTCCCCGTCCCCGGCACCGGGGCGGGCCGGAACCTTGAGGGCCCGCTCCAGCAGCTTTCGCCGCTCGCTCCGCGGCATCGCGAAGAGCGGGTGGTCACGCATCTCGCACTGGACCCGGACCTCCACGCTCTCCTCGTCGAGGTGAGCATAGGTGGTCAGGTCACCGCCGCCGGTGCGGTCCCCGAAGCCGATGCTCCCCTTCACCAGCTTCTCCGAGGGGAAGATCCAGGCGATCTCGTAGAGCGCGCCCTGGGGCTCGCGCGAGTAGAGCTCCATGCCGCGCTTCAGGGCGTCCACGATGGTGGACTTGGCCGATCCGTTGGGTCCGTGGAGGAGAAAGAGCTTGTTCACCGCCCCCGCGCGGACGAAGTTGCCCAGCAGCCGGTAGAGCGCGTTCTGGACCTCCTCCTGTCCCGCGACTCGCCCCATCCGCTCGCCGTCGGTGAGGTCGAAGAGCCTGAAGCGCCGCATCGGCCCCGCCGGATGGTGCTCGACGGGTGCGGTGCCGAAGTGGTCGAGCACGTCGTGGAGGTACTGGGCGGAGTTGCGGACCTGGGCGTGCGGGCCCTGGAGGAACAGCTCGAGGTATTCCTCGAAGGAGAGGA
>Ga0070664_100000083_pt1 | contig 59894 bp, 51 predicted proteins | sample KBSC73metaG_FD_65863 | JGI IMG/M metagenome (GOLD analysis project Ga0070664, IMG submission 65863) | Corn rhizosphere microbial communities from Kellogg Biological Station, Michigan, USA - KBS C7-3 metaG | ecosystem: Host-associated > Plants > Roots > Rhizosphere > Soil ... | reverse complement strand
ACTTTCATTTGTAATCTTGCGGGCAGTCGGAACGTATCCAAACGAGGAGGAACTGTGAGAAGCATAGGGATGGCCATGCTGTTGATTTTTCCAGCCGCCGTGGTGCTTGCGGATACTCATCGCGTCCTGGCCGACGGGCAGGTTGATTTTTCAGCTTTCAAAACGTTTGTGGTGCGCCAGGGATATCCGACTTCCCGGCAGCCACCCTCGGGAAACCAGGGGACGAAGAGAACGCCGGACGTCGACCTCAAATTGACTCAAGCCGTTCGTGATGCGCTGCGGTCGGCGCTATCCACCAAGGGGATAAAGGAGACGCTCGACTCCGCGGATCTGATTGTGAACTTTAGAATTGAAGTCGACGAACACCCTAAAACATTCAATGGGGAGTTTGGTTTGGGACATCCCGCGTTCGTTGCAGGCCTGGTCGTCATCGACCTCACCAATGCGGCAACCGATACAGTCATTTGGCATGCGCACTCTATCGACGACGAGAGGTCCTCGGATAAACTTGAAAAACGTCTGCCCGACGACGTGAGGAAAATACTTTCGGAATATCCGCCGAAGAAGAAGAAATAGGGCGGTACCCCTCACCCGGCCCGCTGGCGCGGACCTCCCTCTCCCGTTGGGAGAGGGATTTTTTTGGTCGCTTAGCCGCCGATACCGTCGGCGGTGATGTAGGATTCGAGAGAATTCAGCTGCTGGTGGAGATCGTGAACCTGTTCTTCAAGCAGGCTGCGCATGGAAACCATCGCCTGGACCTGACCCATTTCGTCGACAACAGGAAGATGGCGAATGTGATTTTGAACCATAATGCGAAGCGCTTCTTCGCCAGTGGTTCGTTTCTGAATCGTTTGAACCGGGGAGGTCATGACTTCCTCAACCGTCGTCGTCTTCGGGTCGCGTCCCTCCGCAACCACGCGTAACATCACGTCTCGTTCACTGAAAATGCCTTCGAGGACATTTCCATCCACAATGGCAACGCTGCCCACCTTGGCGCCGGCCATCGCCTGGATGGCATCCAGCACGGATGCCGTTCGAGAGACGGTAACGACGAATCTGCTGAGAATAGCCATAAATTTCCTCCTCCAAATTTCCAGGGTTATACGAGTTCCGACACGCGTTGAACAGAATTGTACAAAGTATCGCGTTCGACCGGTTCACGTCCCGCGTCACGAATCAACTTTTCAATCTCGGCCCGAGTCATTCCCCGTTCCGTCGGCGTGCCTGCACCGTGAATGATGCGTTCTTCAACAATGGTCCCATCCAGATCGTCTGCGCCGAATCTTAGCGCAACCTGTGCAAGGTCTGGCGTCAGAGTTACCCAATAGGCTTTGATATGCGGAAAATTATCCAGCATCAGGCGCGAGACGGCGATGGTCTTCAGGTCATCCAGCCCCGTTGTCGGTGGCAGATTCGCATAGAACGTATTTTCCGGATGAAACGCGAGTGGAATAAAACACTGGAATCCGTGTGTTTCATCCTGCAGGTTGCGCAGTCGAACAAGATGGTCGACGCGTTCTTCGAGAGTTTCAATGTGACCGTAAAGCATCGTCGCATTGGAGCGAATTCCGGCCTTGTGAACTTCACGCGCCACTTCCAGCCAGCGGTTTCCGGACATCTTATGTCCCGCAATCAAGGGCCGCGCCCGCTCGGCGAATATTTCCGCTCCTCCACCGGGACAGCTGCCCATCCCCGCTTCACGCAAAGTGGAAATCACCCAATCGAGCGGCTTCTTCGTGATCTTCGTGAAGAAATCGAGTTCGACCATCGTGAACGCCTTCAGGTGAACATGAGGAAACCGTTCGCGCAGGCCGATCAGCAGATCGGTGTAGTAGCTGAAAGGAAGGTCGGGATTGAGCCCGCCAACGATGTGGAACTCCGTGAGCGAATCCGTGTACTCGCCTTTCGCAAACTTGAATACTTCTTCAAGACGCATCGCGTATCCGCCGGCTTCACCGGGCTTGCGCGCATATGCTCCCTGGCATAGCTGGCAATCAATGGCGCAGACATTCGTGTAGTTGATGTGACGGTTGACGTTGTAATAGGCGAGGTTGCCGTTCAATCGCTCACGCAATTCGTTGGCAGCCCGCGCCAGAGTCATCAGATCCGAACTTCGATATAACGCCACACCGTCTTCGAACGACAGCCGTTCGTTGTGGTGAACCTTTTCGGCAATGGAAGACAAGTCGCTCATATGGATGGGAAATTATACTTCAAATCGCCCGGGCGAATAGGGTTCGAGAGGAATTGGAGACGGCCTGTTCCCCACAAGGGCCGCCACAATCGATGCCGTAATCGGTGCAAGCAGGATTCCGTTGCGATAGTGACCGGTTGCGTAAATCACACCGTCTCCGGCCTGGCCCAGCACGGGCAATCCATCCGGAGTCGAAGGACGCAACCCCGTCCACATTTCCCTGATGGCGAATTTTGCCGTACAAGACGAAAGCTGCTGCACGCGTTCCAACAGTCCGCCGATTCCCGACGGCGTGAGACTGCGATCGAATCCAGCGTCTTCATTCGTCGCACCAACCACCAGTTCATCTCCCCGGCGCTGCATCAAATAAGCATGTTCCCACCGAATCAATCGTTGGAACATCGGAGCTGGAGTAATCAAAGAAAGTATCTGCCCCTTTCGTGGGGTGATGGGCAATCGAGGGCACAGGCCCGCTATCTCCGGGCTTCGAGCACCGGATGCAATGACGACAGTGTTCGCTTTGATCGATCCACTGTCGGTCCGAACGCCTTCGATCCGATGGCCCTGCCAGATGATTTCATGAACGCGCGAACCGTTACGAATCTCGACCTGCCTGATTTTGCAGGCGGTTCGCAATGCTTCCATGAGTCGGCGCGGTGTGACCTGGTATTCGCCCGGCATGTATATACCACCGGCAACGGTCAAGGTGAGGTGTGGCTCCATTCGCCGGATTTCTTCGGGCGTCACGAGTTCGGAATCAAACCCAGCCTCCTGCTGCCAGATCATGCGGTTTTTCAAAACTTCGAGTGATTTCTCCGATGTCGCGAGGTATAGCAGCCCTGGCTCTTCATACTCCGGGTCCACACCGGATTGATCCTCCAGCTGCCTGGCCCAATCGCGATAGAGATGCAGGCTTGCCGCACACAGGTCGAAGAGAGGATCCTTGTGATCGGCTTCACTTTGTGGCGCGAGCATTCCTGCGGCGGCCCATGACGAGGCTTCCGTCGCTTCGCCCGAATCCAGTACCAGCACGGATCTTCCCTCGCCGGCGACTGCGTGCGCGATCGACAAGCCGATCACGCCTCCGCCCACCACAATCATGTCGCGCATCGAGCCATTCTACATGATCTCGGGGCAGCGCCATTCGTGCTACTCTGGTCTTCTCGCCATGAGTATTCGATCTCGACAAACATTCCAGCAACTGGTCACGTTGCCCGATGGCGCAATTCCCCTCGCCGAAGCCGCATTGCTGATGGCGTGCGAGGAATATCCTCAGCTCACGATCAGTCCGTATCTGGACCAGCTGGATGCCATTGCCGCAAAGGTGAAGGACACCCTGCGCGAGAGCGATACTCCCATGGAGATCGCCCGAAAAATCAGCGCCATTTTGTTTGGTGAACTTGGTTTTCGTGGAAACACAGAGGACTATTACGATCCGCGCAACAGCTTCTTCAATGATGTTCTCGAGCGCCGCATCGGAATCCCGATCACCCTGTCTGCCGTCTACATGGAAATCGCCCGCCGACTTCCATTTCCGGTCTCCGGCGTCGGAATGCCCGGCCACTTCCTGGTGAAATACAGCGACCGCTCGATGGAATTTTTTCTGGATCCATATAACGGCGGCGAAATACTTTCACATCAGGATTGTGAGGAAAAGCTCAAACAACTCTATGGCGACTCCCTGCAGTTTTCAGAGCAGCTGCTGGATGCGGTCACTCACCGCCAGATCCTCGCACGCATGCTGAACAACCTGAAGTCCATCTACCTGAAGGGCCACACCTACGACAAGGGACTGGCGATTGTGGACATGATGGTGCTTGTCGATCCGAACGATCCCGAGCAATACCGCGATCGTGGTCTGCTTCGTCTGCGCCTTCGCCAGTTTGAGAAGGCGTCACGGGATCTGGAACATTATGTGAAGGTCGCGCCAGGTGCCACGGATCGGGCGGACGTCGAAGAACATCTGAATAAACTCAAGCGCATACGGGCGATGATGAACTGATGGCGAAAGAATGGCGGATCTAGTTTCATGAATCAGAAACCGAAGGATACCCGCCGCATCGTCGTCAAACTCGGTTCAAATCTCTTCTTCACTCCCGAAGGAGATCTTGCGCTGGGCCGCATTGCATCATTAATTGAAGACATTGCCGAAGCACGCCTTTCCGGACTTCAGATCATCACGGTCTCGTCCGGCGCCGTCGCACTGGGGTCGAACGCTCTGAAGATGAAACCTCAAAGTGCCCTTCTGGCGCAGAAGCAGGCTTTTGCGGCAGTAGGACAGAGCCGGCTGATGGGCATCTACGAACAGGGATTTGCGAAGTTCGGACTCACCGCAGCACAGGTACTCCTCACTGAAGAAGACTTTTCGAACCGAAAACGATATCTGAACCTGCGAAACACGCTGATGACGTTGCTGGAAATGGGCGTCATGCCCATCATCAATGAAAACGACACCGTGTCCACGAGTGAACTGGAAGTGACGGATCGCAGCGCAAGTTTCAGCGATAACGACAAGCTCAGTGCTCTGGTCATGAGCAAATTGGAAGCACAGCTCCTGGTGCTGCTCTCGGATGTCGACGGATTGTACACGGATAACCCTCACGAAAACCCGGACGCCAAACGAATACCGAAGGTTCACGAAATCACTCCCGAAATCGAAGCGCTCGCCGGACGCAAATCGTCGCGCGGCCGCGGTGGCATGGCATCGAAACTTCAGGCGGCGGAAATTGCCATCAATTCCGGAGGCAAGGCGATCATTGCGAATGGAATGACGCCGGGAGTCCTGAAACGCATTTTCGCCGGAGAATCGGAAGGAACATTGTTTGCCGGCACATCCGAAGCGCTCTCCGGCAAGCGGCGATGGATCGCATTCGCATCATCAGTGGCCGGACGCATTCACATTAATGCGGGCGCTCAGGAAGCCATTGCCAGGAAGAACGCCAGCCTTCTATTTCCCGGGATCACACGCATCGAAAATGATTTCGAGAAGGGAGACGTTGTCGCCATTATCGGTCCTGAAGGATCGGAAATGGCCCGCGGTATTGCCAACTATTCCAGCGCGGACGCGACCAAACTTATTGGCAGGCAGTCTGCCGACATCGAACGCCTCGCGTCGACAAGAAACTACGATGCGTTCGTGACTCGCGATAACATCGCATTCACATCGAAAAATCATGAGTGAAACACGACAACAGGCCGAACGCGCGAAACAGGCCTACTTCAAACTTCAGACCATGGACCGGACAGCGATCCTGCGAGATCTGGCCAAAGCGCTTCGAAGAAATGCCGACGTCGTATTTGCGGCGAACAAGAAAGACCTGGAGGCTGCGAAAGAAACGCTATCAAAACCTCTATATAAACGGCTCGTTCTGGACGAGCCGAAGTTGCGCGATGTCATTGACGGCATCGAGCAAATTGCCGCGATGGAAGATCAGGTGGGCCGCATCATGGAAGAGACGGAGCTGGATGAAGGTCTTCTCCTGAAAAAAGTCAAAACGCCGATCGGGGTCATCGCAGCCATATTCGAATCCCGCCCGGACGTGGTTCCCCAGATCGCGGCGCTGGCATTGCGCAGCGGAAACGCGGTATTGCTCAAAGGGGGAAGCGAAGCTGCCCACACGAACGCGGCGCTGGGCAAGGTGATACGAGACGCACTTTCGTCACACGAGATTGCCGATGCCGTGCAACTGGTATCGACGCGCGAAGAGATCGCCGAACTTCTGAAGATGGACGACTTGATCAGTCTTGTTGTTCCTCGCGGTTCCAACGAGATGGTGCGCCACATCCAGGAACGCACCCGAATTCCGGTGTTGGGCCACGCGGATGGAATCTGCCATGTGTTCGTCGACGAATCGGCTGATCTTGAGAAGGCGATACGCATCGCGGTGGATTCGAAGACGCAGTCCCCTTCCGCCTGCAACGCCGTGGAGACGCTCCTGGTTCATCGACGTTTTCCCAAAATGAACGAACTCCTCGGCGCGTTGAAAACGGCCGGCGTGGACCTCCGCATGGAATCGGAATTTGGCCACGAATTTCTCGACCTCATCCTCTCGGTTCGAACAGTGGAAAACCTGGACGAAGCCATCGAACACATCCGACGCTACGGTTCGTCTCACACGGATTCGATCGTGACCGAAGATTCGGCCAGCGCGGAGCGTTTCCTCAACGAGGTCGATTCGGCCGGCGTGTACTGGAATGCGTCGACGCATTTTGCGGACGGCTTCCGTTATGGACTGGGCGCGGAAGTCGGGATCAGTACAAATCGAACTCATGCACGCGGGCCGGTCGGTGTCGATGGACTGATGATTTACAAGTATCAACTTATCGGCAACGGTCATATTGCCGCGACCTACAAAGGCCAGAATGCCAGGCCATTCACGCACCGGCGGCGAGCCTGATTTTGGGCGGCGGAGGCTTCCTCAACAATTTCCAGGACCGTGCGGCAGACTCTGACGTCTTCACTCCAGAGGATTTTTCCGAAGAACAACTGATGATTCGCGACCTCGCCAGCCGCTTTGTGCAGGACGAAGTCTTACCGGAACAGCCCCGAATCGAGCGGCAGGAATTTGATGTGACGATCCGCCTTCTCCGGCGGGCCGCGGAACTGGGCCTGCTCGGTATCGAGCTCCCGGATCGTTACGGCGGAGCCGGCATGGACCGTGTCTCCGCAATGATTGTCGCAGAGCAGCTGGCGCGCGTACTTTCGTTTTCGGTTTCCTGCGGAGGTCAGAGCGGAATCGGCACACTTCCGATCCTCTACTTCGGAACAGACGAACTGAGGAACAAGTACCTGCCACTGCTTTGCACGGCTGAGAAGATATCCGCCTACGCGTTGTCTGAGGCCGGCAGCGGATCCGACGCACTTGCGGCGAAAACCATCGCAACACGCAGCCCGAATGGTTCGCACTGGATATTGAACGGCGAGAAAATGTGGGTGACCAATGCGGCATTTGCCGACATCTTCATCACGTTTGCGAAAGTGGATGGCAGGCAGTTCAGCTGCTTTCTGGTGGAAAGGGATTATCCCGGCGTCTCCACCGGCGCCGAAGAACACAAGATGGGACTCAAGGGGTCGTCCACGCGACCCGTCGTGCTCGTCGATGTACCGGTGCCTCTCGGGAATTTGATCGGAGAAGCCGGGAAAGGCCATGAAGTCGCATTCAATATTCTGAATATCGGAAGAACCAAGCTGGCCGCGGCCGCGGTAGGAGCCAGCAGAACGGCATTCCATGATGCGCTTCAATATTCGAAACAACGCATCGCGTTTGGAAAACCCATTTCCAGATTTGGAGCGATTCAGCACAAGCTGGCCGAGATGGCGATTCGGATCTGGGTCACCGAAGGAATGGTATACCGCACAGCAAATCTGATGGATCAGGCCATTCAGGGAATTCCTGTTGAAGACAGAGCACGTACGATCGCGGCGATGAAGGAATATGCCGTGGAGTGTTCCATCGCGAAAGTGTTTGGTTCGGAAACGCTGGACTATGTCGTCGACGAGGCGGTTCAAATCTACGGCGGATATGGATTCAGCTCGGAATATCCCGTTGAACGGTATTACCGGGATTCGCGGGTGAATCGAATCTTCGAGGGGACGAATGAAATCAATCGGCTGATGATTTCGGGAATGCTGTTGAAACGCACGATAGAAACTTTGGACCTGCCGAGTCCGTCGGGCGCTCTTACCGACGAAGCTGCAGCGGTGGCTCGCCTGAAGAAGGTGTACGGAATCCTCACCGCGTCGTTGAATTCAAATTCGGAGCAGGAAGTGCTGATGCTGCTGGCCGATGTGGCCATTGGCATTTATGCAGTGGATACGGCATTTCACCGTGCACGGAAGATTGTCGATAGTGGCCGCGATTCGGAAATTGCGGTCGCGATGTCTCGGACGTTTCTGAATGATGAGATTGCAAGAATTGGCGTTGCTTCACGTCAGGTGCTGGCGGCAACAGGTGGGGATCGATTTTCCGAAGTCGAGTCGCTGTTGCGATGGACTCCAATGAACACGGTGGCGACACGTCGACAGATTGCGGAGAGCCTGTTAAGTATGTAGATGGCTGACAAACGGTAAAGGTATAACAAATCGCCCTTGTGACCGGAGGGCAGCACGCTTGAGACGCACAGCCACTCAAGTCAATCGTGGGCCGTGGACGGGGCGTGCGCTGCCGGATCCGACGCCAGGCCGCCAGCATCCAATGAGTGGCTGCTATTGGGCAACGCGAGCGGCAGGAACGGGTCTTACCTGTTTTGCCATCATGATTACCGGAGCTATAGGGGAATCACTTCTTCGCTATACAGTTCGCTCTTTCAAAGTTAACTGACCGCGATCACGCGGCTGGCGTGTCGAAACCGATATGATCCTCACATAGGAAGTGTGTCGCGATTGCATCTGCTATATTCTTTCGCTTTATTTTGAGCCCGAATAAAATTCGAAAGGTATTTGAGTGATCCTCACAAAAATCAAGCGACGGACGAAGAGGCTCCTTGGTTTGCATCCCAGAGCTTCGGACCAAATTCAAGGCTTCTTCAACGGGGAAGACATTCGATCGCTTGCGTCAAAGCCTGTACTATCCGATTTCGACAATTTGAGTTTTCATAATCCGTCCAAGGAGATTCAGGAACGCTTTGTCGGAACTAGTTTTGACAATACCTTTACTCAGGCAGCCCGGTTTCTCAATCATTTGTTTGAAAACCAATACACCAGAGGAATTCCCGATAAATTTGGCGAATTGAGAATACTGGATTTCGGTTGCGGCTGGGGACGAATGTTGCGGCTGATGCGTTCGAAAAAAGAATTGGACTCCACAAGGCTTTATGGCTGCGACCCTTTGCGAGTTGCCCTCGAAATATGCCGTAGATCGCTTCCTGATGTCTACATTTCGCCATGCCGCTTGTATCCGCCCAGTGATTATCGTGACGGGATGTTCGATATTATTTACGCGTACTCGGTTTTTTCCCATTTGAGCGAAGAGTGCCATTTGGCCTGGGCCTCCGAGTTTGCTCGCATATTACAGCCGGGCGGAACCGTGTGTTTGACAACGCAGCCACGCAACTTGATTGAAGTTTGCAGCGATTACCGCTCAGGCAAGCGCAAGATTGAAACCGCATGGCACCAAGGTCTCTCTGAATCATTTTGCGAGCCGGACGCATTTGCCAAATACGACGCGGGTGAGATGCTTTATTCTGCCACCGGTGGCGGAGATACCTTGGAAAAAGAGGCTTATGGCGAGGCGATTGTGCCGAAGAGATTTTTCGAAAAGCACTGGAGTGCTTTCGGATTCGAACTTCTCAATTGGTGGGAACCTCCAGAACACTTAGATCAGATCCGAGTATTCCTGCGTAAATCCGCAAAGAGCTAGAGTTTTTTCAAGCGGATCCATTGATTCAAACTTTCGCAGCTCGGCGCTACTAAAGTTAAGGCCAACATGTATTCCGTTGAGCATCGAAATAAACGGCCCCTTTGAAGGATCCCGAAATCGACGATACTGCATTTCACCGCGCGCGAAAAATTACCTTAAGCGGCCGCGATTCTGTAATTGCTGTCGCAATGTTCAGGACGTTCCTTAACGATAAAAATGCGAGGATGACGCATTTGGCACGACAGCTGTTGGCGACGACGGCGGGGGAACGATTTTCCGAAGTGGGTTGCTACTGCGATGGACTCCCGTGAGCACGGTGGGGACACGTGCACGGATTGCCGAGCACCCGTTGAGTATGAAGATGTCCAAATTGCGAACGATCGATCAGGAAATGCGAGGCGGAGTGCGGTGCTCAGCAAATTCTCAGAATACGAGGTATTGATTTGCGAATCCCTTTCCCGAAGGAAGAGGGCGCCAGGAAGCGGCTAAGTGAAAAGGGTGAAGAGAATCTCTGCACCCCTCACCGGCCCTTCCCGCAATCCTCTCCCTTCGTCGAGAGAGGGATTTGCCTCAAAACATTTTCCCATTTGGACTGCATAGCCGGACCAGGATCGCGGTTCGCGCAGCGTAACTCCCATTCCCTCAGATCAGCGATAGCCCGTGCACCACAAACAGTCCCGCGAGCACAACGGCCAATACGCTCCACACCACACCAACGACGTGAATGTATTTGGTAAGCATGTTGACCTTTTGCCGGATCACGGCCTGCTCCCGGTCCAGATGTGCTTCCGCATCATCCAGAACGAGATGATCATCTTCCTTCATGTCCATAAAGCTGCGCCAGACCAGCATTGCGATTGCAATCGCAGTGACGGCGATTTCGACGAACAGCAAATTCGTGAGAGTTCCGACCATTGGACCTCCTAAGATGAAGCGTTCAGTTCGATTTTCGGGACGGTTGGGCTATTTATCCTCTTCGAAGAGGGCCTTGTCAAGGAATTGAAGGGGGGCTATTGGCCGAACAGTCGGAGGTTGTAGCGGCCGGAATTGAAAACCGTATACCCTCTGGCGCTCGTATAGTAGCTGCGGATTTCGATCACGTAGGAACCGGGCGGCAATGCGAGAATAGGAATCGACTCGCCCTGGCCGCTTCTACCGGACTCCGATTTGGTCAACTGCCTGCCATTGGAATCATAGAGAAACAGATCCAGATCGTTCAAAGCAGGTGTGCCGAAGGTGCCCGGGGCTACCGAAAGCTGGATTCCCAGCGGCCCGCCATTCGTATTAAAGATGAAGAAATGAGACGACTGCGCGAGGTTTGTTCTTCTCGTCGAAAATGAATCCAATTCCCCGGAACGAACCGAGTTCATCGCAATGAAACTCGGAAACGGATTCGTCACGCTGGGAATCTCACCGGGCTGGAAATCGATGGCCTGGGACTGGGCCATGCGCTGAATGGGGTCCGACGCCAGCGGGTTCCGGGCGACAAGATGATCCAGGAAATTCTGCATGTAGACAAAGTGATTGCTTTCCAGATCCGTAAACGCTGTCCACATCTGAGAAAAATCGAATTGGGCCAGATCGCCGGGTTCGTTCCTCCCGTCATAAAAATCCCAAAGCAGTGCCTGAACCGACGTCTCGCTGCCAAATCCTGTCCAGCTATTCGGGGGATAGTTGTCTTCAAGATCGAATCGGAGAACGTTGGAGCCGCCGGGACCTGAAGAATCCCGATAGACCGAATCGTTCCGAACGGCGGCTGAAAAGAAGTTGGCCCAGCCTTCGGACCATGCCACGCGCGGATCCAGATTGTCTCCAGGACGGTGGGCACCGCCAATGGAGTCATCCCGCGAGAATTTGGCGGCCAGCATATGGGCGTATTCATGGATCAGAACCGAATCGTCATATTCGTCGGAGTCGGTGTTGCGGTCGCCAAGGATATAGGCAGTGCTGCTGGTGAGACTGAAGAACGTCGTCCCGATTAGTCCATCCTTAGGGCTGGTGATTCCGGTTTGTTTCTGGTTTCTTTCACTCCAGAAAATGACAAACGGAAAGGCCTGGAACTGCGGATCGGCAGCATGAACGAAATCATTGGAACGCTGTATCTGTTCCAGGATATTGAATGCTCCGGATTTCCGGGTTCTATCGACCAGTGAGACCCTCGCCGGTCGATCCCGCATGTCAATTTCCGCGGAGGAGATGTAATAGAACTGGCTGGCGTTGGTGTTGTCTTCAACCTTCAGGTCCACGGAACGAAGCCGGCTCACGGCTCGGATAATCATGTCGGTCGCGTCCGGTGGAATTGCGACAACGAACTCGCCGTTATTATCGGTGTCGGACACGGAAATGACCCGGCCTGCCTCATAAACTTCAATTCGAGCATTCCGGATGGGTCTCAAGGTCGCATGTTCTATGTCGAGGCCGAAGTCGGTGACGTCCACCTTCTGATACATCGCGTTTCCGGTGAGAAGTTCGGTCAGGGTTCCGCCGATGTCCATCACCTGGATCCGGGAGGAAGGCAGAGACTCCTGTGCGCCATTTCGCAATCTGCAGTCGACGAATCCGGGCTCAATCTGTGGAAGGGAGAACCTCACGGATACGGTGCCGGTTGAAGAAGTGTCGGGAGTGATCTGAAGATTCTCAGCCGGTTTCCCGCCGCACATCACAATGGTGTCGGCGCCGATGTTCCTGGCGTGTCCCACCAGGATATCGGCGGCATGAATATAACCGGGAGAAGCGCCGCTAAGATTTCCGATCCAGATCGGAGGAGACGGTCGGGGGGCCGCTGCCGATTGTGCCAGCGCGGCTTCGGCCAAAATAAGCGAGGCTATGAGTACGGATGCGACGCGGCCCAGTTTGCGAAAATTGAATGCGCCTGTACTCAAAAATGTCGACCTAAGTGTCTGAAAAAGAACTGTAACAAGGCCCGACTACGTGTTAGGAAAGTAGCCTACCATCGATGACCGCCCGCACGGCATCGATATTCGACGAGACTTCGATTGGAAGGTTTCGTAAAGAAATGTCTCCCCCTTGAAGCTGCCCCTGGTGGAACCGTAGCTTGAAGTCCACGAACTTCAGACCATGCGCCGTACTGACAATGACGACTCGTGCGCCCTTTTGGATGACACCCGTTTTTGCGAGCTTCATGGTCACAGCCAGCGCGACTCCGGTCTGAGGATCGTTGAAGAAGCCGAACCGATCCACGAGCGCCGTCGCATTGGCGAGTTCTGCTTCCGATGCCTGGTCGACGATGCCATTGGTCGCTCGAAGGCCTTTCACCGCCTTGTAAAAGCTGACCGGGTTGCCGATCTGAATTGCTGTCGCCAGTGTGGAACCGGCGACAATCGGTTCGAACGATTCGAAATTCTTCAAATAGGCGCGGTACAGAGGATTGGCCTGTTGCGCCTGCGCGCATACAAGCCGGGGCAGGCGATCAATCAGCCCAAGATCTTTCATGAGCAGGAATCCGCCGGCGATTGCGGAAATATTACCGAGATTCCCGCCGGGAATCACAATGAAGTCCGGAATCTCCCATCCCAGCTGCTGTGCAATTTCAAGACTGATGGTCTTCTGGCCTTCAACCCTGAGCGAGTTCATGGAATTTGCCAGATAGATCGAACCATCCCGCGTGATCTGCTCGACGATCTTCATGCAGCCGTCAAAGTCGGTATCCAGCGAAATGGTGATCGCTCCATTGGCGAGCGGCTGAATCAATTGAGCGATGGACACCTTGTCTTTGGGAAGAAACACGATGGAGGGAATTCCGGCCGCCGCGCAGTATGCCGACAGGGCGGCGGACGTATCTCCGGTCGACGCGCAGGCAACGGCGCGAACCTTCGATCGGATCTGGTTCACCATAGATACCAGGACCGTCATGCCAAGATCCTTGAACGATCCCGTGTGAGACGTTCCGCATTGCTTGATGTGAATGCTTTCGACACCCAGCAAGCGGGCAAACGCGTCGGAGCGGATCAGCGGCGAATTTCCTTCTCCGAGAGAAACGATGCTTGCATCCCGCAATTCGGGAAGCACCATCTCCTTTTTGGACCAGACACCGCTTTGCCTGCCCAAACGGGAGTCCAGCAGCGATCGCCACTCTGCCGCCGACTTTTCCTTCAGGGCAGCGATGTCATGTCGCACTTCCAGCAATCCGCCGCATTCTTCGCAGCGATAGACAATCTCCTCAAGGGAATGGCGAACGTTACATCCTGAAAAACATTGGAACCAGGCACGGTACTTCATCATTGTTGTTTGAGATATAGCATGACGGCGAATTAGGTCGCCGCCTGGACGGGATGCAGGACCGGAACTGCGAACGCCAGCGCCAGCAATTCCTCGGTTGTCCGAATGTAGTAGATCGTCAGATCCTTGAGAAGCTCGGGCTGAATATCTTCCTTCACGTTCTTCTCGTTCTGCTGGGGAAGGATGAGTTCGCGAATACCTGCACGCCGTGCCGCAAGTACCTTTTCCTTGATTCCGCCGACGGGAAGGACATGGCCACTCAGGGTGATCTCGCCGGTCATGGCGAGATATGGCTTGACGGGCGTCTTTGTCAATGCGGAAACCAGTGCAGTCACCATCGTCACACCGGCCGATGGACCATCTTTTGGTATCGATCCGGCCGGAACGTGAATGTGTACATCGGTGTCCTTGTAGAAATCCGGGTCGAGGCCCAGGGGACCAGAGGCAGACCGGACCCAGGTCAAAGCAGCCTTGGTCGATTCCTGCATCACGTCGCCAATTTGTCCGGTCACGGTCAGGTGACGTCCTCCTTTTGAAATATTGGCTTCGACGAAGAGAATGTCGCCGCCAACCGGAGTCCAGGCAAGGCCTATTACGACGCCGGGCCGCTTCACGCGCTCTTCGACCTCTTCCGCAAGCCGGTACTTCTGAAGGCCAAGGAATTCCTCGACAACATCGCGAGTGACGACAAGCTTTTCCGTTTTGCCTTCAAGGAACCGTCGCGCCTGCTTCCGGCAAATGCCGGAAATTTCGCGTTCGAGATTGCGAACGCCGGTTTCCCGCGTATAGTGCCGTACGATCATGCTGAGTGCGTCGTCCTCGAATTCAATCTGTTCGGAATTCAATCCGTTGTTGTCGATTCCACGTGGGACGAGATATCGGCGGGCAATCTGCAGTTTCTCCTCTTCGGTATATCCGGGAAGTTCGATGACTTCCATACGATCGCGGAGAGCGGATGGAATCGTATCCAGAACATTCGCAGTTGTAATGAAAAACACCCGTGACAGGTCGAATGCGACATCCAGGTAGTGATCGCGGAACGTGTTGTTCTGCTCGGGATCCAGGACTTCCAGCAACGCCGAAGCGGGGTCACCTCTAAAATCCGAGCCCAGTTTGTCGATTTCATCCAGCATGAATACCGGATCACGTGAACCGGCACGACGGATGTTTTGGATCATCTGGCCTGGGAGGGCGCCGATGTAGGTCCGGCGATGGCCTCGGATTTCCGCTTCATCGCGCATACCACCTAGAGAGATGCGAACGAATTTGCGTCCCATTGCTTCCGCAATGGATCTCCCCAGCGAGGTCTTCCCGACCCCCGGCGGCCCGACAAAACAAAGTATGGGAGCTTTGCCGGCAGGCTTGAGTTCGAGAACGGCAAGGTGCTCGAGGATCCGTTCCTTGATTTTTTCCAGGTCGTAGTGATCGCGTTGAAGTATTTCCCTGGCATGAACGATGTCGATCTTTTCCGTCGTCAATACCGTCCAGGGCAGGGTCACCAGCCAATCCAGGTATGTTCGGCTGACGGTATATTCCGCGGCGGCCGGATTCATGCGCGAGAGGCGTCCCAGCTCCCGGTCGGCCTCCTTCCGCGCTTCCTCTGTCATTCCCGACGCTTCGACCTGACTGCGCAGTTCATCGACTTCGCGCTGTGTGTCGTCGGTCTCACCGAGTTCACGTTGAATTGCCCTCAGCTGCTCCCGGAGGAAATACTCGCGCTGGCTCTTGCCGACTTCCTCCTGCACCTGGTTCTGGATCTTGCTGCGAAGTTCAAGGACTTCAAGCTCCTTGATCAGCTCGGTATTCAGATACTCCAGGCGTTTCCTCACGGAAATCTGTTCCAGGGCCAGCTGCCTGGAAACGATCGAAAGGTTCGGAAGATTGGAAGCAACATAGTCGGCCATGCGGCCGGCCTGTTCAATATTGATGACGACGGTCTGAAGATCGTCGGGCATTTGAGGAGACAGCTTGACGATTTTTTCAAACTGGTTCAGCACCGAACGACGCAGGGCCTGGAAGTCGACGGAAGCTTCCTCTTCTTCGTTCTCGTCAGGAATAGGCCGGATGCGCGCACGGAGATACGGTTCAAATTGCCGAAACTCTTCAACCCGGACGCGAGATACTCCCATGATGATGACAAACAGGTTCCCTTCGGGCGTCTTCATGGCCCGGTGAACCATGCTGACCGTTCCAATGTCGTAGAGATCCGCCGGAGCTGGAGAATCGACGAGCTTATCGCGCTGAGTCAGTACGACAAGCATTCCATCCTGCTGCTGCACATCATTGATGAGTTTTACGGAACTCGCGCGCCCGACAGTCAGCGGGATGACGGCGTTTGGAAAAATGACCGCATCCCGCACCGGTAGGATGGGAAGCTCGTCGGGAATAGTCTGTATCCGCTGATTAAATTCTTCGCTGCCTTCAAATCCCCGTTTCATTCATTCTCCCCACAATCATCGTGCACGAATTATTGTAGCGAGTTATTCGCTTGCCGCCGCAAAGAAGATGAAGGAGGCATTCACAAACCTGGCGAACCAGCTATATTGGCGGTCCATAACCGCCCAAATACTTTCCGGACGAGACATCGTGGTCATAGCCTCTGACAACTGAAGACTTGCCCGCCGAAAATTTTCCCCGAAACGTCTGTGTTAGAATCCGCGCGTGACCGACAGCTCCGCAAGTAAAGCGTTCCGGTGGAAGGTCGCGCTCATCCTTTTTGGCGTTCTCTTCCTTGGAGTCTCGGACACTCAGCTTGTTCCTCTTCTGCTTTCATCCATTGCGAAGGAATTCCAGACCACCCCAGGCCGCACGGGAATCATCGTTGCAAGCTATTCGCTCGCCGCAGCCGCATTTGCGCTCTTTGCAGGGCCGCTTTCGGATCGGATTGGCCGGAAACGCGTACTCGTCGGAGGACTCGTTCTCTTCATGGCGGCATCGTTCTCCACGTTCCATGTTTCCAGTCTGAATGAACTTGTCGTTGTGCGGATGCTCACGGGCTTTGCCGCAGGAACCTTGTCGACATGCGCATTATCGTTCGCCGGAGACCACTATGCCTACGCCCACCGAGGGCGAGCGATGGGAGTGATCTCAATGGCGTACTTCCTTGCCTTCGTCGTCGGCGTCGGTCCGGGAAGCATCGCGATAAAACTGTGGGGATGGCGTTCGGTATTTGTCGCTCTGGCTGCAGTCAGCATCGCCATACTCGCAATCGTACTGACCGGGCTCCCCAGAGACGGACGCCGAACGGCTGTGCGTTTTTCAGCAAGAAGTCTTGCCAGTCACTTCAGGAAGTCGGACCGTATGGCTGGCATGGTCGCTGCTTTTCTGACTTCCGGCGGCCTTGTGGGTTTCCTGACGTATTTCGCCGCATGGCTTCAAACCGGCAAAGGAATCAGCATCGAAAAGATTGGGCTTCTCATCATGGTTTCCGGAATCGCTGCGGCGACGGCGTCGCCATTATCGGGATGGCTTTCGGATCATGCGGGAAAAACGAAAGTCATCATTGGGGCGAACCTGATTCTCGCCGTCGTTTTCCTGGGGGTCGCACGGCTCGACTGGAGCTGGCCGTTGTGGGTGACGATGGCAATCCTGAGCATCTGCGCTTCCGCCCGGCAGGCTCCTCTCCATGCCCTTACCACGGAGATTGTTGGCGCCGAGATTCGTGGTGAATACACCGCCATTCGAAACGCGTCATCCCAACTTGGAATCGCAGTGGCGGCAACCCTTTCGGCTTATGCTTTCGATTCCTATGGGTTCTCCGGAGTAAGCAATCTGGCCGCCATCATGACAGTGATGATCCCACTCTGTTTTTTCTGGCTCCGCGAGTGATATTCTTGGCGGGGGAAAATGACATGAAGAGCCTTATTAAAGTTGCCATCCTGACTTCGGTCACCACTGCAGCACTGGTTTACGTCCTTCTGGAATGGCGCCCTTTTGGCGATATTCGAAATTCTCCACTGGTAACGTGGGCTTCGTCGTCTTCCAGTCCGAGAAGTTCCAGCACCAGTTCCACGGCCAGTCCACTCCCGGAACCAAAAGGCGGCCGAGTCCCGATCAGCGAAGACGAACTGAACAACATTGAGGTGTATCAGAAGACCAACACCGGCGTGGTGAACATCACGTCGGCTTCAGTAGCCTATGACATTTTCTATCGACGGATTCCGCAATCCGGGGTCGGTTCCGGCGTCATTATTGACGATAAGGGCCACATCGTCACGAATCATCATGTCATTCAGGACGCCGACCAGCTGGAAGTTACTCTGGCCGACAAGAGTACTTACACGGCAAAAGTCATTGGTGATGATCCCGACAACGATCTTGCCGTCGTTCAGATCGATGCGCCCAAAGATAAGCTCTCTCCGATTCCCCTGGCCACCTCCTCCAAAGAACTGCAGGTTGGACAAAAGGTGCTTGCGATCGGTAACCCGTACCGTCTGGATCGAACGCTCACGACAGGAATCATCAGTTCTCTGGGCCGAACCATCCCAACCGACAACGGCAGAAGGATTGAAGGTGTCATTCAGACCGATGCGGCGATTAACCCCGGCAATTCGGGCGGCCCGTTGCTCAATACCAGCGGTGAAGTCATTGGGATCAATTCCGCGATTGTGGGTAGCGCGAATGGCGGAAACGTTGGAATCGGTTTCGCCATCCCGGTGGATACAGTCCACCGGATCGCCGAAGACCTGATCAAGTACGGCTATGTTCGCCGGCCATACCTGGGAATTGAACCCATTCAGCTTTCGGATTACCCCGGTGATGCGGCAAAACTTGGCATCGAACCCAAAGGTCTGCTCGTATATACGGTCTCACCGGGATCGCCAGCGGCCGTTGCCGGAATCAAACCCGCACAGGTCACCATCTATCGGGGCCGTCAGGTCCTTAATGTTGGCGATGTCATTCTTTCGTTCGATAACAAGGAAGTAAACACATCCGCCGAATTGGCCTCTGCCATTGACAGGCGTAAGGCCGGCGAACGCGTCACGATAACGATTCTTCGAGGAAATCAGAAGGTTCAAGTCCCGGTTGTGTTGCAGGAAGCTCCTCACGGCAATCGATGAGCATCCTGCAATTCTTCCGTACGCGGGAATGGGTATTCATACGAAGACTCGTGCTGATCGGCCTGATTTTATTTCTCGGCTACCGGGCCTGGGGCGGTTATCTGCTGACTCCGTTTCAATCGGCAAATGCGACTCGCGACATCGTCATTACGAAGTCCGAATTTCGGCCCGACGTTTCCGGTTCCAGACCCGCCTGGATTATCGGAGTTCGCAATAACAGCTCGCGCTTTGGATACAAAGACATTCAACTCCAGGCAACATACCTTGATGCGTCGGGAACCGTCCTGCAAAAGGACACGATGACACTCCATCAGAAACTCGTTCCCGGGCAGGAAGAAGTGATCGGCAGCACCGACATTCATGAGCGTCCCGGAGCCACGAGTGGCCAGCTGAAAATCATTTCGGCAACCACACTGAAATGATCGATACCCGATGATCGTCGAAACATTTCCGGTGGGCCTCCTTCAATGCAATTGCACCATTCTCGGTGACGAAACAAGCCGCGAGGCGATTGTGATCGATCCGGGCGGTGATCCCGGGCGGATCCTGGCAAAGCTCGAAGAACATGGCCTCCGGCTGAAACAGATTATCTGCACCCATACGCACATCGATCATGTGGGGGCTATTTATGAACTGCAACGACGCACGGGAACTCCGGCTGCCATCCACAAGGCGGATATGTTTCTCTTCGAACATCTCGACATTCAGGCACAATTGCTGAACATCGAAAAACCAAAGCCAGGCAGCATCGATTCGTACTTGAACGATGGCCAGGCCGTCGCCTGTTCGGGTGTTGAAATTGGTGTGATCCATACTCCCGGCCACACACCTGGCAGCACGACGTTCCTGCTGAACGGAGACCGCAGGATTCTATTCGCAGGGGACACCCTTTTCATGAACGGCATCGGCCGTACCGATTTGTGGGGCGGCTCACAATCTGAATTACTTTCCTCGATTGAAAACCGATTGATGATTTACGATGACGACACCCTCGTGGTTGCGGGACACGGACGATCGACAACCATTGGCCATGAACGCCAACACAATCCTTTCTTGAGGTAACTGGTCATGCAGGATAGATTTCCCGCGATACGGGTGACGATGCTTCCCAGGGATACCAATGCCTACGGCACCATCTTTGGCGGGGTCATCCTCAGCTATATCGATCTGGCCGGTGGCATTGAGGTCATGCGGCATCACAACGAACGCTTCGTTACCAAATCAATGCGGGAAGTTGTTTTTGTGGCACCGGTGTTTCTCGGAGACCTGGTGACCTTTTATACGCGGACAACACGCATCGGAACCACTTCGATTTCCATCGACGTTGAGGTCGAAGTTGAACGCCTGGGTCCAAACGGAAATCGCGAAGTCGTAAAAGTAACCGAAGCCGAAGTCGTTTATGTCGCCATCGACAACTCCGGTCATCCTATGCCCATAAAAAAATGAAAGAATCTCCGGTCTTCATCGTCGACGCCATGAATTACATATTCCGCGCATTCCACGGTCTGCCGGAAAGCATCGTCTCGCCGAAGGGTATGCCCACCAATGCGGTGCTGGGATACACGAGGACGCTCCTGCGCATCATCAAGGAGAGAAAACCCGTCTACATGGCGGCCGCATTCGAGACCGGCTCGTCATTTCGCACTCAGATGTTCGAGCAGTACAAGGCCAACCGCACGGAGACGCCCCAGGGACTGATCCCTCAATTCGATTTCTGCCGGAGGATTTCCGTAGCAATGGGTGTCCCGGTTTTTGAATCGGTTGACTTCGAAGCCGACGATATTATCGGTACGATTGCAGAGCGCATGCGTCTGCAGGGTCATTCCGCAGTAATCGTCACCGGCGACAAGGATATGTCGCAACTCGTCTGCGACGAAATCCACGTCTACGATCTCGCCAATGATCTGTGGCTTGACGAAGACGGCGTGCGCGAGAAGTTTGGAGTATCGCCGTCACAAATTCCCGACATGCTCGCGCTTCACGGAGACGCGGTGGACAATATTCCAGGCATTCCCGGCGTCGGCCCGAAAACCGCTCAGATTATTCTTCGTGTTTGTGCCGGCGTGGAAGACATGGTGAGCCTGACCGAAAGGCTGGGATCTTCACCCATGCGCGGCCGCGATCGCATTGTGGCTCACATCCGCGACAACATGGATTCGATTCGAATGAGCCGGAAACTTGCCACGATCTGCTGCGAAGTTCCCATTGAAGTGGAGCCTCTCGGATTACGTTACCGGAGAGGCGACCGCAAAGCGCTTGTGGATCTCTGCCAGGAACTGGGTTTTCACCGCGTTCTTGAAGAAATCCCCATTGCGCTGGCGCAACAGTCGCTGTTTTAGTCTAAGACCCCTTCACAATCTTCTTCACACCGGAACTCAGCGGGAAGGAAACATAGATATTTCCGTCGCGATCCAGCGTCATTCCGTGCGGCCTGCCGCCGACGCTTCGGATGACATCGACGACTTTGCCGTTTTTCATAACGCTTATTGCCTCGGCATCGACATGGGAGATGTACAGCGTATCGTCGGACGTAATGTACATGGCACCTCGGGGCTTGGCGATGAATTCGTTCCACTGTTCCAGAAACTTGCCGTTCTGATCGAACACCTGCACGCGATTGTTTTCTGCATCGGCCACGATGATTCGATTCTGTGAATCCACAACCACGGCATGAGGAAGATTGAATTGGCCAGGCTCATTCCCTTTGACGCCACCGATGATCTTGATGAACTTTCCGTCTTTTGAAAACTGAACGATGCGGGAATTGCGATAACCGTCGGCAACAAAAATATCTCCATTCGCTGCTACAAACGCGTCGGCAGGACCGTCAAAGGCGTCCGGAGATTTATTATCTCCAGTAACACCCTTTCGACCGAGAGTCATCAACAGCATTCCGTCCTGCGAGAATTTTTGAACGAAATTGTCGGAGTTGTCCGTAACCCAGATAAACCCATCGTGATCGACTCGAACGCCGTGGGCGAGTTTGTATGTTGTGTCTCCCCATGACTTCACAAATGTGCCATCGGGATTGAAGACGAAGAATGATGGCAAGGTGCGGCGAAAAACGATGATCTGTCCTTGCGCCGACGTCGCAACCTGCGATGGACTGCCCCAGGCCGCTCCGGCCGGCAGCTGTCCCCACGAATCGAGAACCTGCCATTTCCCAGTGCTGACGATGTTTGTCTGCGCCAGCATTCCAGGTACGAGTCCACAAAGAAGCAGCAAGGTGACGATCGCTTTCATACCATTCCTCCCACAAGTCGGCAAATCATTGGCGAAACGCTAACGCGAGCACGCAATCCCGTCAATCGCTATCCGGCAACACTTCATTGAAGAATTTCCTTTACCCGCCCAACGACTCCGCCAACGAGCATCACTTTGATGCCATGCGGATGAGTTGGAGAGCTTGTCAGCAGTTTCTGGACGATTCCTTCGGTCAACTGTCCGGTTCGCTGATTCTGTTTTTCCACGACCCGGACCTTCAGGCCCGGCCGGATATCGGCCCGTATCTGACCGTTCATGCCGGCTGCACCGGCTGAAGATCAATTCGGGAAAGCTCGCTAAGCAACAGTGAATGGGCGCCTTCGAGATAGGCGGTATCCTTGGATTCCAGAGTGAGCTTGATGGAGTAGTCCGGCTTCGTAAAATATGGATAAGACCCCAGCTGTAAATCCGGAAATTTCTCGAGAATATAGTGAAGAATCCGGGCAATCTGGCCTTCGTCCGCCTGCAGGTAAACTTCCACAAGATGGTAGGGAGCTTCTCGAAACATTTCCCGGATTTTCGTGAACTTCCGCTGCAGTATCTCGGGGACGCCAGGAAAGATGTACACGTTTTTCACAACAACAACCGGAAACCACATTCCCGGACGGCAGATCAGCGTCGAATCCTCTGGAACATCCGCCATCAGGAGGTTGGGCTCGACCAGTTCCGCCGGATAATAGCCGCGTAAGGCTGCTTCGAGTTCCGGATTCCGCCGTACTTTTTGTCCGAAGGCGCCCGCAATCCCATGCATGGTCAAATCATCGTGTGTGGGTCCAACGCCACCTGTGGTAAAAACGTAATCGTATGTCCCCGAACAATCTCGAATTTCATCCGCAATGGTCTGCAGCTCATCCGGAATGACCGAAATCTTTCGCACGTCGACACCGAGACTTCTCAGTTCACGCGCCAGAAAAACGGAATTCTCGTCTCTTGTTTTTCCCGAGAGAATTTCATTTCCGATGACAACAATTGCCGCAGTCTTCGCCATGTGCGAAAACTATAACACTAATAAATGACAACATCCCCGCAGGCCCGGCTGATCTACAGCGCCAGTGAGAGCGATGCCAACATGCTATGGGCGACGCAGTTTTTTGCGCCGGACCCTTTCATCTTTGTCGAGAAACGTGGCAAGCGCTTCCTGGTGATGTCCGATCTTGAAATGGACCGGGCGAAGGAACAATCCAGCGTCGATAAGGTACTTTCCTATTCGGAATATGTACGGCGATTGCAACGCAAAGGCACGCCGTCCCCCGCAATCAGTGAAGTGCTTCCTGAAATTTTCAAGGACCTCAGGATATCCGGAGTCGAAGTACCCGCAACGTTCCCGCTTGCGCTTGGAGATGAGCTGCGTCGCCGAAAGGTTCAGGTCGTTCCCCGGCCGGATCCATTCTGGAAAGAACGCGAATTCAAGACGAATGAAGAAGTCCGCAACATCCGGCTGTCGCTGGAGGCCGCGGAAAAAGGAATCGAGGCGGGAATTGCCGCCATTCGACGGACCGAAATCAAGAAGGATGGATCTCTTCTTCTGGATGGAACTCCCCTGACTTCTGAAATCATCAAGCAGGTCATCAACACCACCATCATGGCCCTGGGATTTGTTCCGAGCCACTCGATTGTTGCCTCGGGAGACCAGTGTGTCGATCCGCACAACGAAGGCAGCGGCCGGATCGTGGCTAACAGTTCAATCATCATGGATATCTTCCCCCGTTCGCAGAAAACCGGTTTGTTCGGCGATATCTCGCGCACCGTCGTGCGCGGCAAGGCATCGGATCGATTGAAGGCGGCTTATCGGTGCGTGGAAGAGGGCCAGGAAATCGGATTCCGAAGAATTCGGAACGGAGTCGACGCGTTCGGAATTCATGCCGAAATCCTTGCCTACTTTGAAGTCAACGGATTTTCAACCGGAATGATTGATGGCCGCATGCAGGGGTTTTTTCATGGCACAGGTCATGGACTTGGACTCGACATCCATGAAGCGCCGGGAATCAACAGCAGAAATCACACGATACTAAAAACAGGCCACGTTGTTACAGTGGAGCCTGGGCTTTACTATCCTGGAATGGGCGGGGTGCGTCTGGAAGATGTCGTTCTGGTTACAAATACGGGCTGCAAAAACCTGGTCCGGATCCCTAAGGTTCTTGAAGTCTAGGATGTTGGTAAATATACTGCCCCCTTCGTTACGAGGTTCACACTGATGCGCGTCCGATTCTGGGGGGTTCGTGGGTCGACGCCAACTCCGCAGATGGAAAACATGGGCGTTGGCGGAAATACCGCATGCATAGAAGTTCGATCGGACAGCAATCAGATTCTGATCTTTGACGGCGGTACCGGAATCCGGCTGCTTGGAAAGCAATTGGAAAAGGAATTCGGCACTCAACCGATTCGCGGACACATCCTCTTCAGCCATTTTCATCTCGATCACATCCAGGGAATTCCCTTCTTTCGTCCGCTGTACAACCCGAACAACAACTTTACGTTCTATTTTGCCGGACGTCGTGATGCCAATCTCGTCATGGATGCACTTGCCGGAATCATTGCCGATCCGTATTTTCCGGTCGATATGTCGAAGCTGCCATGCTTTCGTGAATACGTCGACCTGACCGAAGGAACCTTCGATGTCGCCGATACAAAGATTCTGGTGCTTCCTCTCCAGCATCCCCAGGGCTGTGTCGGCTATCGGATTGTTCAGAACGGAAAGACAATTACCTATTGCACCGATGTCGAACACGGAACCGATTGGAGTGACCGGAACGTGCTGACACTGGCCAAAGATTCCGACCTGTTTATCGTGGACTCGCAATACACGCCGGAAGAATTACCGGATCATCAGGGATGGGGACACAGCAGCTGGAAACAGGCAATTGAAAGCGGAATACAGGCGCGTGTAAAGAAGATCGCGCTGTATCACCACGACCCTTACCATGAAGATTCGGCAATTGAAGAAATTCTTCAGAGTGCCATGAAACTCCACCCCAACGTCATCGCCGCCCGCGAAGGTCTCGAAGTAACAATCTAGTACGGCTATATCAGTACCTCTATAATGGGGGGCATGGCTGTAAAATTCCGTGATTACTACGAAACACTGGGTGTACCGCGCGATGCAAAGGAAGAAAACATCAAGACGGCCTACCGCAAACTTGCGCGGAAATACCATCCGGACCTGAATCCCAACAACAAGCACTCGGAAGACAAGTTCAAGGAAATCCAGGAAGCTTATGAAGTGCTCGGCGACCCCGAAAAGCGGTCGAAGTACGACCAGCTCGGTGCCAACTGGAAGAGTGGATCCGAGTTCACCCCGCCTCCACAGTGGGAAGGCAATATCGATTTCAGCGAAATGTTTGGCGGAGCTGGTTCGCGAAGTAGCGGAGGATTCAGCCAACAAGGCGGATCTTTCAGTGACTTCTTTGAATCTCTCTTTGGAGGAATTCCGGGCGGTGCCGCTGGTCGCGGCCAAAGACCGCGCTCCAGACCTCCCGAAGACGCCGAAACCGAATTGGAATTACCGTTGTTGGATATGCACCGAGGCATTACTCAGAAACTGACGGTGAACTTTGCAAAATCTCAGAAGGTACTTGATGTTCGAATTCCACCTGGAGCAAGAGACAACAGCCGAATTCGCATTGCCGGAGGGGGCCCGCAGGGAGGCGACCTCTATGTTCGACTCAAACAACAGCCCGATCCTCACTTTACTGCCAAAGGCGACGACACCGAATCCGTCGTGGAAATAACGCCGTGGGAAGCTGCCCTCGGCGCTGTGATTGAGGTGCCGACCCTGGATGGCAGAGCTGAAATTCGCGTCCCGCCCGGTGTTGCCTCGGGACAACGTTTGCGTCTTCGGGGTCAGGGACTCAATATTCGCGGAGGCGGGCGAGGTGATCAACTCGTCGTGCTGAAAATCGTGTTGCCGAAGCCAATGACTGCGGAAGAAAAACGGCTCTTTGAAGAGCTTCAGCGCGTGTCTCAGTTCAATCCGCGGACCAGGTCGCAGACGGTATAAACGGCAGTTCGGAAACCGTCGAGGCGATCCGAATCTCGCCCGATACCAGTTCGACGGACGTCCCGGGAACAGCGGCAACTCGATTTACGAACCCCAAAGCGACGGCCTTTTCCAAACGAGGAGACAAGACGCTGGTCGTAATGTATCCGACATCTTTACCGCCAACCTGCACGGCGCTTCCCCGTTCCGGCAGCGGACCGGCTTCACTAATGAATCCCATAAACCTGCGGTTCACGTGGCCGATATATTTGATGCGGGCCACCACTTCCTGTCCGATATAACAGCCCTTATCGTAGCGGATTCCCTTCTCTCCTAGTTCCGGTAGTGTGGTGGTGTCGTCGATATCCACTCCGTACACCGGCAGGCCCGCTTCAGTTCGGACGACATTCCATGTCGTCTCGTCTATTGGAATCGCGCCTTCTGCAATCAGTCCATCCAGAATCACGTTCACTTTTGAAACGTCCGCCCAAACGGCATATCCCAGTTCGTCGCGGACGATTCGAGAACACTTCACAAATTCCCGGTGATCATATGTCCGATCGAGGTGAAGCGGTTCACCCAGCCAGGATTCCAATACTGAGCTCGACGCAGGGCCGATCACCGCGATGGATTCGAAACTATTGGAGCGATCATCGCTCTGCACATCTTCCATGACAATCATTCGTTCCAGGACTTCGCTGAGTTTTCTGACATTCGAAGTTTCCAAAGCGAGCCAGAGGACATCGGCATCCGCCAGTATCGTCATCTGGGCAACCATCTTTCCCTGGGCATTCAAATGCGCAGCGTAGGCACCTTGACCGGGGAGCAGTTGCTCAACGTCGTTTGTCACCATGCCCTGAAGCCAGGAAATTCGATCGGGTCCGGCGAGTCGGATCAAGCCGCGATTCCAGGGTTGCCGGACCACTGCGGCTCCGTGTCGGGCGGCATGATAGAACTCGGGGGGATCCAGTTTGATTGTCAAAGCAGTAAAGTGCGATTGTTTCTAGTCCGTTGAAGCCTTCGTCAGCGCATTGATGAATTTTGCTGCGTCCTGCGGAACGGCAATGTTCCCATCGAGCAGTAATTCCTTGGCGTCCACTTTTTTCCCGTACAGGCCCTCATTGGCTTCGTCGTCCGGCCGAAGTGTCGACCCCTTCAGGGAGACTCCTGCAAACAGACCTTTGCTTTTTGCGTAGGAGAGAATCTCCGATTGCAGGGTCGCGTTTGTTTCGGCGGAAGCATTTCGACCTACAGGCCCCGCCGTCGCAGCCACATCGCCACCCAGCGTAATTTTGTCTTTCAACAGGCTGCGCATGCTGTCTGGAGTCATGAAGAGCATCACCAAATCCACGGACTCACCACCGATCTGGAAACCAAAGCTGCCACCACCGAGTGAAATCATCGAGGGCGAGCCAAACGGACCTTTCCCTCCGTCTTTCCGGCAGGAGACCGCCCCTCGACCGTAATGACCGCCAAAACCCAAAGCTCCTTTTTTGGCTCGAGGAATAACGGCGACACAATCCGCGCCTTTGAGAAGATCCTTGGGAATTCCGGCATCCTTACCTTTGACAAGTTCATCCAGCGCGACGGCCGATTCCCATAATCGGTCTGCCACCTTGTCCTCCAGTTGAGCGAGGGCCGAACCGGAAATTAAGAGGACCAACATGAAACTCGCAACAATCGATCGCATCAAGTCTCCTTATTCTTCCTTAACTATACTTCAGAGCGAGAGGATGGAGTGACGTGCGTCTGGACCGCTGTGAGAATTGATGGCAAACATGGGGAGATGCGAAGAGGTCATATCTCGTTCTTCGTACTGATTCCAGATGAACCCCTGGATATCCAGTTCCATCGTTGGAATCTTTTCCCGGGTTCGACGCGTAACTTCGCCAAAAGTCACATCGACAATCTTTCGCAAATGTCCAGCCGCATAGAGATGAGTTTCAACCTGTTCAACCGTCCAGGCGCCTTCGAAAATTTGTACTAGATCCGCCGACGATATAACGTCCACACCAAATCTTCGGACGAGTTCGACCGTGCCGACGTCGCCCGCGAAATGCAAGGAATTGCGTGGCGTGGGGAGTGCTGCATGACGATTCGGGGGATCCAGCACGAATGTCCGCCAGGTGAGAGTGGAGTTGCTGCCAGGGAAGATATACCGTCTTCTCCCCCGGCAGCGCATCCAACATTTCGGACCCGATTGCGTGAACCAGCCTGGTGGGTTCACCAACGGCGGGTACAAAATAAAACCACCGCCGTGTTTCGAACCGAGCATGATCCAGTTGACGGATATTCTCGGCGATCGGATCACTGCTACGAAAGCTGTAGAATAGCCAACCGTCCAGGTTCTCCTGAAGGAGCGCCGCCTGAATTCGTTCGGCGATCGAGGCGTTCATAGCAGCAGAGACGTTACTTTACTTCCTTCGAGAATGAATAGGTGTAGCCGACGATAACCGTGCCCTGACTCAAATGCGAGGCAGGAGGATCCTCCCTGAAGTTGGTATAAATCGGCTGGTCGGACCAGTCCCGTCGAAACTCCGCCCAAAACGTTCCGGCATCCTTAGTAACAACCTGGGCCGTGAGTGTCCCTTCCTGAAGGACCTGGTCCATTCCCGTGGTCGCACCGTTCTTGTCGTAATAATACTCATACCGAGGAACCAGCTTGAATCCGGTGTCTTTTCCGTTAAAGGAGATCTTGCCGTAGCCGGCGACTCCCTGCCACATACGCCGGGCGCCGAACAACATATCGAAACCGTAGTCATAGTTCGCCATGACGCTTAACATGGAACCCATGTTGTACGTTGCGACGGAGTCAAACATGTGACGGGCATTGTCGCTGCTAAGCGGGCTTTCTTTCCCCCCCAGATAGTTTTCAGTCAGTGTCAACTTATCTGTAGGCTTAAAGGTCGCCATCACCCCGATGGTCTTTGACCCGTTGTTATCCCTGACGTTGTTCCAGCCATTCACGAGATAGGCAGCGAAAGTCGCCTTCTCCGATCCCGCAAACGTTGTCCGCAGTCCGAAGTGATAGAACGGGATCGCGTAAGTGAACAACACTGAACGGCTGTAGTTCCAGTTATCCTTGGTCTCGATAACTTCAGCTCCCAGTGGAGTAACGAACTTACCGAAATCTAATGTCATGTTGTCCTTCTTGACACTCACGAATGCCTGCTGAATGTGCTGCAGGTCCGCGGTCGACGGCTCGGAAGAATTGACAACTCGTGCGGCATCGCCGAAACCGAAATCAAAGCGATAACCAACAGGGGACGCCTTCTGTTCCACTGAGATTTCAGCGTAATTCAGGCTGAACATGTTGTGATTGATATCAAAAGCTCGTGAAGGAGTGTTTTGATCGACTGGTTTGTTGAAATTGTATCCGTAGTAGCCGTCGAACAACCCGGTAAATGTCTGAGAAAATGCTGTTCCTGTGAACAGCAGAAATGCCAACAGGACAGAAACCGAAAAAAAGCGTAACCGCATAGACCCCCGCCTTTCTGGAAATCGATAATTCAAATTCGTCGAAAAAACGGCCCTTCCACTTCAGGCTTAAAGCTTAGTGGATGGCCCCCCTAAATTTTGTTGCGCTTCCTGCACAACACACCGCAAAGCAATTTGCTGTTCGACTGTCAGCCCCGCTTGATGTGGAACCTGGTACAACCGTATGGCTCAATGGGAACTCCCCAATTTAACGGCAGGACAATCGGAGCAAAAAAAACGCCCCGGCAGCATCACTGCGAGGCGCGAACCGAACGCCAGTGTCATACATCAAGCTGCACACCGTCGTGCGGCATCTTGTTTTTAAACTATCCGCAGCGAAACTGTCAATACTTTCTTTGGCAGGCTTCACGCACCGGCGTCACAGGTTCATCGCAGGAGAAGAACCTCGATCTTTCTTCTTCTTCGCCCAGTCAGCCGAATTGAATGTGCATGTTAAGATGCGCAAATGTTACCGGCGCATGCGTTTCAAAAACGCATAGATGGCAGCACGGACTATTTGAACGTTCGAATTTACGTTGCCGATGAGGCCACGCCGGAAGAAATTGCCGCCGCCTCGAATGTGGCTGTTCGTCTGACATTTGAAATACAGTCGATGGATTTGCCGATCGGTTTTCGATGGTCGACCTATAGGAACACGGACGCCTCAGTAGCAATTGTTATTGGTTCCGCGGCGAGAACTCTCGCGGGGAGTTCCCACAATCCGGTCGTTTTTGCCACGGATGGGTCTCGCCATATCGTGGCGATTCCACTCGTCCCCGATGCGGAACATTTTGCACGAACCCTGGGATCCGAACTCGAAATCCGGGACGGCGCCGACGAGAGCGAAGCATCGTTTAACAAATCGTACTCACTTTCATCTCTTTTCACTTCTGAGGGATTGCTTGGAGACAGGGATGGCGATCGAATTTCCGAACGCCTTGAAACCACCGTCGTATTGGGACAAGACTGCCATGGCGTTGAAGTCATCGACTTCGCAGCCCGTATCGCTTTTGAAGCGGTTGGCTGCCGGCTTCCATTCGTTATCACCGACAAGGTGGATCGACTTCCTTCAAATCCAATATTGATCGGCCGCTCCAATCGTCACCTGAACTCTGCGGGTTATCCGGATCATGTCTTGCGGAACCTTCAAGCCGGTGAGGGACGGATTGAAGTGTTTCAGAGCGCAGCCGGCAGCGTACTCGTAATCGCCGGCGCTGATGATGCAGGAGAGGCCGCCGCGTTGTCCCACGCTTCGAAGACACTGCCGTTTGTTCGGGACTACGGAAAAGGCCAACTGCACCTGTCGAACATTGAAAAAGACCTCGGGCAATTCTTTTCACAGCGTTCTGTATCCGGACAAGCCGCAGCCGCGCTGTGCAAAGCACGAGAAATTACAGGTGGACTCTCCGCAAAGCAAGCCCCGTCAGCCACGTTGAACATTTTCGTTGATGGGGAGTGCCGGGCCTGCCTGGATTACATCGAAGCACAATTTCCACGTATTCAAGTGAAGGCTGCAAATCTCAATCTGGAGTCCGGTCCGGTGATCTTCGAAGATACTCATTTTTTGCCATGGGAAGTCGAAGACCTGCGGCGAAGAATTCAGAAATATCTCAGTCCGGCGATCCGATCCGGTTCAGCGGTCGATATTGACGTTCGTGTTAGCGAGTCCCATGAAATCCGCGCATCTTTGAATCGCGAGATTCGGAAGCAAATCCTCGAACTTGGTGCGGATCCCGCTGTGCTGAAGATCCAGGTTCTGGCCGCTCACAAGCAGGCCTACTGCTGGATCGATGAAATCCTGAAACTCAGGCTGAAAGATGCAAATCGAATCCGAATTCAGTATCGGGAAATCGTCCCGGAAGCGTCTCCAGCCATCGAGTCTCCGCATCGATGGCTGCACGAATTGTATCCAATTGATGACGTACTGTCCCGGGACCTCGATATTCCCGTGGACCGCATCACGTTCGAGAAGGCGAATGTTCTTCATGCGGCAACTTACGAAGTGTTTGCCGAAGACGCTTCCGGCCAGACGATTCTACAGGAGTCATTCGAACCTCGATTTGCGATGCGATCAATGTTCGAATCGTTTCCCGAATATGCAAAGGTCCGCGTCAGCACCGGATGGCTTCATGCAATCGTTGACGGCATTGTGGTAGCAGATGAGCAGGTTGAGACGGATCCAGAGAGATTCTGGAACATTTATCAATCGAAGACGTTGCCGCGGATCCACAACTATATTCAGCAGCTCTACGAGGGCGAACCTTTGCCGGAATGCGCACCCCACTTCGGCAGGTTGGAAGTGGATCTTTGGCTTAGTGAGCCGGACCATCGTATCGGAATCGGCGAAGAACGCATTTCCACGCTCGAGGCGCTCCACGAAGACATCTATTTCGAAACACTGTTGTTCTTTGAAATTCTCGGACTCCACAATCCGGGACGCATTATTCCGAGGGTTCATCGTGCCAGGGAGGGTCAGGACGGATTGGCCCGGATTCGGTTTACAGGAAAAGCGGGTCCCAATTCGCGCGTGGATTTGAAGTGGAAGAATCACGAAGGAAAAGCATGCCGCCAAATCGAGAATCTTTTTCCGATCTCGAATGGAAGACCTCAAATCAAGGCCCTTACTGTTCGATCCGGATACTCCTCCGCGGTGTCTCTCGAATTCAGCGGAGTCCCAAACACAAAAGAAAACATCGCACGAATTGAGGCCATCCTTGAATTTCACAAGCATGGCGTTGGGCTGGACTGGCTTTCCTATGAAGGTGTGGATGAACTGCAGTTTGGTTTGGCTGCGATACCGAAAACAATTTCAGGTTTTAGAAAGCCACGAATAAATAAAATTCCCATCGAGGAAGAAATAAGCGGTACTCCGATCGTTCAGTGCGACGCTCCCATCGGACCCACGGAATGCGAACAGATAATCCGCAGGCTCGCCTTATTTCCGGAAGTGAACGCATTCCACGCGGGCTCGTCGTATCTCGGAGAATCTATCTGGGCTTTGGAAGTCGTTGCATCGTCCAGGGGAAGATACATTTCCCAGGCGAAGGCAATAGTAGCAAAGCCCGTATTGTTTATTACCGGCCGTCAGCATGCGAATGAGGTTTCCAGTACATCTCATATCCTTAAACTGGCGGAACTGCTTGCGACGAATCCCGAAATTCGCCAACTTCTCGACAAAGTCCATTTTGTTCTGCATCCGATGACAAATCCCGATGGTGCAGCGCTCGTCGAAGAATTGTACAGGGATACACCCGACTTCATGTTGCACGCGGGCTATATGGGCGCACTCGGATCCGACGTCACCAGCGAGCAGTGGTCCGAGAATCCGAGATATCCAGAGGCACGCGTTCGCCCCGAGCTCTGGAGGATGTGGTTACCGGACATTGTCCTCAATCCCCATGGCTATCCATCTCATGAATGGGTGCAGCTTTTCGCTGGATACACCGCCTGGGTAAAGTCACGATCCATCACGGCGAGGGACTGGTGGATACCCCGCGGCTGGTTTGTTCCTGCGTTTTCATATATGGCTGGATCATGCGACGCAGCTCTCAAAATTCGCGACGATGCGGCGACCCGAATTCGGTTTCACCTGGGATCCTGGAATGAAGAAATGTACCGACGATATGCAAAGTACGCAGCACATGATCGGGCAGTAAAGCAAATGGAGATCTGCAATGGATTGCTGATCTATTCCCCGCAAAAAGGCCTTCGTCCGGATCCCAATGGATTCACGTTTATGCAGCGCTATCCCGAGATTACTCTGTTGGAAATTGTTACTGAAGTTCCTGATGAAGTCGCCAGTGGAGATTGGCTGCAAACTCTGGCTCAGGCAGGGCTGGAGTACAGCCTGGCTCACGCACGATATCTCGCTGAAAATCAACGCCAGCCAGAACGGACGGTGGAACACACGGCCCACGCGACAACTCTCAAGATGCATCGCAGACGACCGTGGCAGCCCGTACCTTGATTGCCATCGGACTCTCCGGGCCAGTAGAATTACCCCCGTGAAAGAAGCGTTAATCCAGGAACTTGAGGAGTTTCTCCGTCGCGAAGATTTCGGAACAAATTGGGACGGCGTTTACCAGGACGTAATCCCCGCAATTCGCCGCTTTTTCGATACACGTGGATTTGAAACGCGTTTGCTCAATGAATGGGAGTCTCCCTCTCGAGATACCGAACTGATTGCCAAAAAAGAGGAAATAACAGTTCGCGTTCCCTGGGCCGAAGACCGCAATGGTCTGTCGGTGGTCAATCTTAATTCCATCCTGATCCATGACGAGGTGTAGAGAGATTCTCTTCTCCAAAGGACGTGGGCGGCGCGCACAGATACTTCGTAGGAATCGGTTCCCCATCCTGCCGCCTGTCGGTTCATCGTTACCTCGGAGCGAAAGGTACTCATGAAATATGATGTCGTGTTATTCGACGCCGCAGAAACGTTGTTCACCACCCGAGGTACGGTAGGAGAAATTTACGGGGAAGTCGCCCAACGTTACGGGTCGGCTTCCTCTCCCTCGGAAATCCAGGCCGCGTTTATCCGACAGTTCCGCCACTCCGGCCCGCTGACCATCGACAATGAAAACAAATGGTGGAAGGATGTTGTCCGGCGCGTCTTCGAGGACGTGGGCATGGTCTCCAACTTCGATCGGTTTTTCGACGAAGTCTACGACCAGTTTCGCGACGGCCGGGGCTGGCGATTATTTCCAGAAACGTTGGAGGTTCTGGAAGAGCTCCGCAGGCTCGGCCGCAGACTCGGCGTTATTTCGAACTTCGATTCGAGGGTTTATTCCGTAATGGACAGCCTGAAAATCCTCCCGTTTTTTAACTCCATTACGATATCGAGCGAAACCGGCTACGCCAAACCACATCCTGAGATATTTAAGGCCGCCATCCGTACTGCGGGTGTAGCTGGCAGCCGGATTCTCTATGTCGGTGACAATCTGGCCGATGATGTTGAGGCTGGGGCGGCCGCCGGACTCCACACCATGCTGATCGACAGACACGGCCGGTATTCCGATTTATCCGGAGTTCCGGTCATCCAGGATCTGCGTCAGGTATTAAATGAACTCTTGACGCGCTGCTCGTGAAAGCTTACCTTCTTAGGATGTCCGACCAGATTGGTCGTACATCAACGAGGTCCGGCACGGTATGTTCCAGTTATCCAAGAAAGCAGACTACGGGCTCATTGCTCTCAAACACTTAGCTCAGCATACGGATGGATCCGTAAGCGCCAGAGAGATTGCGGTGGAGTACAGGATACCTGCTCCGCTCCTGGCTAAAGTGCTGCAAAGATTAGCCCGCAAGGGATTACTGGTTTCCCAGCAAGGCATTAATGGCGGTTATGTGCTGGCGCGGGACCCGGCGAAGATTTCCATCGTTGACGTCATGGAAGCCATCGACGGACCCATTGGAATGACGCCCTGCGAACGTGGTTCCAGTTGTGAACAGATTGATCATTGCTCCGTGCGTGATCCCCTGATGAAGCTCAAGGTCAAAGTGGTCCGGATTCTTGGAGATACCTCGATTCACGAACTGGCAATGAACTGAACGGCAGATGAAGGGCATGAGGAACAGAGGAAGAAAATGAAGCTACCTATATATATGGATAACCACGCAACGACGCCGCTCGATCCCCGAGTGCTCGATGCCATGATGCCCTACCTAACCGACAAGTTTGGCAATGCGGCAAGCCGCAATCATCAGTTTGGATGGGATGCCGAAGCTGCGGTGGAAGATGCTCGCAAGCAAATTGCACTTCTGATTGGAGCGGATCCCCGGGAAATTGTCTTTACCAGTGGCGCGACCGAATCCGACAACCTGGCTCTGAAGGGCGTGGCTGGAATGTATCGCGAAAAAGGGGATCACATCATCACCTGCGTTACCGAACACAAGGCGATTCTGGATTCCTGCAAGCACCTTGAGAAGGAAGGATGCCGGGTCACGTTTCTCCCGGTCAACGACAAGGGATTTGTCAGCCTGGATGATGTGCGTAACGCCATTACGGAAAAGACCATCCTGATTTCCATCATGACCGCGAACAATGAAGTTGGGGTCGTCCAGGACATCAAGGAAATCGGGAAGATTGCTCGCGAACGCGGTGTGCTTTTTCACACCGACGCGGTTCAGGCAGTTGGAAAGATTCCATTCAATGTCAACGCGATGAATGTCGACATGGCTTCTCTCTCCGCCCACAAAATGTACGGTCCCAAAGGAGTCGGCGCCCTGTACGTCCGGCGTCGGAATCCTCGGGTATTGCTGACTCCAATCATCGACGGCGGCGGGCACGAGCGCGGCATGAGATCCGGCACGCTCAATGTTCCCGGCATTGCCGGATTTGGCAAGGCAGCACAGATCGCCCGCGAAGATCTGGATAAGGAAATTTCGGAAATGTTCCGGATGCGGGAGAGACTTCGCACAACGCTCGAGCGTGAACTCGACGAGGTATACATCAACGGCGATCTCGAGAAGCGACTGCCGGGCAATCTGAATATGAGTTTTGCGTATGTCGAAGGCGAATCTCTGCTGATGGGAATCCACGACATCGCAGTCTCATCCGGGTCGGCCTGCACTTCGGCGAGCCTCGAACCGTCTTATGTCCTGAAGGCGTTGGGCGTCGGCGAAGACCTGGCACACACATCGATTCGATTTGGAATAGGCCGATTTAACACGGATGAGGAAGTCGACTACGTCGCGAATCGCGTGATTGAAACTGTTCGAAGATTAAGAGAGCTTTCCCCGCTGTATGAAATGGCGAAGGAAGGCATCGATTTGAAGTCCGTCCACTGGGCTGCGGAATAGAGCCGAAGCGTAACGCGGCGGAATAACGTAAGGAGAACGAAGAAATGGCTTACTCAGACAAGGTTATTGAGCACTACAACAATCCCCGCAATGTCGGTGCCCTTCCGAAGGATGACGACAACGTCGGAACCGGCCTGGTCGGCGCTCCGGAATGCGGAGACGTCATGAAGCTGCAGATCAAGGTCAATGCGGAAACCGAAATCATCGAAGATGCGAAATTCAAGACTTTCGGATGCGGCAGCGCCATCGCGAGTTCGAGTCTCGCCACGGAATGGGTGAAGGGTAAAACTGTCGCCGAGGCACTCTCGATCAAGAACACCGACATCGTGAAGGAACTCAGTCTGCCGCCCGTGAAAATCCATTGTTCGGTTCTTGCCGAAGATGCGATCAAGGCGGCGATCACAGACTGGAAAAAGAAACACGAGTAGGATGGCATTGGAATAACGGAACATGGCTATTGAAATTTCTGATAATGCACTTTCCGAAGTGCGCCGCAGAATGGAGAAAGAACACGTCGAAGCCGCAGGCATGCGCGTGGGCGTGAAGGGCGGCGGCTGTTCGGGCTTGTCGTACAACCTGAATTTCGAAACTCAGGCTCGTACGGGAGACAAGGTCTTCGAACGCGACGGTATCAAGCTGTTCTGCGATCTCAAGAGTTACATCTATCTCAACGGCACCATGCTCGACTATGACAGCGGATTGATGGGTAAAGGATTCGTCTTCATGAACCCTAATGCCAAGAAGAGCTGCGGCTGCGGAAGTTCATTCTCGACCTAGTGAATTACTTCGAAGTATTCGATCTTCCAAAGATCCTCGGCATCGACCCAGTCCTGCTGGAAAAGAAGTTTCACGAGCTCAGCCGAAAATATCATCCGGATTATTTCTCGACCGGATCGGCCGAAGACAAGCAGAAGGCTCTCACCATGACTTCCCTGCTCAATGACGCCTACCGAACACTGCGGCATCCGGTTCGCCGTGTGGAATACCTGCTGGAACTGGAAGGATTCAAATCGGACGGCAGTAAAGTTCCGAAGTCGTTCCTCCTCGAAATGTTTGAAATCAATGAACAGGTTGAGGAGGTCAAATCCGGCTCCGCCAGTCCGGAACAGATTGCTGCAGTCCGAAACGATATCGAAAATCGGGCCGCGCGGTTTGAATCGGAAATCCAGAAGGCCTCGGCGGATTGGGACCGCCTGGTATTGAGCCACGCGTCGGATGCGGAGCTCAAAACTCAACTGTCCAAACTGACCGAAATCCTGTCGGAGTCTTCATACATTCGTAATCTCCAACGGGACCTGGAGGGAACCGCGTAATGTCCAAGATCGTTGGAATCGACCTCGGCACCACGAACAGCCTGGTCGCCATTGTTGAAAATGGAGTGCCTCGCGTTCTGCCCGGCCGCGATGGAAGCAAGCTTGTTCCTTCCATCATTCATTTTGAAGAAGGCGGCGAAATCCTTGTGGGCAACAGCGCAAAGGCGCGCTTAATTGAGAATCCGAAGAACACGATCTTCTCGATCAAGCGCTTCATGGGAAAGGGGCTCGAGGATGTCCGCGAAGATCTTCCAATGCTTCCCTTCGATGTTGCCGGCGATAGCGAACACGTCATTCGATTGAAGATTTTCGGCCGGGAATACACACCGCCTCAACTGTCTGCTTTCATTCTCAGAGAACTTAAACAGAATGCAGAGGCAGCATTGGGAGAAGAAGTGGTCAACGCGGTCGTGACCGTGCCTGCTTATTTCAATGATGCACAACGCCAGGCAACGAAAGATGCAGGACGAATCGCCGGGCTTGATGTGCTGCGCATCGTCAATGAACCTACAGCTGCTTCGCTCGCATACGGATTGAATGAACGCCAGCACGGTACGATCGCGGTATACGATTTTGGCGGAGGAACGTTCGATATTTCCATTCTCAAGCTGAGTGAAGGAATTTTTGAAGTGCTTTCCACCAGCGGCGATACGCATCTCGGCGGCGACGATATCGATGAACAACTCATCCGTCTGGTCATGAATGAAATCGGCGGTACACCGGATGTGTCGACAATCCCATCGATTCGGAAAGCAGTCAATAAAGCGAAGGAAGATCTGTCGTCCAGCCAGGAAACAGAAATTGTCGTCGACACCTTGAAGTTCCGCCGCAAGATGACACGCACCGAATTCAATGCGTTGATCACCCCTATCGTCGAGCGAACCCTGAAGCCTTGCCGACAGGCAATGAAGGATGCCGGGCTGAAACCCGACGCGATCAACGAAGTCGTCATGGTGGGAGGATCCACTCGCATCCCACTGGTGCGCGAGCGCGTCCAGGAACTTTTCGGACGCATCCCACACACGGAACTCAACCCGGATGAAGTCGTCGCACTGGGTGCTGCCGTTCAGGCCGATATCCTTGGAGGCGGGAAGCGCGACATGCTCCTGCTCGATGTCACGCCGCTCTCGCTCGGGATCGAGACCATGGGCGGCGTGCTATCAAAAATTATTCCACGCAATTCCACAATTCCTGCAAGCGCGACGGAACACTTTACAACCTATGTCGAAGGCCAGACCAATGTGAAAATCCATGTTCTGCAGGGCGAACGCGAACTTGTGAAAGACTGCCGGAGCCTTGCGCAATTCGATCTGAAGAATATTCCGCCGATGCCCGCGGGGATGCCTCGCATTGCGGTGAAGTTCCTGATCGATGCGGATGGAATTCTTAGCGTTTCCGCCCAGGAAGAACGTACCGGCAAGTACCAATCAATTGAGGTGAAGCCGACGTATGGCCTGACGGACGAACAAGTCGAAGGAATGATTCTGGAATCGTTCGAGTACGCAGAAGCCGATATCGAGGCTCGGCAAGTCATCGAAGCCCGCAATGAGGCCGAGCTCGTTCTCAATGCGACCGAAAAGGGACTGCGAGACGAGAACATCAGCGAACTCTCAGACGAAGAGCGGATCGAGATTCGCGAATCTGTGTCTCATCTTCAGGAAGCGATCAAGAGCGACAGCCATACCGTGATCCGTGAAGCCATCGATCGCTTGAGCAAGGCAACGCAGCGCCTGGCCGAACTCAATATGAATTCCGCCATTCGCGTCGCATTGAAAGACAAGCGAGTGAGGGAAATCCAATGAACCAGCATCTCACCTGGACCAGTATTGAAGACCTTGCAATCGCACTTGCCGATAAGCATCCGGATACCGATCCTCTGACTGTCCGGTTCACCGATCTCCACAAATGGGTCTTGGCGCTTGAAGGCTTCAGCGATGATCCCAAAAATTCAAACGAGAAAAAACTCGAAGCCATTCAGATGGCCTGGCACGAGGAGTGGCAGGACCGCAAAAGCTGATCGCTCGTTAGGACTGGCGGGCGAACATCGACGGGACCTCCATAAAGAACGGTGGTCCGCTTCCAACTATGAAGGACCCGGGGTGGTTGATTTGGGTCGAAATCTTCGACGCCCGATCCACCACCCCGGCTTCACGCCATATCCCCTCCAGGGGGATTGACACCGCGCTCTACTTCGTAGCCTTGACTCCGGAATATCGGCCCAGAGTTGTGGGAAATGCACGCGCGGCTTCTGGCGCCTTGATCTTGCTATCGGCTGAAAGGACTTCCTTTGCTGTCACGCCAGCGCCATAGACGTCTTTCATATCATCCTTGTCTGGCTTGATCACGACGCCCTTGAGTTCAATCCCGGCAAACAATCCTTTGCTTCGCGAATAGGAAAGAATCTGCGCCGTCAGTTTGGCATCCGTCGAAGCGCTAGCTGCCCGGCCTACGGGTCCGGCCGCAACGGAAGCATCACCACCGACGGTGAACTGGTCCGATAACAAACTCTTCATTCCATCCTTATTCATGAACAGAAGAATGAAATCGGTAGCTTCAGCACCGATCTGCAGTCCGACTCCCCCGCCTCCAAGATTGAAATAGGCCGGAGAGCTCCATCCTGATCCGAGGCGACAGCTGGCTACACCGCGCCCACCTTCTCCGCCGACAACGAACCCGGCTTTGAGCACCGATGGAAACACGGCAACGCAGGTTGCCGAATCAAACAGGTTCTGCGGAATTCCTTTGTCCGGCGTGTCCATAATTTCGGTAAAGACTTTCGCTGCCTTTTCCGATTGCTGAACCTCATCCTTAATGTCTGCCTTATTGGTTGCCTTATTGGCTGCCGTCGATTGTGCAAGCGACACTGTGCTGATCGACAGTGCCAGGAACACAACCGATAGCAATTTGAACGCTGATTGAGTTTTCATAATCTCCTCCTCTTTCTATCGTCAAATTTCGCATCCTTCGCCCTGCAATGCTGCATGAGCACATGGAGTGCCGTTATGTTCAATTTGCCAGGGATTCTCGCTGTTCCGTCATAAGGCGGCCGATTGCTTTTTGATTCCGATGAATAGAACCGGAATCCACCGTTTTCCCGGCCCGTGAAACCGCCTGAAAATCCAATTCGTCTCCAGAAATTTCCAACAACAGGAAGACCTGATCCTGGTCATAGCCCACTTCAGTCAACCCTGTCTTCCTCAGATCTCCTCTTCTCAGTTCACCTCCAGAGCCCGCTACAAAGTAGGAGATTCCCTTTTGTGCTTTTATACGTTCATAAACGTGATCGTGTCCCGTCAACACCACCTGAACCCCGTTTTGCACAAACAAGGGTTCCAAAATCTGCCGCAACTCAAGAGAAGAACCATGGAATGCTGCCGAGGAATAAAGTGGATGATGAAAATAACAGATCTTCCAATCGGCGCCGGAATTCTGGAGTTCTTTGGTTAACCATGACAGTTCCTTGGGGTCCATGTAATTGCTGTCCAGAGCGAAGAACTGCGCGTTGCCTTTCTTGAATGTGTAGTATTGCTGATCATTCATGTTGAATGGCTTGTACGCTTTCTCCACGGCGGCGTTATCGTGATTTCCCAAGGATGCGTAGAACTTCACTCCATGATCCAGAAGCATTTTGTAGGGCAATTCGAATTTATTCTTAAAGTCCGTGGAAGTATTCCCGCCATAAATGTTGTCGCCGAGCATTAAGACGAAATCGAAGGGAAACTTTTCATGAAATGAATTCATCATGTCGGCGAGTTGATACTGACGTGTCGTGCCATTTCCCATATCGCCAATCGCGGCTAGCCGGACCGACCCCGACCGCACCGGTAATGTCAACTTCTGTCCCTGAACGATCAGCGACAGGTATAAAACGGTAAGCGTTGACCATAAGAGACGGCGTATATCCCTCACGTTGCACAGCCTCAGGGAATTGCATCCGGGATAAAGTCCACGATCAGATTCGTTTTGTTATCGAGCAACACGAACGTGTGGCCCAGGATTCGATACGTCAACTCCTTTGGTAACTCCGGAAGCCGGCTGAGTAAGGTGGGCGGAGTCGTCGTCACCGGACTGTCATCGGGATACACTCCATTTACGCGGACGACGATCGGCTTGGGCGGATCGCCCTCCTGCACCGTCCTGCGAACCACCTGCGAGCCTGGCTCCTGAAATGTCTTGCGAATATTGCTCTTAAAATACGCCGACGCTTCCGGTGTAAATATGTTCCCTTGCTGCAGATTGGGGCGAGCCTCAATGATCATTACTCGCAGGGTCAGGGCATGGGATGCAATTTCGGCCGAATCGTTTGACGATTTCAAACCTGGCAGTGAGGCCTCCAGTTTTTTCTGGAGAGCGACGTACGCTTTGATGCGATCGGAAAACTCTTTTATGAGCATGGCTTCCTGCGCGGAAGCGGATTTCTCATTTTGAATGGCCATGACTGGAAATGCGGGACCGGGAGTCGCTAAAGCGACGGCGAGGAGCCAAAAAAGAGTGCGCATGTCACTGATCCTCCGACTCGGCTAAAATTTCCTGAACGCGTTCTCGGACGGCTTCTTTCACCGCATTTTCAACTGTCTCTTTTACTTCCTTCGGGTCCAGAGTATCGGGACCGGCTTTCGCTACGACCTCCTTCACCGCCTCTTTGACGATCGGATTCAGAGGCGAGAGTTTGGCTACCGCATGCTTCATGCGTTTCTTCAGTGTTCGAGTCGGGATCTGCATCCGTGCCGGAGCGACCTTTAGTTGCCAGTCCGTCTCAAATGTTTCTAGCAATTCCTTTACCACTTTGCGGTCATGGATAATAAGGCCGACCTCGCGCCTGTTATCCAGTTCAGGCTGGCGCAAACTCTGGCTTCCGACGAATGCCGTTCGACGGTCCCGAATGATGGTTCGCGTATGTAATCGAAAAACGGGGGGGTGCACCTCCAGAAGAGAACTGTATTTCTTTCCGGTGGTTCCGATGACGCGAACGACAATGTTGTTCTTTACGCGGTCCGCCAGTGCGCGGAGCATTTCCCGATCTGCGATCTTAGGATCGTAAATCAGAAGTTCCGACTCTGCTTCACGAATGAAATCACCGAGCTGTTTGCGAGCATTCACAGGGCTGACAACGAAGGTATCCAACTTCGAATCAAACGGCTGGCGTGCGATATCGGCCTCAATCAGCCTCAGTGCTTCCTGAACATATTTACTTTTTCGGGTGACAATTCCGAATCCGCGACTGTGGGTAATATCGAGGTGCGTAAAATTAAACGACATGACATAGAGTTCATGGCGATCAATAACCATGAGTTTGTCGTGATAGCGCACGAGGTCATCCGACGTTCTCGCAACCTTGACGCCGGCCTCCAGAAGGCGCATCTCCAGCTTGCGTAGACTTTTTTCTCCGCCGCGATTGGCAGACGCGATCAATGCGTTGACGGAAACGCCACGGCTTACCGCAGCTTTTAGCGCCGATTCGATTTCTGCCCGATCGAACCTGAAAATCACGATATCGATGCTCTTGCTTGCCCCCTTAATCGCCGAAAGCAGTGGTTTGATTCCAGATTCAGGTTGAATCAGTAGTTTCACAGTGTGGTCCTCCGCGTGCACTTAGTGGTTTTGATACCCGGGGAGGTCCATATGACTAATCATGCGTCCAGAAGAGTCGCCATTGTCCTGATAGCCCTTTTTTTCCCGTTATCAACATATGCTCAGCAACTTGAAGCCCGCGACGTATTATGGCAGGACCGCGGCAACATATCGGAGTTGGATTTAATCGCGGGGCCCGGAGGAAGCGATCACCAGCCGGGCACACAATTCAAATTTCTCAAGGAGACTTTAACCGGGACCTCACCGAAATTTGAAGTGCAGGACGAGAACGGGGTCAAGTGGAAGGTCAAACTCGGGCCCGAAGTGAGAGCAGAAACCGCCGCGACGCGCCTGGTCTGGGCGGCGGGCTACTTTGTTGACGAAGACTATTACCGGCCGCAAATTCATGTCGATGGGTTGAAACCGCTCACACGCGGGCAAAAATATGTCCGGGATGGCAGTACCGTAATGGAGGCGCGATTGGAACGTCACCATGGCGGTCCGGACGAGGCAGAATGGAGCTGGTTCGATAACTCATTCATCGGCACGCGGGAGTTTAATGGCCTGCGCGTCATGATGGCTCTGATCAACAATTGGGACCTGAAAGATGTCAATAATGCCGTGTATGTCGGTCCCGATCAGAACATCTATATCGTTGCCGATCTCGGCGCTGTCCTGGGCAACACGGGGAATTCCTTTACGCGAAGCAAGGGAAACGCAAAAGACTATGCGAACTCATCATTCATCCACAAGGTCGCCGGCCAGTATGTGGATTTCGTACTCCACAGCCGGCCGTTCCTGCTGACATTCGTTTCCTTCCGGAATTACCGAATGAGGACAAAGATAGAAGATCTGGCTAAACATATTCCGATCGAAGATGCACGGTGGATCGGCGGCCAACTGGGACATCTCTCCTCGGATCAGATCAGCGACTGTTTTCGGGCGGGAGGATTCTCACCGACAGAAGTGGATACCTACACCCGGGTGGTCGTGCAGCGTATTGCAGCACTGAATCAGCTTTAACTGGCCTGCATCACTCCTATTCCTCAGTTGTCGGCGCGGTCGAACACGGCCTGCGGTGTATCAAACACTCACGTGTTCAGGCTTACGTCGAACTGGATCTTGTAGAGTTCGGCATAGAATCCATTGGCCGACAACAATTCCTCGTGGGTTCCATGCTCGGCGATTTGATTGTCTTTCACGACAAAGATGTTGTCGGCATGCACGATCGTCGCCAGATGATGCGCGATGACAATAGACGTCTTATCCTTCATGAGCCGATCCAGGGCATCGATCACTGCAAGTTCGGATTGCGCATCCAGACCGGAAGTCGGTTCATCCAGTATGAGGATGGGCGTATGCCGGATCATGGCACGAGCGATTGCAATGCGCTGACGTTGTCCACCGGAAAGAGTCACGCCACGTTCCCCTACCATCGTGTCGTAGCCTTCCGGCATTTCCTTGATGAACTCGTCCGCGTTGGCCAGTTCTGCGGCGCGAATGATTTCGGTACGGCTGGATTCCGGACGACCGTAGGCAATGTTCTGCCAGACCGGCGCTCGAAAAAGCAGAGTATCCTGCAGAACAAAACTGATCTGCGATCGAAGCGAGCGAATCGTAAATTCCCGAATATCCGTACCGTCGATTTTGATCTTGCCGGATAGCGGATCATAGAATCGCGCAATCAGATTAATAATGGTCGTCTTCCCTGCCCCGGTCGGACCCACGAATGCGGCGACCTGTCCCGGTTGCACTGTAAAACTAACGTCCTCGATGATGGGCTCTTCGCTCCTGTACCCAAATGTCACGTGTTCAAACTCGATGTTGCCCTTGAAAGCGGGAGCGCGTCGCGCACGGGGCGAGTCCCGCAATTTGCTTTCGCTTTCCAGAATCTCCCGGATCCGTTCGAAACCGACACTGGCCTTTGAAACGGTATTGGTCATTTTCGAAAGATCTCGCATCGGCTTGTACATCTTGCCCAGATAAAACAAAAACAGAACCAGTTCTCCGGGCGTCAATTGTCCGGCCATCACCATGCGGGCACCGAAACCCAGCATCAAACAAGTCCCGGTGGCGACGATAATTTCCACCACCGGCGACAATTTCATTTTCAAACTCTGGGCTTTCAGCGCGGTCTCGACATTTTCCAGGCTTTGGCGCTCAAATCGACGCTGTTCATAGTCTTCCCGTGCGAAGGCTTTAACCACTCGTATTGAAGAAAACACTTCCTGTACCGTGGAAACCAATTCGCTTTCTTTCTTTCTCACATCGCGTGAGGCACTCTTGATCTTTCGGGTGAGAAGCAGAACGACCGCAAATAGAACTGGCGCAATCGCAAGCGAGATCAGAGTAAAACGCCAGCTCATGGACAGCATGATTGCGATCATGCCCACCAGCGTGAAGACGTTGGTTACAATGCCAAGAAGCGCCGTCGTTACAAAGTCCTGGACGCTTTCAATGTCGTCGGTGACGCGTCCGATGAGATCACCGGTTCTCTTTTCGTCGTGTTCCGCAAGAGACAGCCTTTGAATATGGTGATAAACCATTCGGCGCAGGTCATGCATGATTTGCTGGCCGATAGTGGTGGTAAGCCAGTTCTCCAAATACGAGCTTCCCGCACCGACAATCGCGATCACTGCAACCGCTGCAACTGCGAAATTGAGGACAGCAAGTTTGTCATTGCCAATCCAGGCGACGACAGCCATGGCCCAGGCGGGAAGATGCCGGCCTTGAAGAAGATAGTCCAGAACGATTTTCAGTGGCCAGGGCTCGAGTAATTCCATTCCCGCTGCGATGGCAACAGCTATTAAAGCCACTGTCATGCCCTTCCAATGGGGGCGCAGCAGTTCAAGGACGCTCAGTGTTTTGTTTTTTTTCAAGTTTGCCGCCTGATGACAATCGTCATGGCTAGAAGCCGCGGGTCATGGATAGATAAATCGCGTTCCCCTCATTGCTGTGACCTATTTCCAGCCTGACGCCGAAGTGACGCGTGTGCCGATACTCGACGCCGCCTCCGACGCCCGAATGCCAATTGCTCGCGCTGAATCCGGAGTTCTCGATAACGAACGAATCTGTAACGGAACGGGCATCTCCCCAAACCTGCCCGGTGTCGGCAAATGCGAATACATCTACTCCTCGAACGTCCGTTTTTGCGTATACGGTACGTCGAAGCTCTGTTGAAAAAATCACGACGTTGTTTGCGCGGAATCGATATGTCTCGTAACCGCGGACATATTCCCTTCCACCCAGCCAGGACAAGGCATAAAAGGGAATCTGGCTACCACCCTTGGGATTCTTGAACTGACCTCGAGAACGTACGGCCAGTACCGTCTTCGGGCTCGCGATCGGAATGTATCCCCGCATATCCAATTCTGCTTCGTTCCACCCATAGTCCGAAAATGCGTCGTGGTCCATCAATCCATCGCTTGTGGACACCCGACCAAAGATCTGTCCGCCTCGAGTCAATCCCACCGAATCGTTGCGACGGTCGTAAAGCAGATAAGCACCGGAAGACAGGATCTTTGTATGCTCCAACAAGCCGGGCACCCACTGATCGGCCAGCTCAATGAGGTCCCCGGAGAAATTCGCATCAATGGGCGGATCTGTACTATTCCTTCCTCGAAAACTGTAAGTGTTCATGATCTGGGAATAGACGCCGCCTTGCAGGTGGGTCGTGAGTTCTCGATAAAACGAGCCCTGAGCACTCCGCTGCTCGGTCCGGAAATCCGTTTTGAAGTCCCGAGGGATTCGCGGGCCGATACCGAAGAAATTTCTGTTTCGTTTCATATAACTGACCCAGAGATCCACATGATTCCGGCTGCTGCCAACGTGCGGAATAAAGGCCTCCAGATCGGCGCGATGATCCAGCCACGAGGACACCAGAAGATTCGCGCGGAGTTTCACATTTGGAATCGCGTCTTTGGACGTGAACTGCACACCTCCACCAAAGCCGGCTCCCTGCTCAAACCCACCGAAAACTCCTCGGATATTTTTACTGCCGAGTGTGACGAGAGTTTCGCGAAGCGGCACACTGCGACACGTCGATTCGAGGCAGCGCTGCGTCTCGGGGTCGGAAATATCCTTTTTCGGACTTTGAGCATCGGCTTGAGAACTTTCAGCCTCAATTGCAGGGCTTTGAGCCCATGTGTTCTGAAGTTCCAGGAATCCGCACAGGAACACTGCTCCGATCGACCACGAAACATTCCATCGTGGATTCCATCGTGAATTCATGCTCATGACTGTCCCCCTACATCGATCAAGTCTCGGGCGATTTATTTCTTCAGAGCTGCCCGACTATGAAGGCTGACGATTAGTGGTAAACCAATGCTTCTTTTTGGCCCCTCGTGTGCCGCTTCGAAACTACCCAGCCATACAGAAACAAGAGGGCTACCCACCACCCACCACGCACGATTCTCACCAAACCGATTCGGCGACAAAGGAATTGTCCGTCACACGTTTGAGCTGTGCATTCATTCGCCGAAGATTGGCGCACCCGGTGCTCCATATCTCCGTAGTGGCCAGAATCTTAAGAAAGTGGAGCCCTCGTACCACTTAGGTGGTATTTCGGTGGACCGAATTATGACTAAACGGAAAAAGTGGTTGCTCGGAATCGGAATGGCTGCAGGCATCGGCCTGGTGTTTTTAGGTTTTCTGGCGGCCAGGATGACCCATCGCCTGGATCCCTATATTCGGGAGCAGGTGCTGCTCTATCTTCAGAAGCGGTTTGACAGTGAAGTCGAAATTCAATCGGTACAGATATTTCTTCCAAAAGCATCGTCTCTGCGAATGTGGCTGACCCATCGGCGTGGAGCCTGGGCCACTATTCGTGGCAGTGGAATCGTGCTGCGCTACAAAGGCCGGCACGACATCCCTGCCATGTTCGCGATGAAGTCTTTTCATTTCGACGTCGATCTCGCGGCGATTTTCGATAATACCCGGCAGGTCCGCGATGTGGAGATTGATGGAATGGAAATCAATATTCCACCGAAGGACGATCGTCCAACCTTCAATAGTGCCGCCGAAGAACAGCAACACGCGCAGAACAGCGTCTTGATCCAGGACGTGCGGATTATCAATTCCAAACTCACGATTTTGCCAAAGGATCCGGCGAAGACGCCCCTGACTTTTAATCTTCACGAGGTTGACCTTTCCGAAGCAGGAAATGGTGTTGCAATGAAATACGTCGCTGCCTTAACCAACGCAAAACCTCCGGGAGAAATTATCAGTAAGGGCACATTTGGTCCGTGGGTCGCCGACGAACCTGGAGATACGCCTCTGGATGGGACTTATGACTTCGACAACGCCGATCTCAGCGTATTTGCCGGTATCTCCGGGACCCTTCATTCGACGGGAACTTTCGGCGGAACCCTATCGGAACTCGACGTTACGGGAGAGGCTACCGTCCCCAATTTTGCGCTGAAGAAATCCGGCAACCCAGTCCCCCTGACGACCCGCTTTCAAGTTCATGTCGACGGAACAAATGGCGACACGATCCTGAAGCCCGTTATCGGAACTTTGGGAAAGACGACGTTTACAACCAGCGGTACCGTTATCAAAGACTATTCCGCAAATCGCCGAACGATCCATCTCGAGGTCACGATGCCGAAGGGAGATCTCCGTGACCTGCTGCGTCTCGCCATGAAAGGAGCTCCTTTCATGGAGGGGCAAGTCGAACTGAAAACAAAAATCGATATTCCACCCCTTACTGGAAAGGTTCGAGAGAAGCTTCGTTTGGACGGTATCTTCGAAGTAACCGGCGGAAAATTCTACAAGTCCAGCATTCAGGATCAGATCGATTCGCTAAGCCGCAGAAGCCAGGGGCAGCCGGGAAATTTAGAGATCGACGAGGTGGTTTCCCACATGGGTGGTCGATTCGTCCTGGAGAACGAAATCATCCGATTCTCGCCGGTGTCCTTTTCCGTGCCCGGCTCCGGCATCGATTTGACGGGCAGCTATGATCTCGATCAAGACATTCTGGATTTTCAAGGCACGATGAGGATGCAGGCAAAAGTTTCTGAAACGATGACAGGTTGGAAGCATTGGGTCATGAAACCACTCGATCCATTTTTTTCAAAACAGGGCGCGGGAACGCTGCTGAATATCAAAGTGGAGGGCACGATGGAAAAGCCAAAGTTCGGATTGAATCGTGGCCAAAAGAACCCGCAAAGCACGAATTGAAACTGGTGCACCGCAAAAGCGGTAACAAACGTGCTGCATGATATCGCGATCGTGAGAATGGACACTAACCACGTCTGAAGATTTCAGGCGGCGAAGGAGGAATTTATGTTGTGGACTATAGCGGTGGTCCTGTTGGTGTTGTGGGTCCTGGGAATGGTGTCGTCGTACACCATTGGTGGGTTTATCCACATTCTGCTTGTGCTCGCAGTGATCTCCGTATGCATTCAGCTGATTGGCGGGAGGCGTGCGGTTTGAAGCGGTAAAAGGAATACGTGGGCCGAGGCGCGGCGTGGTGCACTACGCCGTAGCCGAACCCATCTTCCAGACCGGCAACTCGGAATTCCACGATACCGGCCAGCAGCGTCTCATCCCAGGCTGCTGGCGGTAATCCGAGCTCTCAGGCCTCAGGCTTCCATTTCGTTCTATCTGGAAATCTCCCTGAGTCTGACGTGAAATACAAAATTCAGGCAACGAGATTCGAGTCTCTTTGAAGGAAAGCTCGATCCATACGCTTTGCGCATAAATTGCGGCTGGCGTTCTTCTCGTTGAGGCCGCCATGCCACACTGGCAAAGCTCGATACAAAACCAGGCTGGAAGGGATCTGACGGATTCTCCACGCATGGAAAAGACTGCGGCAAACCTGGCGAACTCTAATCCAGCGTCGTAACGTAAGTGTCAATACCGTCACCGGTAAGCTGCTTCTCAATCTTCCTGGCGGATTTCATGTCCGAAAAGCGCCCTACTCGGACACGATAAGGCGTCTTGCTTGTCCCCACTTTTTCCACAAAGACCATCTCGTAATTTTTCGCGAGTTGGGATCGTAACGATTCCGCCTTCTCCAACCGATCAAATGCGCCGACCTGAACCGTATACTTGCCGCCGGTGCCTCCGACGTCTGGCATGCTGCCGGCAATTGCAGGCGTCGGCGCGACAATCGGCGGCCCACTGACCGCTGCGTCGGTGGAGTCCGGCGACGAAAGCGTGCTTACAACGATAATCGGTGCTGCCCGCGTTTTGTCTGTCGCTGCTGCGGCAATCATTGGCGACGACGTGATGACAGGTGTGCTTCCTGGAGCACCCGTGCTTCCCAACGGAAGTGCGCTCGTAATCGCGGACTGGGGTGCGGTAACGGTCGGCGAAGGTGCAGCCGCCAACGAACTGGCCGCCGGAGACGTCAGCGACAGCGCGGCCGGATTGACCACGGAAGGCTCGCTGACGATGACGGGCACGTCGACTGCCGGATTGATCAACATCCCCACAATCCGCGGCGTCAACAGGATTGCGATTTCCGTTCGGTTCTGCGACTTCGGGTACAGGTAGTTCAGTATCGGATTGTCGGGCAGTGTGGGTAGCTTCGGAAGTGTCATTCTTTCTGCCGCCGTGATGAACCCGCCCAGGATAATGCTGTCCCCTTCGTGAACGCGGGCATTGAACTTCGACGATGGATTCTCAAAGACCACCAGAGATGTTCCGGAAGCGTCAGGACCTCGGCGGATTCGCACCTGCGATGCCGTCGCAAGCGACGTGTCCCGGCTTTGAAAAACCATCGGGGTCACATCCAACACGATCCCGGCATCAAGAAATGTCTGAACCTCCGCTCCGCTGCTGGAAGGCACCGCAATACGCGAATCCAGGCGAACCTGGGAAGATGCTTCGCTAATTGCGGGGAGTTCGATCCGATGCACGACCCGGGATAGCGGTCCACTGGTCAGAGAGTCCGCCACTGATTTGGTCAGCGATTTTGCAAACCCCGTTGTCACCGTGCCGCCGCCCACCGCTTCCAGGTCTGTCCGGGAAAGTTCCAGTACGCGGACTTCGACAACGATGGAAGTCTGCGCAGAGGCAACAGACCGGAAGCCGAGAATCACTGCAAGTATCGTCACGACGCCTGCATGTCTTCGTAAAAAATTCGTCATAACCTTTTGCACACCGGAGTGCCGAGTACAGGCACCCGAGATTTTGAGATCATAAGGTATATCCAATGACGCCGTAATTCCTCTACAAATCCGCAAACCGATCCGGTCACTTCCTTAATATCCGAGCGGTTGCCATGGCAGGTCCCTGCCGCTGATTTCTGCGCCGTCGAAATGATGCTCTGTCGTGGGTGCCGGCACAGTCCGGGATCCAGTGTTGGTTGTCCGAAAGATCGTGGGGCCTCACGGAGCTCGCCTAAACTTCTGAAGTGCCCTGCACCGCCTTGACGTAAACCTCCACCGCCACGGTCTGTCCGCCACCACCCAGAGTCACGCCTTTTACCGGAGTCACGTCACCGTAATCACGCCCCCATGCCAGCGTCAGGTGCCCATCCGTCGGCATCACATCGTTGGTGGGATCAAAGCCGATCCATCCGGCACCCGGAACAAAAACCGAAACCCATGCATGTGACGCCTGAGCGCCCTGCACTTTTGGTCCGCTGCGGACATATCCGCTCACGTAGCGCGCCGCAAGCCTGAGGGACCGAAGCGCACCGATCATCACGTGCGCGTAGTCCTGACACACTCCTCGGCGTTTCCGCAGCACATCCGCCAGAGGCATATCGATGGACGTGGCCTTGGGATCGTAATTGAATTCGTCGTGGATTCGATGAGACAGTTCCGTCGCCGCATCCAGCAACGGACGTCCTGGAGTAAACGTTTCGCGCGCAAACGCCCCGATATCCACCACCGCGGGCACATATGGTGATGCATAAAGAAACTCGGATGCCTCCAGCGTGGAGTCATCCTCAATTGCAGCGATGGATTCCCGAGCATCCTCCCATGAAATCGTCGATAAGATTTCATCCTCGGCACGCCTTACCTCTACCAGGCTCTTAGCCGTAGCCGTGAGGCTGTGATGCACATCGATAACCGCAAACGTCGAAACATCATTGCCGAAGTAATCCTTCCGATGCCTGAGAAAAGCCGGAGAGGGTTCCACCTGAATTCCAGTCTGGAGTACCTGCTGCAGCGGCAGCTGTCGGGGAGTCAGATGCACTTCATTCAGGCAACGCGAAACCGGAGCTTCATAGCTGAAACGCGTGGTGTGCGTGACTTCATACTGCATGCGTGTTTACCATGACACTGTCATTCGCGATGCAGTCAAATGACTGAGATAGCTGGACGTCAGTGCATCGGAGATTTCGTACAGAACACCTTTTAGCTCTCGGATGAGATCGTCGAGCGCGGCAAATCGTCCGCTCGGAACCCGATGAGCGATGTCGGCCATGCGAACATCTCGTATTGCGGCGAGCGCCTTCACTGCCAGCGCGCGCTCGACGCCATCGTAACTTCGATCATGCAATTCCTGAAGACGAGTCACCTGATGCAGAAGCGTCACGAGCTGGAACGCTACGGATCGCGGATTCGATTCGTCCGTAAGGAGGACTTCCAGAACCAGTTCCGTCTGCAGGACGGTTGGGTACCGTGAACGGTATGTAATCGAACTGTCTGCGATCTGCAGCAGGAGCTGAAGATAGGGCTCCAGTTCCGATGCAGCGCCCAGACAGGCTCCCAGCATCTCTGCCGACTGAAGCGCACGTTCCAGTCGGCGCCCGATCTCGAGAAAACGCCAGCCGAACCCACGCGTCGTACTCTCCATCAACATGCCGGAAAATGCAGAGAGCGTGACGATGACTCCATCGAGCACGTCCATGCCGGCCAGATACCGTTGATCCGCGCTCGAAGGTACGAATGCGGAAAACTGAGATTCCAGCTGCTGCAGCACGCGCCAGGTATCCAATGACAGCCGCTCCTTCAAGTGCCACGCCGTCCGGCGCATTTCCTTCACGTTCCATCGCAGCGTCGATGTCTGTGAAGGATCGAAAACCATCTCCGTCAGCCAGCGCTGCACCTGCCAATGCTGCTCGCCAAGGGATGCCATCGTTGTTTCGGGCGGAAGAAATTCCATTTTCGACAGGAGTCGCGTTGCTGTTTCGAGCGATACGGTGTGACCGTAATCTTCCTCTCCAGACAAAGACGGCAACAGGGCGCGCACAAATCGCACCCGTTCTTCGACGCGCTCGGCGTAACGTCCCAGCCACAGGAGGTTTTCCGCGACGCGGCTGGGGAGATCGCGCTTGCTGGCATTGGCTCCCATTGGGAGAGAGAGCTGTCTTCGAGATAACGGCGGCTCTTCGGTGTTTCCCAGAACCCAGGTGTCTTTGCTCTCGCCGCCAAGTTGCATCGACACGAGAAGCGAAGAATCCTGTGTCGACACCCGGGTCAAGCCTCCGGGCATCACGCTATAGGAACTCCCGTTCCATGCTGCGTAAACACGAAGCATGACGTGCCGGGGAGAAAAACCGGCATCCGTGCGAACGGGCGCGGTGGATAGAGCCACGCGTTCCTGCGCGACAAATTCTTCAGGCTGGGCCTCAATTCGACGTGCAAGATCCTGTAGTCTTGCCGCATCCATCGTTTCGGGAAACTCGGGATGACGCCCGGGCTGCGGGAATGTGCTCTTCAGCACAAGGTCTTTCAAATGTTCCAACACGTAACGGCGCGGCTTCTCCTGACCGCACCACCATGTGGCAACGGAAGGCATCTTCAACTCATCGCCGAGCAACTGCCGGCAAAGGCCGGGCAGGAATCCCATATGCGCGGCAGTTTCCACCAGTCCGCTTCCCAGCGCATTGTCGATAACAACAGATCCACTGCGAACGGCGTCCACCAGACCGGGCACACCCAGAAGCGAATCCGCGCGAAGTTCCAGTGGATCGCAGTAGCTGTCATCCATTCGTCGAAGAATCAAATCGACAGGTTTCAATCCTCCCAGAGTCTTCAGGTAAACGCGGCGATCCAGAACGGTAAGATCGGCGCCTTCGACAAGCGCGATGCCCCAAAGTCCTGCCAGAAACGAATGTTCGAAATACGTTTCGTTGTGAGGGCCGGGAGTGAGAAGTACCACCGTCGGGTTTGGCCGCTGCGCCGATGCTAATGTGAGCAACGTTTCACGCTTGATATCGAAGAACCGTGCCAGTTGCCGGACGTGACGCTGATTGAATGCTCCCGGCAATGTCCGTGCACTGACCAGGCGATTCTGAAGCGTGTATCCCATCCCGGACGGCGCCTGGGTACGATCGGCAATTACCCACCAGCTTCCGTCCGGAGATCGCGCGATATCCACGGCATAACTGTGCAGGTGCACGCCACCTGGAGGAGTAACGCCAAAACACGGTCGAAGAAAATGAGGATTCGCATAAACCAGTGCCGGGGGCAATTTTCGTTCGTGAAGCAATTTTTGCGGCCCATAAAGATCCGCAAGAATCGCATTGAGCAGCTTTGCGCGTTGACCGACGGCCTGTTCGATTCCGGCCCACTCCTGTTCACCGATAATCAACGGGATCGGATCCATGGGCCAGGAGTGTTCGATTCCCTCCGGGCGATTTGCAACATTGTAGGTGATGCCCTGGCTCTGGATCAGCTGCCGGCCGCTCTGCCATCGGCGAGTCAGCTGCGGCAATCCCATTCTCCCGACCTCGACGAAAAGTTCTCTCCAGTGCCGGCGCGGATAACCCGACGGAAGCAGCGCTTCATCCCAATAGCCTTCCGCCGGCGTGTAGTGCCAGGGGCTCTTGTCCGATTCTGTTGAAGCAATCAAAGTATCTTCCGGCAAGCGCTACCTCCGCAAATCCAAAGTCGCGGGGAATTCCGGATTCACTTCCAGTGCAGGCACAATCACTTTGCCAGCCGTGTGCCCAAATGCGAAAAATCGCGTCGCACGACGGGCTTCCGCTTCATTCGAATTGACGGGAAAAGAATCGTAGTGGCGTCCACCCGGGTGCGCCACGTGATACGTGCAGCCCCCAATGGAACGCTGGTTTCCGATATCCACCACATCAAACACCAGGGGAGTGTGTACCGGAATTGTCGGATGCAGACAATGCGGTGGCTGCCATGCACGGTATCTCACACCACATACAAATTCTCCCGAAACACCTGTGGATTGCAGCGGCAGACGTCGACCGTTGCACGTCACCGCATAGCGTTCATTTACGAGTCCCGTCAGGCGCACCTGCATGCGCTCCACGGACGAATCCACGTATCGCGCAGTGCCGCCCGGACCCGGTTCCTCGCCCAGAACATACCAGGGCTCGATGGCCTGTCTCAATTCCACTTCAATGCCTTCGTAACAGACTCTGCCGTAGACCGGAAATCGAAACTCGACGTGCGGATCGAACCAGGCCAGGTCGAAGTTATAACCGTCGCGTTGAAGTTCTCGGATAACTGCGTCGAAATCCTGCTGGACAAAATATGGAAGCAGGAACATGTCGTGGAGACGCGTTCCCCATCGAATGGGTCTCTCATCGTAAGGTTTTCGCCAGAATCTCGCGATCATCGCGCGAACGAGCAATTGCTGTGCGAGGCTCATGCGCGCGTGCGGAGGCATTTCAAATGCGCGAAGTTCAACCAAACCGAGACGCCCCGTGGAACTATCCGGTGAATACAGCTTGTCGATGCAGATCTCAGTACGATGCGTGTTGCCGGTGACATCGACGAGCAGGTTGCGGAATATGCGATCGACCAGCCATGGCGGACAGATTGCGGATGGATGCTTGTCCAGTGTACGAAACGCCAGCTCCATTTCGTACACGGCATCGGCACGCGTCTCATCCACCCGCGGCGCCTGGCTGGTCGGCCCGATAAAAACTCCAGAGAACAGGTACGACAGCGACGGATGATTCAGCCAGTACCCGATCAAACTTTTCAGCAGATCGGGCCGGCGGAGGAAAGGGCTGTCTGCAGGGGTCGGTCCTCCAACGACAATGTGATTTCCGCCGCCGGTTCCGGTATGACGGCCATCAAGCATGAATTTCTCAGTGCCCAGCCGAGAGCAATGGGCGAGCCCGTAAAGTGCGGTCGTGTTCTCGACCAGTTCGCTCCAATCGGCAGCAGGCTGCACGTTCACTTCGATGACGCCGGGATCCGGTGTCACTTTGATATTGCGCAAACGCGAGTCCGTCGGAGGAGGATAGCCTTCGACAACGACGGGTATTTTCAGTTCCCCAGCAGTCTCTTCGACAGCGGTAAGGAGTTCGAGATAGTCCTCTGTTGCTGTCACCGGCGGAAAGAAGACACACATGCGGCCGTCGCGCGGTTCGACGGTCAATGCAGTGCGGACGACACTACCGGTTGGGGGCGATAACGGCGCAGCAATGGTTTCAAGCTTGCGTTGCTTCGGTGCGTAAACCGGCAACGGTCCAACTGGCGCCATCGGGTCCACGACCCACAATTTTTGAATCCTGTCCGCGGGTTCCCACGGGAGACTCTGCAATGGAAGCCGCAATCCCACAGGAGAATCTCCGGGCATCAGAAATAAATGACGCGCGCGCAGCATCCACAAGCCGGTCTGCCATTCGGGACCGTTCTTGCCATAACCGCGCTGCAAAGGAAGAACGAAACCCACGGGTTGTCCCAGTCCCCGCTCATAAACTCGGCGAAGCCGATCGCGTTCTTCCGGATCATCGAGATTGTTATTCAGCGGATCGACATTCACTGGAAGATCGCGTTCCTTCAAAATATATGCGAGAGGGTCTTCATAGGCGGTGACCACGTACTCCGGACTGATGGAAAGCCGCCGCGATAGTTCTTCAGCGAAACATTTTGCCTCCTTCGCTCCATACCCATAGTCGCGACTGGGATCTGCCGACCACTGAGGATCATGCCAGAGCGGCAATCCGTCGGTTCGCCAATAACATGTGAATGCCCAGCGTGGCAAAGATTCTCCGGGATACCATTTGCCCTGGCCATAGTGGAGAAAACCACCGGGGCCAAATTTCTCGCGCAGACGGCCAAGCAATTCGGCCGACAGCTTCAGCTTGGTGGGACCATGCGCAGCGGTATTCCACTCTTCTCCATCCATATCATCGACGGAAACAAACGTCGGCTCGCCACCCATCGTGAGTCGAACATCCCCTGACAGCAGTTCCGCATCGACCCGGAACCCCAGTGCGGAAATGTCCTCCCATTGCTTGTCGCTATAAGGTTTGGTGACGCGCGGATCCTCATGAATTCGGGTCACGGTCATTTCATGAATGAATTCCACTTCGCATTCGCTGACGAGGCCGGACACCGGCGCTGCTGTGTATGGATCCGGCGTCGCCGCCAGTGGAATGTGTCCCTCACCGGCAAACAATCCCGAGGTCGGATCCAGACCGATCCAGCCGGCGCCGGGAAGATATACTTCCGTCCAGGCATGCAGATCCGTGAAATCCTGTTCGGGTCCCGGAGGTCCATCCAGAGCTTTGACATCGGGCTTCAGCTGAATCAGGTATCCGGATACGAAGCGGGCAGCCAGACCGAGGCGTCGCAGCAACTGCACCAGCAGCCAGGCTGAATCGCGGCATGAACCGCTGCCGAGCTGCAGCGTCTGTTCCGGACTTTGAATGCCAGGCTCCATCCGAATCATGTATCGGATCTGCCGCTGCAATCGCGAATTGAGCCCAACCAGAAAATCGATGGTGCGTGTTTCTTTTCGATTGATGGAGTCCAGAAGCCTTTTCTGAAACGGTCCCATCTCCGACACTTCCAGAAATGCCTTCAGCGCCCGTTCATCCGCCGAGTCATAGTGAAATGGATAGTTTTCCGCATAGGGCTCGAGAAAGAAATCAAACGGATTGATGACCGTCATCTCGGCAACGAGACTGACTTCGAAGGACAATCGACGAGTGTGCCCGGAAAAAACGAGGCGGGCGATGAAATTGCCGTGTGGATCCTGCTGCCAGTTGATGAAATGATCCGGCGGCTCAACCTTCAGCGAATAGCTCAGTATCGGCGTGCGGCAATGCGGAGCCGGACGAAGCCGCACGATTTGAGGCGACAACTCCGCCAGCCGATCGTAGTCGTAAATTGTCCGGTGATGCAGCGCGACGCGGATCGCCATTAGTGCGCCCCGGCGCCTTGCGCCTGTTCCATATTTTCTGTTGTCTCTACCGGACGCCATACGAAAAAGTCCGCAAGCAGTCCGTCTCCCACTGCATTCATTTTTGTTTGCAGCCTGTCGAGATATTCGTGAAGGCCGCCTCGAATGATCATGTCGACAGTAGCGGTATTGAGTTCATCAGTCAGCGACGTCATCAACTGTTCTGATAAAGCTTCAGACGACGCCAGCGACGTGCCCGTGATTGCGTGCAGCGACTCGTTGGCGCGAATGATGCAGAAGAGGATTGCCCTGGGAAACTGGCGATCCATGATGAGAAGTTCAACGATGTTTCGGGGAAGAATCCGTCCATATTTCTTTCGATACATTTCAAATCCGCTGACGGACTTCAATACCGCCGACCAGTGCAGGTCATCGTAGGGCGTGTCGACGGTTCGCGTCGATGGCAGCAGGATGAAGTACTTCACATCGAGTATCCGCGAAGTCTTTTCAGCTCGCTCGATCATGCGGCCGAGGCGTACGAAATGCCACGCCTCATTGTGACTCATCGTCGCATCGGTAATGCCCTGGAACATGTGACACGCCATACGAAGGCCATGAAGAACTTCCGACAAGGACACCTGACTCACGTTGGCCCGGTGAATCTGAATCTGAAGATAAATGCTGTTGACCTGTTCCCACATCTCCGAGGAAATGGTTTCGCGAACCGATCGCGCATTCTCACGCGCCGAGCGAATGCAGGAAAAGATGGAGTTCGGGTTTTCTTCGTCGAACACGAGGAACTGAATGACATTGCACTCGGTCACAATGCCGTATTTCTTCGTGAATTCCGCCATGTCTCCCGTCGTTTCAATAAGGGGTTCCCATTGGTTCGCCGGCGCTAGCGGAAGGTCCAGCTGGAGGTGCAGGTTGACGTCAATGAATCGGGCCACGTTCTCCGCACGCTCGATATATCGAGCCATCCAATAGACGGAATCGGCCACCCGGCTCAACAGGGGATACGTTTCATTCACCATTACTTGAGTCACCATCGGCAAGGACCCAGGTGTCCTTGCTGCCTCCACCCTGGGATGAATTCACCACCAGCGAACCCTTCCGAAGAGCGACGCGGGTCAGCCCGCCCGGAAGAACGTGGATATCCTTTCCATAAAGAATGTAAGGCCGGAGATCCACGTGTCTGCCCTCCAGATGATCGCCGATCAGGGTGGGAACTCTCGATAAGGCCAGCGTGGGTTGGGCGATATAATTTCTCGGATTCGCCTCGATCTTCAATGCGAAGGCATCGCGCTGTTCCTGGGTCGAATGCGGCCCCACAAGCATTCCGTAACCGCCGGCTTCATTGGCCGCCTTCACGACAAGCTTGTCGAGATTCTGAAGAACGTGCTGACGATCGGTATCGCGCCAGCAGAGATAGGTCGGCACATTCGGCAGAATTGCATCTTCGCCCAGATAGTAGCGAATCATGTCCGGGACATAGGCATAAACAACCTTGTCGTCGGCGACCCCGTTACCTGGAGCATTCGCCAGCGCCACCTTGCCCGCGCGATACGATTCCAGCAGTCCGGGCACACCGAGAAGACTGTCCTTGCGAAACGCCTGCGGGTCCATGAAGTC
>Ga0070664_100000081_pt1 | contig 60323 bp, 46 predicted proteins | sample KBSC73metaG_FD_65863 | JGI IMG/M metagenome (GOLD analysis project Ga0070664, IMG submission 65863) | Corn rhizosphere microbial communities from Kellogg Biological Station, Michigan, USA - KBS C7-3 metaG | ecosystem: Host-associated > Plants > Roots > Rhizosphere > Soil ... | reverse complement strand
GGTACGGCCGGTGGTTGATTTCTCGAGCCTCGAGGAGGTTCTCGTTGTGCTGGTGCCGCCCCGATCGGCGACGCCGGAGGACCCCGCGCCTGCCCCTGCCGCTACGCCCGGAACCGCGAAATGAAGACCGCGGCGGTGATTGCCGCGCTTGCGGTTGCCCTGGTACTGCAGACGACGCTCGCGGGCGTGTCGCTCGCCGGCAGTTCGCGGGTGAACCTCGTGCTCGTGGCGGTGATTTACGTCGCGCTGGCGTACGGTCCGGTCTTCGGACTGCTGGCTGGTTGCGCTGCCGGGCTGGTCCAGGATTCGATCGCGGGAGGGATGATCGGTATCGGAGGGTTGTCGAAGACCCTTGTCGGATTCTTCGTCGGTGTGCTCGGTGCGCAGTTCATCGTGACCACGCCGGTCCCGCGATTCCTGATGTTTTTCGGCGCGTCGATGTTTCACGAAGTGTGTTTTCAGGCGCTGTATGCGCTGGTCGAGTCGCGGACGATGAGGTTCGACGTGTCGCATGCGGTCATCCAGGCGCTCGTCAACGGCGCCGTCGGGATTTCCGCGTTCTTGCTGGCGGAGCGCGGACCGGAGATGTTCCAGCGCCGCGACAGCTGGCGGCGCTCCTCGTCGTCGGTGCGCAGGAGATACTGATCTATGAGCTCCACTCCGCTGATGCCGGACGATCGCCGCAGCCTGACGGCGCGGCTGACCGGCATGCAGTACATCGTCGCGTCTTTGTTTGCGGCGCTCGCCATCGGATTCTGGATCTTCCAGGTTGCGCAACACGAGAAGTTCCGCGAGATGGCGGAAGAGAACCATCTGCGGAGACTGCCGCTTCCCGCGCCTCGCGGCGTGCTGATCGACCGCAACGGTAAGGTCCTGGTCGATAACCGGGACAGCTTCAACATCGCGCTGATCCGCGAGCAGAGCCACAATGTCGAGCAGACGCTCCACATCCTGGCGCTCGCCACCAACACCGACGAGGCACAGCTTCGTGAGACGGTCGACCGGCACCGGCGCGACCCGCCGTATCGGCCGATCGTGCTCATCGAAAACGCCAGTTCCGAACAGTACATTGCGGTGTGGGCGAGACGCTGGGAATTGCCCGGCATCGTTCCCCAGCAGGTTCCATCGCGCAAGTATCCTGGCAGCGATCTGGCCGCCCACGTCTTCGGGTACGTGGGAGAAATCCGCGAGGATCAGCTGCAACGCACGGAGTATTCCGGAATCGAACCAGGCTCCATCGTCGGACAGGCCGGTATCGAGCTCGCGTACAACAAAGTGCTGATGGGTACGGATGGTACCAGGATGGTTGTCGTCAACAGCGTTGGCCGTGAAATCGGCCAGCCTATTGGCGAGGAGCTGCCGAAAGAAGGGCGCCGGCTGCAGCTGACGATTGATGCCGATGTGCAGCAGGCGGCAGAGGACGGTTTCGCCGCAACCGGTTTCAACGGCGCAGCGGTGGTTCTCGATCCCCGCAACGGCGAAGTCCTGGCGTTCACGAGCCTCCCCGCGTACGACCCGAATGCCTTCGCTGGCGGCATCGATCGCGCGACGTGGAACGGATTGAACACCGACGAGCTTCGTCCGCTGTCGAATCGGGCACTCCAGGGAAAGTATTCACCGGGCTCGACGTTCAAGATGGCGGTCGGCCTCGCCGGTCTGGAAGAAGGGGTGATCACGCCGGACTTCCACGTGTTCTGCGGCGGCGGCCAGACGTTTTACGGCCGCTTCTTCAAATGCTGGCAGAAGGGCGGACACGGCAGCGTCGATCTGCGGCACGCCATCGAGCAGTCGTGCGATGTGTTCTTCTACACCGTCGGCAACATGCTCGGTGTCGATCGCATCAACAAGTGGGCGACGCTATTCGGGCTCGGGGTGAAGTCGGGGATCGATCTGCCCAACGAGCTGCAGGGCCTCGTACCTTCGACCGAATGGAAGGCGCAAAATACGAAAGAGAAGAAATGGTACGCCGGCGAGACGATTTCGGTGGCCATCGGGCAGGGCCAGGTGTCGGTCACGCCGATCTCGCTCGCGGTCTATACGGCGACGCTCGCCAACGGCGGGACACGGGTGACGCCGCACCTCGTCAAGGCGGTCGATGATGGTCAGGAATTGAGGCCCGTGCCGCCGCCTCCGCCTCAATCGCAGGTTGACGTCTCGCACGAAAAGCTGCAGGCCATCCGCGACGGCATGTGGCTCGTCGTCAACGGCGAACATGGGACGGCGCGGCGCGCCAAGATTGACGGTAAGGACGTTTGCGGCAAGACCGGAACCGCGCAGGTCATCTCCAACCAGGGGCGGACCTCGGCCCGGACGACGAAGAACCTCCGCGATCACGGCTGGTTCACGTTCTTTGCTCCGCGCGACAACCCCGAGATCGCCGGCGTCGTGTTTCTCGAGCACGGCATCCACAGCGCGAACGCGGCCTCGGTGGCGAAGCACATTCTCGAAACCTACTTTGCGAAGAAGGAAGGGCGGCCGCTGCCGCCGGCTCCGACCCGCGACGATATGCACCTGGATCTTCGCGATCCCTTTGCGCGCAGCACCGCCGGCGTCGAAGGCAATAACTGAGGCACGATGTTCGAACGCCGGCTCTACTTCCACATCGACTGGCTCCTGCTCGGAGCGGTGCTCCTGCTCGCGGCCATTGGCCTGTCGATGATCTACAGCACGACCTACGTGACGCTGCCCGACGGCACCGGACACGCCGGTCCCCGCTTCTGGGTCCAGCTCTATGCCGTCGGGCTCGGCGCGTTCGCGCTGGCGCTCTTCCTGGCGGTCGACTACCGATTCCTCGCGGAGCACTCGTTGTTCCTGTATGGTGCGCTGGTGCTGCTCCTCGTCTACGTCCTGGCCGCCGGGGTCAGGGCGGGCGGATCGCAGCGGTGGATTTCGCTCGGCCACTTCAACCTGCAGCCGTCCGAGTTCGGTCGCCTCGCGCTCGCGCTGATCCTGGCGATGTATTTCGGCGAGAATCGCCGCGGCGCTCGGAACTACGGAGATCTCGTGATCGCCGGGCTGTTCTTCGTCGTCCCGTTCCTGCTGATTGCGAAGCAGCCCGATCTCGGCACCGCCGTCACGTTGGTTCCGGTCTGCTTCGGAATTGCCTATCTCGCCGGGCTTCGCCTTCGGCTGATCGCCATCGTCGCGGTCGTCGCCGTTCTGCTGGCGCCGGTCGCCTGGAAGGTCGCGCTGAAGGACTATCAGAAATTACGCGTCGAGACGTTCCTGGATCCGGAAAAGGACGCGCGCGGTGCCGGCTACCAGCAGATTCAGGCCAGGATTACCGTGGGATCCGGTGGCCTCAAAGGCAAGGGGTTCATGAAGGGGACGCAGGGACAGTACAAGTTCCTGCCTGTCGCCGAAAACGACTTCATCTTTTCGGTCCTGGCGGAGGAACAGGGCTTCATCGGTGTCCTCGTCACGCTGGGCCTCTACTTGTTCGTTATTCTCAGATCGCTCGAAGCGGCCAGGGTCGCCAAGGATCGCATCGGCGCGTATCTGGTGGGAGGCATCATTTCCGGTTTTACGTTTCAGGTGATCTATAACGTCACGATGTCCGCGGGCCTGGCGCCGGTGAAAGGTCTGACGTTGCCTCTCATGAGCTATGGCGGCTCGTCGATGATCGCGACGCTCGCGGCCTTCGGCCTCATCCTGAACGTCAAGATGAGGCGGTTCACGAATTAGACGCGATTCGCGGTTCGCGGCTCGCGATTAGGACTTTTAGGATGCCGTTACTGTTGCTCGAGCTTCTCGTGTGCTGGGTCGCCGCGTGGTTCTTGACCGCGGCGAAGACGCACGCGTATGCGACAGCGCATCCAGACATTTTGTGGAGCTTTGTAAATGAACAAGGAGATGATCATCTCCGCGAACGATCACGACACGCGGGTCGCGATCCTCGAGGAGGACCAGGTCGTCGAGATCTTCATCGAGCGCGAACGTCAGCGCGGGGTTGTTGGCAACATCTACAAGGGCCGGGTATCGAAAGTGCTGCCCGGCATGCAATCCTCCTTTGTTGACATCGGTCTCGAGCGCGACGCCTTCCTCTACGTCTCGGAAGTCGTAAACACCGTCGAGGAGTTCGACCGCCTCGAGTCGGGCGACGACGAAGAGCCGCCGATCGCGGCGGTGTCCGAACCAACGCCGGAGCCGTCAATGGCGGTCGCCGGCGGGGACGCGGCACCGGCGCCACCTCCGAACGGGATCGAACGACGGGCCACCCCGCGCGGCGATTCCCGCGCGACAGCGCGTGACGATCGGCCTCAACCCAAGATTGAAGATCTCCTCAAGGAAGGCCAGGAGGTCCTGGTCCAGGTCGTCAAGGAACCGCTCGGCACCAAGGGAGCGCGGCTGACCTCGCACGCCACCATGCCGGGACGGTTTCTCGTCTTCATGCCGACGGTCGATCACGTCGGCGTGTCCCGTAAGATTGATTCGCGCGAAGAGCGTGGGCGGCTGCGCGGCATCGTCCGCGAGTTCCGCGAGGAGCACGGCTTCACCGGCGGTGTCATCATCAGGACCGCGGCCGGCGGGCGATCGAAAGAAGACATTGTCAGCGATCTGCAGTATTTCCATCAGGTGTGGACGGAGATCCGCCAGAAGATGGAAGCGCGGCGGCCACCGGCGGTGCTGTTCCAGGAGCAGAGCCTCGTCACCAAGCTGCTCCGCGATCTGCTGACCGAAGACTACACAGCCATCCGCATCGACAACGAGCAGGAATACCGCCGCGTCGTCACGCTCGTCGAACGGATCATGCCCAACCTGCTGCCGCGGGTGAAGCTCTACACGAAGGACTTTCCAATATTCGAGGAGTACGGGGTCCAGGCCGAGATCGACAAGGCGCTTCGCAGCAAGGTGTGGCTGAAGTCAGGCGGCTACCTGGTCATCAACCAGACCGAAGCGCTGGTGGCGATCGACGTCAACACCGGCCGGTACGTCGGCAAGCGGACCGGCCGGCTCGAAGACACCATCGTCAAGACGAACCTGGAGGCGGTGAAAGAGATCGTCCGTCAGATCCGCCTGCGCGATCTCGGCGGCATCATCGTTCTGGACCTGATCGACATGGAAGAGAAGAAGAACCGGCAGAAGGTCTTCCAGGAAGTCGAGAAGGAGCTCCGGAAGGATCGATCTCCCTCGAAGGCGCTTCAGGTATCGGATTTCGGCTTGGTGATTGTCACGCGGAAACGTGTCAAGCAGAGCATCGAACGGCAGCTGACCGATCCGTGCCCGTACTGTTCGGGATCCGGATCCATCAAGTCCGCATCGACCATTTGCTACGAGATTCTCACCGAGATGAAGAAGATCGGCGGCGAGATCGAAGGGCAGGGCGTGATTCTCCGGGTGAACCCCGACATCGCGCGCGCGCTGAAGGAGGAAGAGAGCGCGCTACTGCGTGACCTGCAGCACACGCTCGGCAAGCCGGTGACGGTCAAACCCGACACTCACTTGCATCACGAGCAGTTCGATGTGATGGCTATCTGAAAGTTCAAAGTAAAAAGTTAGAAGTTAAAAGTGATAGCCAGAAGTGAGGCGACGGGCCTGACCCCGCCCGTCTTCACTTCTGCCTTTTCACTTTTGACTTGTAACTTTCTCAGGCGCCGATGGGGAAGTGAATCAGGAACTGATTCCCTCCCTTGTTGAACCATGCGCGCATGAATTCATTGCCCTTCAGCGTCTGCACTTTCGCCGGACCGCCAGGCGCGGGCGGCCGATCCTTCACGACGTTCTTGACTTCGTTCTGCGGGATGATGGTGACGATCTCGCGTCCTTTGACGGCGCCCTTCTGGAGGAACTCGACCCAGCGTTCGGTGTTCTCGCTTGCGCCCTTCGCATCCGGCTTGGCTTCTTGAGCTGTCAGCCTGACTTGATAGGTGCCAGCGGGGAGCGGCTTGCCGTCCGCCGTCGTCGCCTTCGGGATCGTCATTGCGCCGAGCACGAGTTCACCGGTCGGAACCGCAGGAGCCGCGTCGGTCGCCGGCTGCTGGTTTGGCGCCTTGTGCTGCGCGAATACCGGGACCGCGGTCAGCGAACCCGCCAGGATACCCACCAGAACCCATTGCTTTCTCATACGACATCTCCATCGTTTCGCCAGGTTCTTCGAGGTTCTCCGGGAACGAGCCCTGTAGAACCTGCAGAACCACTAGAACCCAGGACCGACTCTACACCCCGGCATTATACCGGGCAAGCAGGCCCGTGGCTTCCTTACAGTCGAGCAAGGAAGGTGCCATAGAACGTATCGGTGTGACCGTGTGGAATGAGCAGGGAATCGCCAGAATTCCTCGCAACTGGCGGCGTAGCCGCTGCCTAAGCCGTAGGGAATCGTGACACGTATGTAGGGGCAGATCCGCTATTTGCGGGTGATCGTGACGCTCCCGGAGAACGACGTCAGGCTCAGCACCGCGCTCCCGTCGCCGAAGACCCCTTGAAGCGACCGTCGCCGCCCGCGATCATCGTTGCCGCCGATCTTGAGCGGCACGTCCGAGCGGATGTTGCCGCTGAATGAGTTGGCATCGACCTCGAAGCCGGTGCTGCCGGAGAGCGCGACATGCACATCCCCGGAGTGGGAGTTGAACTCGTAGCGGCCGCCCTTGGCAAGCGGACCGCTGAAATCCACACCGCCGCTGATCGAGTGGCCGGCAACCCGATCGCTGGTGACGTCCTGCACCGCGATCGCGCCGCTGACACTGCCGACATCGATGCGTCGTGCGGAGACTTTCCTGAGGGTGACACCGCCGCTGATGCTGTTGGCCTCGATCGCACCATCGGTCTGCGTCTCGATGATCTCGACGTCACCGGAGATCGATTTCGCCGCAGAAACTCTGCCGGCATTGGTGATCCGTACGGTCCCGCTGATGGAATTCGCCGAGAGATCTCCCTTGATCTCGGACACTTTGATGGAGCCCGAGATCGAATTGACGGTGAGCCGTGTTCCGGCTGGTGCGGTCACGTTATAGGCGACCGACACATTCACGTTGCGGCGGTTGTTGCGGCGCATCTCATCGTCGCGCGGGTAGACCGTTTTGACCTCGGCGCGGCCCGTGCGTTCGACCACACTTACCGTGACGAGCCCGAGCAGCTCCTTCGCTTCGTCGGCGGTGCGCGCGCGGGCAGTCTTGACGATCTCAATCGTGGCGTCGCTTCCGGCTCCACGCGTCACGGTGATGTCGCCCGAGATGTTGGCGAGCGATAACTCGCCTTCGGTGCCAATCTTGACGGTCTTGGTCTGGCGGTCGGTCTGCTCTTCGCGCCCCTGCTGATAGCGGACCGTCGGCGCCATCTCCATGCGCTCGCCGATGACGGCTTTGATTCGCTCGGGCAGCATCTGCGCGCTCGCGGGTGACACCGGAGCGGTGAGCGCCGCAAGCGTGAGGCACGTGAGGAGGGTCTGTCTCATAGTATCTGTGTCGCTTCCGCCTTGAGGCGGAAGCACCTTATGACTTGTTGAGTCCGTCCACTATCTGGGCTGCGCCGGCGGAATTGCCTTTGCGCATTTCATTCATCAATGCAATCGTGTCCTGGAGCAGCGCCACTTTCCGCCGGAGCGCGTCGAACAGGCTGTCGCGCGCGGCCGCACTGCGCGGTTCCGATCGGACGGCCTCCCGGCTTTCCGAAATCGCCTGATCGATGACCTGCAGGTTCTTCTGAAGCATCGCCGCGGTCTGCGGGTCGAGCGTGTTTTCGTCGCGGCCGGCCTGATCGAGGCGCGCGGCCTGTTCGAGCTTGGCGATCGCGTTCTGATAGTGCTGTTCGGCCAGCCTGAACTCCGCTTCCACGCTTTCGACGTCGATATCGGCGTTGGCGTTGCCGGCAGGCGCCGCGGCGCTCGTGGCGACGGTAGGAGGCGGCACGGATCGGTTCGACCGGTATTGCACCAGTAACGCCACGATCGATCCGCCGACGGCGAGCACGAGCGTGGCGGCAATTGCCAGCATCGCATACCGTGATGAGCGCGACGGACGCGCGGCAGGCACTGGCGGCAGCTGCACGCGTCCTTCCTGCCGCAGCCGTCCAGCGATCTGCAGCCACACGCCGTCAGGCGGCTCGAGTTCGTCGAGCGTCCCGGCGGTTTCGTGAATCGCTTGCATGTCGGCGAGGAACGCCCGGCAATCCGCGCACTCGGCGAGGTGCCGCTCGAGTTCCGCGCGGCGGATCGCTCCGATCGTGCCGTCGATCAGCTCCTGAATCGATTCGCGATATGCCGTGTGCATCGTCGTGTCCAGATGTCCGCCTCGAGGACCGTCGTCCTACCCGTTCTTTTCTCTCGACAACAGCGAACGCAGCCGCAGTCGCGCCTTGTGCACCTGCGACTTCGACGTACCTTCCGCGATGCCGAGCGCCTGCGCGACCTCCCGGTGCTCGAGCCCTTGCACGTCGTGAAGCACAAACGCTGCGCGGCAACCGTCGGGGAGTTGCGCCAGCGCGCGCTCGAGATCCATTTTCGTCACCGCCTGATCGGCAAGACCGGTGCGGCCTGGCTCGTAGTGCCCCGGCTCGTCGTCAAATCCGTCGGTCAGCTGATTCGTTCGCGCGGCGCGACTGCGAAGATAGTCGAGGCAATGATTCGTCGCCAGCCGATAGAGCCACGTTCCGAGCGCCGATTCGCCGCGGAACCCATCGAGCTTCCGGTGTGCCGACAGGAAGATTTCCTGCAGCAGGTCCTCGGCGTCGGCAGGATTCCCGACCAATCGGCACGCAACGCTGAACAGCTTACCTGCGTGAGCCCGATACAGCTCCTCGAAGGCCGCCAGGTCCCCCGCGCGGCACCGTCCCACGAGCGCCATCTCCTCTGCCCTCATAGGGTTAGGAGCGGCGTCCCTCGCGGTAGGGTGCTCTACTACCTTAGACGTAGCCATGCCGCGTCCGCGTTGCCCGCCTTTGCCCCATTGTGCTGTTGAGAGGAGCTTCGGCGAGGCAGGCCTTTGCGCATTCCAGCGCGCTCGGCTGTTGCCAACGTGTCGTCCACGAGTTGAAAAGGCACCCCAGTGTTAACGCAGTTTGCGTCCCTTATGTTTCGTTAGACGTGTGCGGCGCGTCCGCGTCGCGTCGACTCGGCCCGAAAGACGAGCGCGGTGTGCGGAAAAATTACGAACGCTCGAACGGCCAACCGAGAGCCCTTCCGCTCTCAGCAGCCCGCGCTTGAGCTCGAGGTTGCCGCCGTACCCACCGAGCTTGCCCGCCGCGGCGATGACGCGGTGGCAGGGAACGTCGCGCTGCCTGCAGTCGCGCATGATGTTGCCGACCGCCCGTGCCGCTCCGGGCCGGCCCGCGGCGTCAGCGACGTCGCCGTAGGTGGCAACCTTGCCGACGGGAATTCTCCGAACGACGGTGAGCACACGATTGCTGAATTCGGACATCAGCTTCCAGTTTCCAGCTCCCAGCTTCCAGCTCGCCAGCGTTCGCCCGCGATTCGCGCGAACGCTGTCCCGCCGAAGCCGGGTAGCGGCGAAGGCGGAGAATTAGAAGACGAACCGGATTCCGCCCCCCGCCTGGACGCCGCCGGCCTTCATCGACAGCGTTCGCCCGGCCGCGGGTTCGAGATCGACGTCGGCGCGCGTGTATCGAACAAGGCCGCCGACGCCGACGGAACGAGCGAACATCCAGGTCACGTCAACGCTGGCGTTGTAGCCCATCGCCGACGCTTTTGTTGATTTCGTGACGGCGCCGCCGAACGCGGCCGTGTCGAACGGGTACGACTCGGTTACGGTCACGTCCGTCACCGCCTCCTGCTCGACGGAAATCCATGAAGGGCCCGCACCGACGATGACCCGGACGGAATTGGAGGCCGGGACGATGTATTGCACCTGCAGATGCACCCCGTTTTCGGCGTGCTGAATGCCGGTGTCGGTGCCCGTCACGATCCGCGGCTGGTTGAAGAAAAACGGGTGCGGCACGCTGGTCGTGACGTCCACGTCGCCGCTGCCACTCGCGCGTGAGAACGCCGCGCCGAACGCGAGCCCCTTCCAGACACGGAAGCTGGCGCCGATATCGAAGAGTCCCGTCGGTTTCATCGGGTAGTTGACGTCGACCGTCTGAGTCTCCTGGTTCTTGGGAAAGCTGAAATGATCGGAGATGTCGTTGGCTGATTGCTGGGCGCCACCGCTCACGCTGATCAGGACGCTGTCCGGCCGTCGCGCGACGCTTCCCGTCTGCGCCATCGCGGGGGCCGTCATGGTCAAGGTAGTTGCGGCCAGCATCAGGGCATGCAATCGCGGTTGCATCAGTTGACCCCCACGGCAGTCCAGGCTTGCGTCACAGCGCGTTCGGCGGCGCTGTTGCTGCCGTAGAGATCGCGGGAGGCCTGAATGGTCGCGGCGCGCGCAACCGAGAACGTCGAATTCGCCGGCATCAGCTGCGTGAACGCTCGATAGAACACTTTTTCCATCTGCTCTCGATTGGCCTGGCCGACGCCCTGCACGCTCAGCCCGGACGTTCGGTTGGTGCCGCCCTCGATCGCCAGGTAGTACGCATGCGACGCGATCGTCGAGTTGATGTGGACGCCGCCGTTGTCTGCGCTGCCGAGAAACCGCTTCGAAAAATGGTCAGGATCTCCAAACACTCCGGGATTCTCCGCCGAGCGGGTCCCCCCAGGACGGATGACGTCTTCACCCATCAGGTAGTCCGCCTTCAACGGTCCATTGCCCGGCGGTTGAAAGAAGAATTCGACGGCGATGCCCATGATGTCTGAGAACGCCTCGTTCAAGGCTCCTGACTCGTTCCGATAAATGAGGTTCGAGGTGTATTCCGTGACCCCGTGCGTCAGCTCGTGCGCGACGATGTCGATCGCGCCGGCGAAATAGTCGATCGTCTGACCGTCGAGCGTGAAGTTGGGCGGCAGCCCTTCGCCGAAGACCATGACGCCGTTGCCGTTGTAAAAGGCATTCACAAAGAAGTCCGGATACAGGTCGCCGTAGATGTCGATGTCGGCGCGGCGGACCGGGTGCACGAGGTTCTGCATCCGGAGGTCGGCGTTGTTCAATCCTCTCCGGCCGAACCGCTTGAAGTAGTAGTCGTAGGTATACCCCGCGTAGATGTGCGCGTCGCCAATGGCGCCGTCGGTCCAGTCGTTATCGGCGTCGGTGCCAAGATCGTTCGAGGACAGATTCACCAGTCCGATCAGGACGCGGTCGGTGCGCGCCGGATCCCCTTTCATGTCGTAGGTCTCAATATCCGGCGGGCGAAGATCATCCCTGGTCTGATACTGGCCGCCGCTCGTCCGCACGCTGATCTTTTTCAAATCCCCGAGAACGCCGGTCGCACGGCCGACCGCCGTCTGCGTCTTGCGATCGCTGTAGTCGAGCAGGCTGGCACCAGTACGGGCGTTGATGAAGTACTGACGGGTGTCGCCACGGGTGACGACGCGGATTCGCCAGGCGAGCGCATAGCCACCGGCGTCAAGCGGCAGAACGACCAGCTCGACGGGTGTGCTGGCGTCAATCGTGACTCCGAGCCGCGCGCCGAGCAACTCGCGCGCGCGGTCTTCGTCGATCGCCGGATCCGTCTCGACGGTAATGGCCTCGTAAATCGTCCCGAAGATGGATTCGGTCGCGCCGTTACGCAGCTGCCGGGAGACGTCCGCGCCAAACACGCGGACGCCGCGGTAGTACTGATCCGCACGCTCCTGCGTTCGCCCAGGGACCAGCGGGTCCTCGCGACTTTCCCGCAGCCGGAGCTCGCCATCGCGCAGCATGCTGTCGACACGCGATGTCCACGCGCGCCGCTCCGCGGTTGATTCGGTTCTGACGGTTACACGGCCGCGTGGCGCGTCGGCGGCCTGGCCATAGGCCGGATGGCCGTTCGGCCAGGCGAACAGACACACCGCAAGAACCGCTGCACAGAGCGCCCGACCGCGATAACGCATAGTGGCTCCTGAGACCGTTGGGGCTTCGAAGTGAAGGCAGCGTGGCGACGCTATTTTAGCAAGGCTTCGCCTGAAACTACGAGGCTCCGTCCTCTACCGTGTGGACACCGCCGCCGTGAACGCTTCCGTGTGCGGGCGCCCATCGGATGTGTGGAACGGAATACCCGCGAGCACCGCCAATGAGGGCGCGATGTCGGCCGGGGACGCGGCGTCCTCGAACTTCTGCTGTCGAACTGCCGCGCCGTAGAAGATCACAGGGACGTGCTGGTCGTAGGGATACAGCGTGCCGTGCGTCGTGGCGCTGGTCGACAGAATCCAATTCTCTTTCGGCACGATGATGATGTCGCCGCTTCGTCCGGGATAGTAGTTGAACGCCGCCGCCCGCTTGACTGAATCGGAGGACGTGCGCGCGCCCGGCGCAGCAATCTCCGCCGCCGTGTAGGCCTGCGCGATCCCCGTCATGGCACGTAAGGCGTCGAGCACCGCCGAGGCGACGGCAGGATCCTTCTTCATGCGTTTGAGCGCCGGCTTCTGAAGATAGATATCCGTGTAGGCGGCGTTGGCGATGTACGTGCCAGGCCCCAGAAACGGGACCAGCGCCTTGTTGATTGCGGCAGTCGTTTCGTCGTTGGTTTCGCGACCGCCAGCCCCGGTGTCCTCTGGAATCTGTGCCACTCCATGATCGGCGCTGAACGCGACGACGTAGTTGCCCGCGCCGACGGTGGCGTCAAGATGATCGAGCAGTTCTCCAATAGTGACGTCCAATCGCGCCACGATGTCCTGCACTTCGTGGCTATTGGGGCCGTACGCGTGCCCGATGAGGTCGAGCGCCGAGAAACTGACCCCGAGGAAATCGGTCTGCGGTCCCTTTCCGAGACTCAACGCGTCAACGGTGGCGGCCGCCATCTTTCCGAGGTAGGCATCTGACCGCGGCGAGCGCATCCAGTGGCCGTAGAACTGCGCGTCTGGCTTGCCAGACTTGGATCCGAGCACGTGAGGAAACGTTCGCGTCCAGCCGGTAGGCGCGCGTTCGGCAGGGTTGTCGTCCTTGTTCTGATACACGGACGGGTCATAGAGCCGTTCCCACGAGAAGCCGTAATCCGAGGTCACCGGATGCTGCGCGATGTATTGCTGAATGATCGGGGTCGGCTTCGCCGCAAACGCGGTGGACGTCTGCCATCCGCCTCGTGTGTCGAACCAGAGGACGATATCGCCGCCGTGGCCGGCCAGCCCGATCGCGGAGCGCGCTTTCATCGACATCGTCACGACGCGGCCGTGGTGGGCGCGAATCGCGTCGGCGAGCGTTGGCGTGCGGATCCGGCGGCCGCTGTCGCCGGGGCCGGTCAGGCCATCGTAGTTAATCTCCCGTTCCTTTGCATCGTCTGTGCACTCGGTGGTCTTGCCGGTCTTGCGATCGAACCACGTATTCAGAATCATTCCGTGCTGATAGGGGAACGTTCCCGTACCGATCGTCGAGTGTCCCGCGCAGGTGATGGTGTTGAGATACGGGTACGCGGCGCGCTGAAACCAGGCGCCTTTGTCCATCAAACGTCGAAGCCCGCCGGTGAACTTTCCGGAGTAGCGTTCGAGATAATCCGCCCGCATCTGATCCGCGACCAGGACCACGACGAGCTTCGGCTCGCCGCTGCCATCGCGCGATTGGCTCACGCGATGCGCCGGGTACACGACCGTTGTGGCGAGAACAAACACGAGCGCCGACGCGCCGACCAGCCGGGCCCTCTGGAGCATTGTCATCGTCTCAGAATGGGGAAGTAGCAGAGCGCACCAATATAGACATCGTACACGGCGCACCCTATCGAATACCATCGCGGCGCGATGCCGTCGGGCAGCGGCCAGCCCGGCCGGTGAGTCACGTCGAGAATCGCATGCGCGGCGAAGGACAGCGCTAGGATCGTCAGCGCCTGCCGCGGATCGCGGACGAGCGTGGCGGCGGCGACGACGAAGAATCCGACCGCCAGCGCGACATCGAAACCCACGCCCGGCTGGGCTTCATGGGCGACGGCGAGGCCAATGTAAGCACCTGCCGACAACACCAGCAGCAACGCCGCGAGCTGCGCGAGTCGCAGCTCGCTCACCAGCCGATCGGGCGAGTTGATCGGCACTCGCGCCGTCCGGATTGTCTGCCACGTCACACCGATCCCGATGAGCACGAACGCAACGAGGATGGTCTGAGAGGCCTCAGTCACGAATTACTCACTCGCGCACTCGTTCGCTTGCGTCATGAGGCGGTCTAGTTTTGCAGGTAGGTCAAAGGATCGATGCCGTACAGAGCCGGTTCTACCGGTGCAGCGATGGATGACTGCTCGCCTTCAGGTGTAGCTTCCCACAGATTGCGATCGTACGGCAGTTCGAGCCGGTTTCCTTCCTTGTTCATCAGCACCCGGACGCGCGGACGATGGGGATCCGGCGCGTGGATCTGGGTCACGACGGCGATCTCTCCTGAGGTGAGCTGCACGAGGTTGCCCGGCGGGTAGACGCCCAGCAGCTGCACGAAGCGCCTGACGAGGTTCTGATCGAACTGTGTTCCATCATTGCGCTTCAGGACGGCGAGGATTCGATCGGTTGGGAACGCCTGCTGATAGGCGCGCTGCGACCGCATGGCGTCGTAGACATCGGCGATGCCGCACATCATTGTCCCGAGGTTCAACTGGCTGCGCTTGGCGCCGAACGGGTAACCGGTGCCGTCCATTCGTAGATGATGTTCGAACGCCACCACCGGCGCGAGGATCGGCATTTCGGGCGTGCGGCGCAGAATCTCTGCTCCATCGACGGTGTGCCTCCGCATGATCTCGAATTCCGCATCGGTAAGCTTGTCCGGCTTGTTGAGCACTTCCTTCGGCGTCCGGACCTTGCCGATGTCATGCATCAGCGCCGACAACCCGAACTCCCGCAGCAGGCGTCCTTCGATGCCCAGCGCGCGCGCCTGCCCCATCGTCAGAATGGAGACATTGACCATGTGGGTAAACGTGTAGTTGTCGTAGTTGCGCATGGCGGTCAGCGCCACGAGCGCGGTGCGATTCTGCGTGACCGCATCGGCGAGGCCTTCGACCGCTTGCAATGCCGCGGGGAGGTCAGGTTGCCCCTCCGTCGCCGCGCTCTCCCACGCCGCCTCCGCGGCGGTGACGGCTTTTGAATAGAGCTGCCGGATCGCGGCGATGTCGCCGCCGATTCCGTCCGACACCCGGTCTTCGGTGACGATCCGGCCGACGCGGATGTGCGGGAACGACCAGGCGTCATCCGCCGCGGCATTCTTACCGAGCGCCGCGACGGCATGGATGAACGAGGCTGTTTCGTCGGCCGTGATGCCGCGTTCGAACGAGATGCGTTCGATCGTGTTGTCCCGCAGGCGCTTGATCAGTTCCGACATACCGACGCTGGCCTTGGACATGGGTGTGTCGGACACGACGAAGTGACTACCGACGATACCGACGGTGATCGACGCCTGCAGCGTGTGCAACTGCTTCAGCACCGCAAGCAGGCCTTCGACGTTTCTTCCGATCAGCGGGTGGTCGGAGGCATAGAGCTGCGCCGCCCGAACGCCAGACGCAAAGCGCCGCAACAGCTCGTCGTATTGCGCGACTCGAATGTGGACGTCTGACATTCTTTTCTGAATCCCTAGTCGCTGATCACTAATCGTGAATCGCTGATCCTCGAATCGTTGAATCCTCGAATCCTCGCATCCGTGGAGCCTGTCTCGCCGAAGGCGGACGACTCGCGGGCTATTCCACCCGCTCCAACTCCGCCTTTGCGGCGGAACGGGCGCCCCGAGGGCCCCGGGCCGATATCGCTCGCAGCGCGTCGATCGCTTCAGGCGTGCCGATGGTCCGTAGCGAAACGGCCGCGGCGGCGCGCAGCCGGCGCGTCCGCATCGGCGACCATAGCTCTCCCTGGTGCAGCGCGAACGTCAACGCGCCGACGGCGCTGGGAAGTTTCGATGACCCGAGCGCTTCAATCGCGGCGGCGTAGATTCGCGGGAACGCGCTTCGCTTCATGTGCTTCAGCAGGTAACAGAACAGCGGCGCCGCTCGATCGTCGCGAGTCGCCAGCATTTCATTGGCCAGCGTTTCGCGCGTGCGGCCTGCCGACGTGGTCAGCGCGCGGAGCAGGATGGCGGACGCTTCGTCGCTGCCGTTCATGATGAGGCCCTGGACGGCTTCCCGCTGAACCAGCGGTTCCGCGTCGGTCAGGAGCGGCACGAGCTCCTTCAGTCCCTCCGTGCCGCCGAACTCACGAAGGAGAAATGCCGCCGTGCGCCGCACTTCCCAGTTCGGCGCGTTCATCAGCTTCTGAACGACCTCCCGCCCCTGCGCGCCGAAACCGAGCAGGATGTCACGCAGGCGGCGACGCGCGCGGGCGTCCTGCTCGCTCGACAGCGCCTCGGCAAGCGGCGCGATGATTGCCGTTCCGGCTGCGTGGCAGATCCGTTTGAACCGCTCGTATCCTTCGTCGCTCGTCCCGCGCAACTGTGCCGCCGCGTGCTTCAACATCGACCCGCGCGCAAACTCCTCCAGCGCCGCCCGGGCGTGCGGCTCGCGATCCGGATGACCCGCCGACCGATTCGCGATCGCTTCGGCCAGTTCCCAGGCCTGGTCGAAGTAGCCGACCCGCACGAGGTCGTCGGCGTGGTGCACGACCGTCTCCGCGACGTCTCGCCATCGATGCGGATCCACCTCGATCGACAGAAGATCCATCAGCAGCTGCTGGTCCAGGCCGCGCAGCGCACTGTCGTTGACAGTGCCGAGCCAGGCGGCGACGCGCTCAGGCGGATCGTCGCTCGTGCGGTCGACCTCCATCGCCCTGGTGCGCGCGTGGGTCAGTTCCCGGCCATACGTCGACGACACGTAGGCTTCGTCCGAATACGACGTCAGCATCACTTCCACGTTCTGCCACAGCTCGTCGAACGACGCTTCGCGTCCAATCTCGGACGCTGATACCTCTTGTTCGGCGAGTGCGAGCAGTTGCCGCTGTCGATCGTGCTCGGGGGCAAGCGCCTGGAAGGCGTGGGCGAGCCGACCGGTCGCGCCCTTCTGGGCGACAACGCTGCCGGCGACGAAATGGGAAACCGCCTTGTCACTCATCCGCTCGGTCATCGCGCTGACGACGTCGACTGAGCCGACCACCGCCTGGGGGCGTTCGCGCTCGGCCAGCAGGGCGACCATCGCGTCGAGCGAGAACCCTCCAGCGACCTCGCCGATTTGTTTCAGCACGGTATCGAGTTGGTCCGGGTTGGTCTTCGTAAGGTGCTCGGTCAGGTTGCGAAGCAGGTTCAGAAACGCCGCGGTCCTGGCTTCGACGCCGCCCCCAGCCGTCGCGCGGTCGAGTTCCGCCATCAACTGCTGGAGTTTCTCCGGCTCCCCGACGATGGCCAGCAGTTTCTGGATGATCGACTCGTCCAGCTGCACCTGCGGTCCGGCGATCGCCGCCGCGATGATCTCGTCAATCGTTGCGGCGTCCCCCTCCTTCTCGCGCAGCACCTCCGCGTAATCGATCTCGACGATGTCCAGACTTGGCCCACCCGCCGTGGCCCATAACCGCGCGATACCACCGTCGCTGCGTACCTCCTCGGGGGTCCGTGCCAGCAGGAGCAACAGCGTGCGCCACGAGTCGGCATCTGCCGCGGCATTGATCGTCAGCGAGCCGATCATGTGCCGGTAGAGCACTTCGGCCAGTTCCCCTATTGCCGGGTCCGGTCGCGGCGCTGCCGATCCGTTCAGGAGCAATGAGTTGGTCCGGACTTCGAGCGTGAACGGCCCGTTTTCAGACAGTCGCGTCGTGGCTTGCACGAGACGAGTCAGCGACGCCGCGATTGCCGGGTGGCTCCCGGGGTACAACGCCACGGCGCGGGCGGCTGCCTTGCAGGCGCGCGCAAATTCCGCGAATTTCGCGGTGACGTCGGGCGTGAGTACCGAAGGGGTGACGGGTTCAGCCATCGTTTAGCGGGTGGCCATCACGACGCTTCTGGACGGTTCCGGCGAAAGAGGTCTGATATCGGGCATGCGCTGGTACGCAAGGCGGCAAACAAAAAATAGCGCGCCAAGCATCACGATCTCCCATCGGATTGTTGATTGTCGATTGTCGATTGAAGGGCGGTCGCGCCGAATCGACCCTCAGCAATCGACAATCAGCAATTCCAGCTCGTCGTGTTCATTCTAATCTATAGTAGAGTCCGGCTTTAGCCAGACCTCCCCAATCATTGATGCGCGCGGTCGATCTGATACGGCAGAAGCGGGATGGCGGTGCGCTCGATCGCGCCGCCATTGACTTTTTCATCGCGGGGGTCACCGATGGCAGCCTGCCCGACTACCAGGCCGCGGCGCTGCTCATGGCGATCCTATTGCGGGGCATGTCGGCGGAAGAAACCACCGCCCTCACCGACGCGATGGTTCGATCGGGCGTTCGCGTCGAATACCCGGGAATCGACGGCATTCCGGTCGACAAGCACAGCACTGGAGGCGTCGGCGACAAGACGTCGCTCATCCTTGCGCCGCTCGTGGCCGCCTGCGGCGCCTACGTGCCGATGATGTCGGGTCGGGGGCTGGGCCACACGGGCGGGACGCTCGACAAGCTCGAGGCCATCCCGGGCTTTCGCACCGGTCTGTCGCTGCAGGAATTGCGGCGAGCGCTCTCGGTGGTTGGTTGCGCGCTCATTGGTCAAACCGCGGAAATCGCGCCGGCCGACAAGAAGTTGTATGCGTTGCGCGACGTGACCGGGACGGTGGAGAGCATTCCGCTCATCTGTGCGTCGATCATGAGCAAGAAGATCGCCGAGGGCATCGGCGGCCTGGTGCTTGATGTGAAGACGGGCAGCGGCGCCTTCATGAAAACGCTCGACGATTCGCGTCGGCTGGCACAATCGCTCGTCGCGATTGGCGTCGGGTCCAGTCTTCGCACCGAAGCGGTCATCACCGACATGGATGCGCCCCTCGGGCGGATGATCGGCAACTCGCTCGAGGTGATCGAGTGCCTCGAGACGCTGAAGGGGAGAGGTCCACGCGACCTCGAGCAGCTGTCGGTGCTGCTGGCAGCGCGGATGCTGATCGCCTCGGGGCTCGAGCGGGACGAGAACGCCGCTGAACGGCGCATTAGGGCGGCGCTTGCATCTGGAGCCGGCCTCGAAAAGTTCGCCGCTATCATCGAGTTTCAAGGCGGCGACCGCCGTGTCGTCGAGCAATACGATCGACTCCCATCGGCGCCGGATCGCCACGATGTGCAAGCGTCCAGGAACGGCTATGTGTCTGCTCTCCGCGCGGAACACGTTGGCCGCGCGGCGGTCACGCTCGGAGCGGGCCGCGGCAAGCTCGACGATGAGATCGATCCGGCTGTCGGCATCGAAATCATGGTTCAGGCGGGCGGTGAGGTGCGGAACGGAGACACGATTTTGCGGGTGCACCATCGCGGCGCCCGCGGTCTCGGCGAGGCGCTGGCGCTGCTCGCTGAAGCGGTACAGATTTCCGACGAGCCGCCAACCCGTCGACCCATCGTCATCGAGAGGGTAGGGTCGCTCAACCGGGGGAATTGATGTCCGAGGTCACTGCAGGAGATTCGCTTCACGCCCCGCCGCCACGCGTGCCCTACGACGCGCGGGATCTGACGGTGATCGGGGGGGCGCTCGCGGCTGTCGCCGTGGTCGCGGTCGTCGCGCGTTTCGCCATGCCCCGTTTGCAGCCCCTCTGCGGCCTCATCGTCATCATGACCATCGCCTACGCGATCTCGACCAATCGCCGCGCGATCGATCGCCGGACGGTCGCGTGGGGATTGAGCCTCCAGATTGTGTTCGCGCTGATCGTCCTCAAGACTACCGTTGGTCAACGCGTGTTTCAGACGCTTGGATCGCTGATCAACCGGCTTCTCGATTTCGCGTCGGTGGGATCGAGCATGGTCTTCGGGCCGCTCGGCGACAAGACGGTGTGGCCACGCATCATCACGAACGTGCTCGGCCCGGAAGGCGCGCAGTACAGCGTGCTGTTCGCGTTCCAGGTGCTGCCGACGATTATTTTCATCGCCGCGCTGTTTGCGGTCCTCTACTACTTCGGCGTCATGCAGCTGGTCGTGCGCGCGTTCGCGGTCATGATGCGCCGCGCGATGCGCGCCTCGGGCGCGGAGTCGCTCAACGTCGCCGCGAGCATCTTCATGGGGCAGACCGAAGCGCCGCTGACGATTCGCCCCTACCTTCCGCGCATGACCGAATCCGAGCTGATGACGGTCATGACCTCCGGCATGGCGCACATCTCCGGCGGCATCATGGCGGCCTACATTCTCTTCGGCATCGAGGCGCAGCACCTCCTGACGGCGGTTATCATGACGGCGCCCGGCACGCTGATGATGTCGAAGATCTTCGTGCCCGAAACCGAAGTGCCAGAGACGACGGGAACCGTGAAGCTCGACGTCGAGCGAACGGACGTCAATGTGATCGATGCAGCCGGGCGCGGCACGGGAGAGGGGCTTCAGCTGGCGCTGAACGTTGGCGCGATGTTGATTTCGTTCCTTGCCCTGGTCGCGCTCGTGAACGCGCTGCTCGGTCTGGTCGGTCTCAGCCTTCAGCAGATCTTCGGATGGGTGTTTGCGCCGGTGGCGTGGAGCATGGGGGTGCCGTGGCGCGACGCGCCGACGATTGGCAACCTCCTTGGCACCCGGATGGCGCTGAATGAATTCGTCGCCTATTCGCAGCTCGGACCGATGAAGGGGGCGCTCGATCCCCGCTCGTTCACCATCGCGACCTTTGCGTTGTGCGGCTTTGCCAACTTCAGCTCGATTGGAATTCAAATTGGCGGGATCGGCGCGCTGGCCCCGACCAGGCGGCACGATCTCGCGCGGCTGGGTTTGCGGGCGATGCTTGCCGGGACCCTGGCCAATTTCATCACCGCGACCATCGCCGGCTTCCTGCTATGACCGACCAGTACGCGCTCGTTCAGCGCGCCGCGGACCACGTCCGCGGTCGCGTGACAGACTTGCCATCTGCGGCGGTCGTCCTCGGATCTGGCCTCGGTGACTTCGTCGACGCACTCCAGGAGACCGTCACGATTCCGTACGCAGAGATTCCACACTGGCCGGCGTCCGCGGTCGTGGGCCACGCGGGGAAACTGGTGATGGGTTCCATCAACGGGCGACGCGTGGCGGCGCTGGCAGGACGCGCACATTTCTACGAGGGGCACCCGATGGCGGTTGCGACATTCGCGACGCGGGTCATGGGCCTTCTCGGCGTGCGAACGCTGGTGCTCACCAACGCGGCCGGCGGCATCAACCTGAATTTCAAGCCCGGCACCCTGATGGTGATTGACGATCACATCAACCTCATGGGCACCAACCCGCTCGTCGGCCACAACGACGATCGATTCGGCCCGCGATTCCCCGACATGACGGAGGCGTACTCGAAGCGGCTGCGGCAGCTGGCTGACGAGGCCGCGCAATCGCGTCACGTCGCCGTCGCTCACGGTATTTATGTGGCGGTTCACGGACCCAGCTACGAGACGCCGGCCGAGATTCGCTACCTCCGGACCATCGGCGCGGACGCGGTGGGCATGTCGACAGTTCCCGAGACCATCGTCGCCAACCACATGGGAATGGAAGTGCTGGGAATTTCATGCATCACCAATCCCGCGGCCGGAGTCTTGCCACAGCCACTGGTCCACGATGAGGTGATGGCGGTTGCGCGGCGCGTTCGCGGAGAATTCTCCTCGCTGCTGGAGGGCATTCTTGAGCGGCTCTGACCACCGGACGAACCGGATGCCCGACGCCAGGGGGGATCGCCGCAAGGGAAGCGATCGGCGAAGCCCAGCTGCCACACGGGCCGCGGCCGCAGGCCACGAGCGCCGCAGCGGAGGCGATCGTCGCGACGAAACGGCGTGGCAGCCGGTTTCGATCGAAGCCGGCTCTTCCACGTCGGCGTCCGACCTGGCGCTGGTCGCTGCGGCTACCGATGCGCGCACCAACGCGCAGGCGCATTACTCACACTTCAAGGTCGGCGCGGCGCTGGAGACCGCCGACGGCCAGGTCATCGGTGGCTGCAACATCGAAAATGCGACCTATGGCTTGACCCTGTGTGCCGAGCGCGTCGCGCTCGTCAAGGCGCTTTCAGACGGCCATTCCATCTTCACTCGTATCGCCGTGGTCGCCGACACCGACGCGCCAACTCCGCCATGCGGCCCCTGCCGTCAGTTGCTCTGGGAGTATTGCGGCGACATCGATATCATTCTAGGAAACCTGAATGGGCCCACCGGCCGGGTCAGGTTGTCGGCGCTTCTGCCGATGCCGTTCGACCGCCGGCTTCTGGAATAACACACATGCTTCCGACAATTGACTGGCAGGGCGACACGATCGTGATGGTCGATCAGCGCAAGCTGCCTGGACAGGAAATCTACGTGCGCTGCCGGAGTGCGCAGGAGGTCGCGCGCGCGATCCGCACCATGGTGATCCGTGGGGCACCGGCCATTGGCGTGGCCGCCGCGATGGGCCTCGCGCTCGGGATGCGACGCAGTACGGCCAAGGGCACGCGTCAGTTCGCGGTGGAGTTTCAGAAGAACTGCGACATGATGGCCGCCACGCGGCCGACCGCCGTCAATCTGTTCTGGGCGATCGATCGTATGAAGGCGACGTTCGCGGCCGCGGCGCAAGCGGGCGCGTCGGCGGACGAAATCGCCGATCGTCTCGAGGCTGAGGCGCGTGCGATTCACGACGAAGACGTCGCGAACTGTCGCCTGATGGGCGGCGTCGGTGCGGACGTCGTGCCCGATGGTGGTCGAGTTCTGACCCACTGCAACGCCGGCGCACTCGCGACCGCCGGGTACGGATCCGCTCTCGGAGTCATTCGGGCGGCGGTCGAACAGGGGAAAAAAGTCGCCGTCTTTGCCGATGAGACGCGTCCCTTCATGCAGGGGGCGCGGTTGACGGCGTGGGAGCTGATTCGCGACGGCATCAACACCACGGTCATCACCGAGAGCATGGCGGGCCCGCTGATGCGCGCCGGTGAAATCGACGTCGTCGTCGTCGGCGCCGATCGGATTGCGGCCAACGGCGACACTGCCAACAAGATCGGCACCTATACCGTCGCGGTGCTGGCACACGAACACAGGATTCCGTTCTACGTTGCGGCGCCGATTTCCACCATTGATCTCGCCACGCCGGACGGCGATGCGATTCCGATCGAGGAACGCGATCAGCGTGAGGTGACGCATCTTGGCTCGTCGCGGCTCACGCCGGTCGGCGCAAAAATCCGAAATCCGGCGTTCGACGTGACGCCGCATCGGTACATCACCGGCATCATTACCGAGCGAGGCATCTTCACCGCGCCGTACGGCGAGTCGTTGAAGACGGCGCTCGAGACCGCGGCCTCCACCAGCACCCGATGAACCTGCTGGCGATCGAGACCTCCTGCGACGAAACCGCGGCTGCCGTCATTGCCGAAACGGGCGACGTCGCCGTCCCCTGGCGAATCCGCTCGAGCGTCGTCGCGTCGCAGGCCGCCATTCATCGCGAGTGGGGCGGGGTTGTTCCGGAGCTCGCCTCGCGCCAGCACATTCGCGACATCTGCGGCGTCCACGAAGCGGCGCTGGCGCAGGCGTCGGTGACGCTCGAGGAGATTGGCGCGGTCGCTGTGACCCAGGGGCCAGGTCTGGTGGGCTCGCTGCTGGTCGGCGTTGCGTTCGGCAAAGCGCTCGCCTGGTCACGAGGGATCCCGATCGTTCCCGTGCACCATCTTGCCGGCCACATCGAATCGCTGACCCTCGCGCACGGGGAGCTGCCGCTTCCGTCGGCAGTGCTCGTCGTCTCGGGCGGCCATACCAGCCTGTACTTCATCGACCGCCCCGGCCACTATCAGCTGATAGGGCGGACGCGGGACGATGCCGCAGGGGAGGCGTATGACAAAGTGGCGAAGCTTCTGGGACTGGGGTATCCCGGCGGGCCAGCCATCGATCGCGTGGCGCGAACCGGCAACGATCGCGCCTTCGATTTTCCCGCCGCCCGGCTCACGCACGCCGATCGAAACGCTCCCAGGGCGACGGCGGAGGGGATTCTCCCCGCCGACATCGCGCGGCGCGTTGACTTCAGCTTCAGCGGGCTGAAGACCGCCGTCTTGCGGCTTGTGCGCGAGCGCACCGGCGCCGATCCCGCCGTCCGCTCGGTGAAAGCCGCGGTGTCAGACGATGCCGGGTCGATGCTGCCGGCATCCGACGTCGCCGACATCGCCGCGAGCTTTCAGCGCACCGTCGTCGAGGCGCTGCTCGACCGCACGTTCGAGGCGGCGCGATGGCTTGACGCGCGAAGCATCGGGATTTCCGGCGGTGTCTCGGCAAATAGCCGGCTGCGGGCCGAGGCCGAGGCGCGTGGCGTGAAGCATGGGATTCCGGTGTTTATTCCGCCACTCGCGCTTTCGACCGACAACGCCGCGATGATTGGCGCGGCGGGCCTGAGAAAGCTGCGAAGCGGTGGGGGGGCGGGGAATCTGGATTTTAATGCGATGGCGTCGCTGAATCTGGAGTGACAGAGACGCTCGTAGCGCGCCGCTTTAGCGGCGCGTCAGAGTCGATCGGTCGGCTGGGACGCGCTGCGAAAGCAGCGCGCTACGGATGTCGCAGTGAAGCGGGAAGCAACAGTGGCAACATTCACGGAATATCTGTGGTTCAACACCAAGTCCCGTCAAGAGTTCGTGCGCATCACGGACGAAGTCGCCGCGATCGTGAAGAAGAGCGGTGTGACCGATGGCATCGCGCTGGTGTCGGCCATGCACATCACCTCCGGCGTCTACGTCAACGACTGGGAGGACGGGCTGATTGAAGACTTTCAGGTCTGGCTCGAGAAGCTCGCGCCAGCTGGCTTGCCCTACAGGCACCATCAGACGGGCGAAGACAATGCGGACGCGCACTTGAAGCGCACCATCATGGGGCACCAGGTCATCGTCCCCGTGACCCGAGGCGAGCTCGACCTCGGCCCATGGGAGCAGATCTTCTACGCGGAGTTCGATGGGAAGCGGAAGAAGAGAGTGATTGTAAAAGTGATGGGAGAGTGAGCGGGAATTGTGAATGCTGATTGCTGAATGCCGATTGACGATCGGACGTCAGCTGGTAGCGGGAAGCGGGAAGCTGGAAGCTGGAAGCAAACTATGGCCTTGTCACGCGACTCTGCTTACGCATTGATGACCGAGTACACTCAAAGCGAGAGCCTGCGCAAGCACATGCTCGCGGTCGAGTCCGCCGTGCGCGGATACGCGCGACTCTGGAAGGAGCCGGAAGAAGACTGGGCCGTCGTGGCGCTGCTGCACGACTTCGACTACGAGCGGTGGCCTGATCAGCAGAACCATCCGTATCGGGGCGTTGAGATCCTCAAGGCGCAGGGCTACCCGGACTGGGTGACACGCGCAATCCTCTCGCACGCGGAGTATTCGGGGGTCCTGCGTGAATCGAAGCTTGAACACGCGCTGTTTGCCTGCGACGAAATGTCGGGCTTCGTGACGGCCTGCTCACTTGTCCGTCCATCGAAAAGCGTTCTCGATCTGGAGGCATCGTCGGTGATGAAGCGGATGAAGGACAAGGCGTTCGCGCGGGCGGTGAGCCGGGAAGACCTTCGGAAGGGAGCCGAAGAGATCAATCTCCCGATCGATCAACACATCGGAAACGTCATTACATTCATGCGTGAGCGCGCCGATGTGCTCGGATTGCGCGGAACGCTCTGATTCCAGCGACCGTATAGGCTAAAACTGTGTTGAAAACCAACAGAAGTAGCTTGGCGAACGAGCGCCCGCCTACGCCAGGGCTCCGGCGAGGCCTCGCCGAAGCGCTTCGCGCGAACTCGGACGCGAGCGAGCGTGTCGGGGAGTCCGAGGGGCGAAGCCCCTCGGAGTAGAACTTGGACACCAGCCACGTCATCGCCACGCGCGAACGCCCGGCAGCGCCGACGGGGGAGCCTGTCGTCCACCTGGACGACGTCACGGTCATCTACGGCGCCAATCGCGCACTGAAGGAGGTGTCCGGGCGCTTTAACCCCGGCGCCGTCGGACTGCTGGGGCCTAACGGTGCCGGCAAGAGCACGCTGCTCAAGGCCCTTCTCGGATTCGTCAAGCCGACACAAGGGCGCATGACGGTCCTCGGCCTCGATGTCGCCCAGAGGCCGCTCGAGATTCGCGCCCGTATCGGGTACATGCCGGAAAGCGACGCGCACATTCCTGGCATGAACGCGGTCTCGTTCGTCGCCTACTGTGGAGAGCTCGCGGGGCTGCCCGCGGTCGACGCCATGCAGCGCGCGCATGAAGTGCTGTACTACGTCGGCCTCGGCGAAGCGCGCTATCGCAACGTCGAGACGTATTCGACCGGCATGAAGCAGCGCATCAAGCTGGCGCAGGCGCTCGTACACGATCCCGACCTGCTGTTCCTCGATGAGCCGACGAACGGCATGGATCCCAAGGGGCGCGATGAGATGCTCGAACTCATCCGCGATCTCGGCCACAACAAGAACGTCAATCTGATCCTCTCGTCGCATTTGCTGCCCGACGTCGAGTACACGTGCGACGACGTGGTGGTGATGGACAAGGGACAGGTGGCCGCGCAGGGGCCGATCGAGCAGCTCAAGGGTCCCGCCGGGCGAGTATTCGAGTTGAGAATCAAAGGTGATCTACCGGCGTTCGTCGACGTCCTGCACGCGGCGGGGATGGAAACCACCTTTACCGACGAGGACGTGATGCGCGTGTTCGTGCCTGACGGCGCGTCGCGCGGCGTTGAAAGCGGGCGGGGCGGCAACGATCAGGCCGCGCTCTTTGCGCTCGCAGCGCGTCACGGTGTCCAGGTCCGTCACCTGCGCCCGAGCATCCCGACGCTGGAAGACGTGTTTGCGAAGGCCCTGGGGGAGAAGTAAGACGCAGCGATTAGGCGGCGCGGGAGCCTCCAGCCGCATTGATAGAAGCTGACGAGCGCGCGCACCAGACGAAGAAACGATAGCCATTCATGCCGATACACGATCAAAGTTACCGGCGATACCGCGGCGGCAAGGCGATGCCGGGGCAGGCGTGGACGGTGATTGCCCGCGCCGGGATCACGAAGATGATCCGCCAGCGCGCCTTCCTCGGCCTCCTGCTCTTTGCCTGGCTTCCGTTCCTCGTCCGCGCCGTCCAGATCTATGTGACGGCCAACTATCCGCAGGTCGCGATGTTTGCGCCGACCGCGGAAACGTTCCGGCAGTTCCTCGAGCAGCAGGATTTCTTCGTCTTTGTCATGACGATCTACGTCGGCGCCGGACTGATCTCCAACGATCGCCGCGCCAACGCGCTCCAGATTTACCTCTCGAAGCCGCTGATGCGGACCGAATACATCTTCGGCAAGGCGGCGATCCTGTTCGCATTCATCCTGTTCGTGACGCTCGTGCCCGGTTTGCTGCTGCTCCTTCTGCAGGTGTTATTCGCGGGGAGCTTCGCGTTTCTGAAGAAGAACCTGTTTCTCTTCCCCGCCATCACCGTCGCGTCGTTGCTCCAGGCGATCCTGTCGACCTTCACGATGCTGGCGTTGTCGTCGCTTTCGAAGAGCGCCCGGTACGTCGGCATTCTCTACGCCGGGATTCTGTTTTTCACCGCGGCTATCTACGGTGCGATGCTCGCGATTACCGGGAGCACCCGGCTGTCGTGGATGTCGCTTGGCGCGAACCTGTCCCAGGTCGTCGACGTGATCTTCCGGCTCAAGCCGCGCTACGCGACTCCCTGGCCCGTGTCGCTCATCGTGATCCTCGGCCTCGTCGCCCTTTCGATTTCCGTCCTCGAGCGGCGCGTGCGCGGCGTGGAGGTGGTCACGTGAGCGTGCCCATCATTCACGCCGACCACGTGTCGAAGTGGTACGGGCAGGTCATCGGGCTGAACGACGTGAGCGTCGACGTGCCGCCGGGCATCACCGGGCTTCTCGGTCCGAACGGCGCTGGGAAGTCGACGTTCATGAAGCTGATCACCGGGCAGCTGACGCCGAGCAAGGGCGCGGTCACCGTGCTGGGTGAGCCGATCTGGCGGAACCCGCACCTGTACTTTCAAATCGGTTTCTGCCCGGAACAGGATGCGTTTTACGACCGGATGACCGGCCTCGAGTGGGTGACGGCGCTGGTGCGCCTCAACGGTCTCGACGAGAAGGCGGCTGACGAGGCCGCGCGCCGCGCGTTGACCGCGGTCGACTTGATGGAGGCGGCCGACAAGAAGATCGGCGCCTACAGCAAGGGGATGCGGCAGCGGGTGAAGCTCGCGCAGGCGATTGTCCACGACCCGTCGCTGCTCATCCTCGACGAGCCCTTGTCGGGCATGGATCCACTCGCGCGGAGGCGGACGATTCGACTGATCCGCGAATGGGCGCGCGCCGGCAAGAGCGTGGTCGTCTCGAGCCACATCCTGCACGAGATCGAGTCGATGACCGGCAACATCCTGCTCATCAACAACGGCCGAATTCTCGCGGAAGGGGACGTGCACGCGATTCGCGAGCTGATCGACGAGCATCCGCACACCGTCTACGTCCGTGCTGAGAATCCTCGCGAACTTGCCCGCGATTTCCTGGGCCTTGCCGATGTCCGCAGTATGAAGTTCGAGAATGGATCGGTCACGATCGAGACCGGCAAGCCGGACGCCTTCTACGCGCGGCTCACGCAGCTGGCGGCAAGCGGCGAATACGGGTCGATCGATGAGGTGACGTCGCCGGACGATAACCTCCAGGCGGTGTTCCAGTACCTGGTGAAATGAGAATGTTTGAGGTGAGGTGCTGACCTCAGGCCGAAGACGAATGACATCAACCGACGTTCAATCTGCTCGTGCAATTCCGTCGGCGCCAGGGTTTCTGGCGTCGGGGCTGCGGATCTTCGATCTGTCGATCGGCGAGATGCTATGGTCGCGGCGCACCATTTTCATGCTGCTGGTCGTCGCCGCCCCGGTCGTCATCGCGTGCATGCTTCGAATTGCGGTGGCCCTCGGCGCGCCGATTTTCGAGGGTTCGCGCGGCGGTGGATCCGAAATGCGGATGACCGGGCCGGCGATCTTCGGATTGATGATCTGGGTCTTCTACCTTCGGTTCACCGTGCCGGTGTTGGGGGTGTTCTACGGGACGTCGCTGATCGCGGACGAGGTCGAAGACAAGACGATTACCTACCTGTTCACTCGCCCGATCCGCCGCGGCGCCGTCCTGTTCGGCAAATACCTGGCCTATCTGGGCTGCACCATCTTCGTCGTCCTCCCGTCGGTGGTGCTGGTCTATCTTCTCGTCGTGCCGCTGCGGGGAAGCCTGGGCGGATCCTTCATCGATCTCCTGAAGGACCTGTCGCTGCTGGCCCTCGGTCTGGCCGTGTACGGCGCGCTGTTCGCCTTTGTCGGCGCCAAGTTCAAGCGGCCGCTTCTGGTCGGCTTGATCTTCATCTTCGGGTGGGAACAGGCCGCCCTCGCCTTTCCTGGCTACCTCAAGCGCTTCACCGTCGCCTATTACCTGCAGGGGCTCGTCCCGCACGCGATGCCGAGCGACAGCACCATCAGCCTCATCCAGGGGATCTTCCGCGAGAGCCCGACGCTGATGGGCAGCCTGTTCTGGCTCACCCTCATCCTCGTCGTATTCGTCGGCATAGCCGCGTGGATCGTCGAACGCCGGGAATACGTGCTGGAACAATAGGTTACGAGGATCCCACAGGAAAAGGTGGCTGGCACCTTTCCGGGGAAAGTGCCAGCCACCTTTCAGCCTTGCCAGCGCCGTAACCCAAAAAGAATGAGCTGTTTTGGAACTTTTTACCCGGGCGACCTGTATAATTCTTTCCAGAGGGCCACGCGCATGACAAAGCGGACACGATACTTTCTCGCGGCTTCTGGGGCAGTTCTCGCTGCCGGCCTCGGGACCGGTCTCGTCGCGTATTACTCCGGCGGATTCCAGTCTGTATCCGCCTCAGCCGTTTCAAACGAACTCCGCTACGTGCCAGCCGACGCGACCGTCGTCGCCTACGCTGACGTCCGCGGCATCATGGATTCGGACCTCCGCGCGCGGCTCAAGGAATCTCTCCCGCTGCAGCACGAACAGGGGCAGCAGGAGTTCCAGGCGCAGACCGGCATCGATATCGAGAAAGACATCGACTACGTCGTTGCGTCGCTCACGGCCGGCAGCGAAAAGCCCGCGCCGCTGGTCGTCGCGCGCGGCCGATTCAACGATACCCAGCTCGAAGCGCTCGTTCGTGGACACGGCGGAACGGTCGAGGAATACAAGGGCAAGCGTCTGATCGTCTGCCCGACCGGCGACCACCAGGGTGCGCCGATTCAGGCCGGAAGCGTGACCCTCGCGTTCCTCGAGCCAGGCCTCCTTGCGATTGGTGAATCGAGCGCCGTCAAGACCTCGATCGACGCCCAGCTCTCCGCACACAGCGTCACCAGCAACAACGAAATGATGGAACTCGTTGCCGACATCAGCAGCGGCAACAACGCCTGGGCCGTCGGCCGCTTCGACGTCCTCGCGAGTCAAGCCAGACTTCCCGAGCAGGTGTCCTCGCGGCTTCCGCAGATCAAGTGGTTCGCTGCCGCGGGCCACGTGAACGGCGGCCTGTCGGGCAGCCTTCGCGCCGAAGCACGCGACGACCAATCCGCTGAGAACCTCCGCGACGTCGTCCGCGGGTTCCTCGGCCTCGCGCGGATGCAGGCACAGGCCGATCCGCGAAGTGCAGCGCTGGTCGAATCGCTTCAGCTCTCGGGCACAGGGAAAACCGTCGCGCTTTCCTTTACGGTGCCTGCGGAATTGCTCGAGATGATTCCGAAGCTGCACGCAGCCGAAGCCGAGAAGTCAGTCGCGAAGTAGACGCTTCCTCCCGGAGTGTCTTTTACATAGAAGCCCGCGAGCAATCGCGGGCTTTTGCATTTCTCGCTACCAGCTTCCAACCTTCGCTCACGCTTGCCAAGCGCGTGAGCTACGGTTGGCAAGCCACGCGAAGGTGGACCGGACCACTGATCCCGGACCACGGATCCCGGATTACACTGTCCCCGTGGCTGATTTCGTCTTTTTCTACGGCACGCTGATGGCGGGCTTCGATCGCCGCCGGCGCGCCGGGATGGATGACAAGCTGAGGTTTCTGGGGCGGGGATGGATACGTGCCTCTCTGTTCGATCTCGGGTTGTATCCCGCCGCAGTCCCCTCGCCCGACGGCTGTGTGTGGGGAGAACTGTACGAGATGTCCGAATCCCCGACGGTGCTGGCCGCTCTGGATGAAATCGAGGGATACAGACCCGGCGATCCTGACCACAGTCTATACGTGCGCTCGCAGGTAACCGTCACGCTGCCAGACGGTTTGCAGCGTTCGGCCTGGGTCTATTTCTATAACGCGCCGCTCGGTCAGGCCGAGCGCATCGATTCGGGGGATTATCTCCAGCACGTCAGGGTCCGATAAGTATTAAGGTGCCCATCAGGACACAAGCGAACGAGTGCGCCTTACGCCAAGGCTACGGCGAGGCGGCATGCCGGGAAAAGATGCGAGCGAGCGCAGCGATGCGAGCCTCGCGAACGGAGCGAGCGTGGCGAAGCAGCGAGCGAGAGAGCGAGTCGGGGAGTCCGAGGGGCGAAGCCCCTCGGAGTAATTGATGACCCCCAACACTCGCGATAGCGAGCGCGTTCCGACCGCCGGGCAGGTGACCGGGGAGGTCACCGTCTACGAGCCGATGACGATTCTCGACTTGAGTGATCGCGGCGCGCAGGTCGAGACCAAATTCGCGCTCCACCTCGACTCGCTCCACGAGTTCAGGCTTTCGCTTGGTGAGCGAACCGTCGTCGTGAAGGGCCGCATTGCGCACTGCCAGATCGGCGAACTGCAGGAGGGCGGCATCCTCTATCGTACCGGCATCGAATTCATCGAGCCCTCCGACCACGCCATCTCCGCCATTCACGCCTTCGTCGAAGCTTTGAAATTCGCGGCCTCTGCACCGCCGGCGATTGTCGAGGCGGAGTTGGCCGAAGAGTAGTTTCCAGTTCCCAGTCGCCACTTCCCAGTTCTGAGCTCGCTTTCGCGCGAGCCGCGAGTCGCGAGCCGCGAGTCGCGAACTGCGAATCCCGGTACAATCGCCCTCATGTCCTCCACCTCCACCATCACCACTTTCAACAACTTCATCGATGGCCGCTGGATCCCATCGACGTCAGGCGAGACCTTCGAAAACCGCAATCCAGCCAACACCGACGATCTGATCGGCGTCTTTCAGAAGTCCACACGGCGTGACGTCGAAGCCGCGCTCGAGGCCGCGCGCCGCGCGTACGACCGTTGGCGCCTCGTGCCCGCGCCGGTCCGCGCCGAGATGCTGTTTCGAGCGGCGCAGCTGATCGTCGAACGTAAGGAGCAGTTCGCGCGCGACATGACGCGTGAGATGGGGAAGGTGCTGAACGAAACGCGCGGCGACGTGCAGGAGGCCATCGACATGACCTTCTATATCGCCGGCGAAGGGCGGCGGATGTTCGGGCAGACAGTGCCCTCCGAGCTGCGAAACAAGTTCGCGATGTCGGTGCGGCAGCCGCTTGGCGTGTGCTCGATCATCACCCCGTGGAATTTTCCGATGGCGATTCCGTCGTGGAAGATCATCCCGGCGCTCGTGTGTGGCAACACCGTGGTCTTCAAGCCCGCGTCGCAGACGCCGCTCTCCGCGCTCAATTTCGTCAAGGTGCTGGAAGATGCCGGAGTCCCAAAGGGCGTCGTCAACATGGTCACCGGCGACGGCGACGAGGTCGGCACGCCGCTGACGACGCATGGGGACGTGCGGGTGGTGTCGTTCACCGGATCGACTCACGTGGGCCGCATCGTCAATCAGGCCTCGGCGCCGGGATTCAAGAAGGTCCACCTGGAGATGGGCGGCAAGAACGTCATCATGATCATGGATGACGCCAACCTGGAGCTTGCCGTGGACGGTTGCCTCTGGGGCGGATTTGGGACGACCGGGCAGCGCTGCACGGCGGCCAGCCGGGTTGTCGTCCACGACGCCGTCTACAAGACGTTCGTCGAACAATTCGTCGCGCGCGCGAAGTCTCTCGCCGTGGGTGACGGTCTGAGAGCAGAAACGCAGATGGGGCCATCGATCAGCGAGTCACAGCTGGCGACGGTGATGTCATACGTGAAGATCGGGCTGGACGAAGGAGCCACGCTTGCCTGCGGCGGGCACCGGCTGTCGGGCGGAGCCTATTCCAAGGGTCATTTTCACGAGCCAACGGTCTTCGCCGACGTCAAACCGGCGATGCGAATTGCCCGCGAGGAAATCTTCGGCCCGGTCGTGTCGGTCATTCAGTGTCGGTCGCTCGAAGAGGCGATCGAGATCGGCAACGGCGTGGACTACGGGCTGTCGGCGTCAATCTACACGCAGGACATCAACCGCGCGTTCACCGCAATGCGCGATCTCTACACCGGCATCTTCTACGTCAACGCGCCAACCATTGGCGCCGAGGTGCACCTGCCCTTTGGTGGCACCAAGAACACCGGCAACGGCCATCGTGAAGCGGGCACGGCGGCGCTCGATGTGTTCTCCGAGTGGAAATCTGTCTACATCGATTTCAGCGGGAAGCTGCAGCGGGCCCAGATTGACGTCGAGCACTCGTAGTTCAGTTGTTGCCAGCGGCGGGGCGAATCGCGAGCCGCGAACCGCGAATCCCGACTCATGTTAAAGTTCCTTGCCCCCTAACCCTGGACTCGATTGGCATATCTGACCCTCGGCGTCGGTTACATCCTGCTCTACGCCGCCATCGGGTGGCTCCTCCGCGGTCACCCGCTCGCGCTTTCGATCTTCGGCGACATCGGCTTGTTGGTCGCGCCGCTTGCCGTGTGCGCGGTGATACTGCGCCGGCGGCGCACGTGGCGCGGCTGCCACCGGCTGTTCTGGGATACGGTGGCGATCGGTATCGGCCTGTGGATCGTCGGTCACCTGGGCTGGACCTTTGAAGATCTCGTTCTGAAGCAGCAGTCCTGGCTTCAGTGGCACACCGTCTTCAGTCTCTGCGGCGGCATCTGTCCGCTCATCGCCCTGCTCGCACGGCCGCATCGGGGCGTTCGTTCGGACGCGGTCGGCGATGTGGGGCTCGTCCTCGCCGCGTACGGCTTGCTGGCCGTCTTCATCTACTCATACTTCATCTTGATTCCTGGGCTCACCCCGGGCGGCCGCGACGAGCGCCTCGCGCTCCTGACGCTCATTCAGCTGAATCGAGCTCTGCTGTTTGCGGGCGCGCTGACGGCGGCGATCATCGCGCGGCGGACGCCATGGTCGCTCGCGTATCGCTGGATGGCGATCGCGACCGGCATCGGTTTTTTCCTCCGGATCCTCACCAGCCTCGCCATCCTGCGGGGCTCGTATCAAAGCGGAACGGTATATGACCTCGCCTGGATCGTGCCGTTTCTCTGCTACGCGGCGGCAGCGCTGACGGCGCCCGCATCGCCGGCCGAATCGGACGCGATTGAGGCGCCTGCGCCCCCGAAACACGCGTTTGTTTCCGCGATGCCGGTGTTCCTGATTCCGATCGTCGGCTACGGCACGTTGTATTTTCAGCCGCTCGGTGGCACCGACGATTCGTTTCGCGCGCTGCTGACCAGCGTGATGACCGTCGCAGGTCTGGGTTTGCTGACGCTTCGTCTGGCGGCGCAGGGAAGCGAGTTGCAGCGCGCCGGCGCGCGCATGCGACTGCTCGCCGCAGCGACGCAGCAGACAGGCGATCTCATCCTCATCACCCGGGCGAATGGCGCCGTCGAGCACGCGAACGATGCGTTCGTCCGCGCCCTCGGCTACTCGCGCGACGAGCTGACGAAACTCACCTTCACCGAGCTGATCGAATCCGGCTTCAAAGGCATCGATCGCGAAATCCGCGCGGCCGTCCGCGCCAGCGGCATCTGGCGCGGTACGCTGGTGCGCCGCCGCCGCGACGGGACGACCTTCCCGGCGTCGTGCACGGTCATCGGTCTGCGCGAGCCTGGCGGGTCGATCATCCACTACGTCGGCGTCGAGCGCGATACCACGGAGGAACTGCGCCTTCGCGATCAGCTCGTGCACAGCGAGCGGTTGTCTGCCATCGGCGAATTGGTGGCAGGCGTCGCCCATGAAATCAACAATCCGCTGCAGACCATCGTCGGGACGGTCGAGCTGATGATGGACGAGGCGACGACGCCCACCCTGCACCGCGACCTTGACGTCGTCCGCCGGGAGGCCTCTCGCGCCGGCCAGATTGTCCGAAACCTTCTCTCGTTCGTCAGGCGAAGCGCGCCCGACCGCGCTCAGAGTGATTTGAATGACATCGTGCGGGCCGTGGTGCAGCTGCACGAATTTCACCTGCAGCAGAACAACATCGCCATCGTCACCGACCTTCATCCTGCGGCGCTGCCCGCGCTCGCCAATCGTGAAGAGATCCAGCAGATCGTCCTCAATTTGCTGCTCAACGCCGAACAGGCCATTCAGCTATCGGGTATCGGCAACAGAATCAATGTTCGCAGCTACACCTCCGGCCGCCACCAGGTCGTCGAGGTTTCCGACAACGGCCCGGGCATCGGCCCGGAGATTCGTGGACGCATCTTCGAGCCGTTCTTCACGACCAAGGATGTCGGACAAGGCACTGGGCTCGGCCTGTCGATTTCGCACGGCATTGCCGCGTCGCACGGCGGATCGCTCGAGCTCGGTCAGGGCGCGGATTCTGGCGCGTGTTTCCGGCTGACGCTGCCGAGTCTTGTTGAAAGCGGCCACGCCACTGCCAGGCCGATCGTGGACGACGACCAGGTCAACGCCATGCGGGCGCTGATCGTGGACGATGAGGCGGCGATTCGGAAGCTGCTGGCGCGTCTGCTGGAGCGTCGAGGGTTCGAGGTGTGTGAGGCCCACTCAGGCGAAGCTGCGCTGGCGATCGCCGAGAGCGCTCCTGTATCGCTAGTGCTCTGCGATGTCACCCTTCCGGGTATGAATGGCAGCCACCTTTACCGGGAACTCACCATCAGAGATCCGAAGATTGCGCGGAGCTTCGTGTTCATCACCGGCGACCGCTCAACGGTACACGTCGAAGACGATGTGATTGCGCTGCCGGTTCTGGAGAAGCCTTTCACCGCGGCGGACCTCAACGCCGTGCTGTCGCAAATCGGCATTCCCGCCGCCGTCGCCTGATCGGCTCAGGACTTTTTCTTCGTCGCGGCCGCGATATCGTCTTTCAGTCGCGGATTCACTTTGAATCCCGTCTTCTCGGCTGCCTGGATCTCCGACTCCGCTTCCCGCAGCCGGCCGGTGACGAAATACACAACCGCAAGATTGCTGTGCGCCTCGCCAAACGACGGGTTCACTTCCAGGGCTGCCTTATATTCTTTCTCCGCGTTCACGAGATCGTTGAGACGGAAATACGCGCTGCCGATTGCCATTGACACGCCGGCAGGCACTGGTGGGGGTGTCGCGCCGGCCCGCCGGCTCTTGCGACTCTCCAGTTGTTGAATCTGCTGGTGAATCTGGTCGATCGCGTTCGGGGCGCCTGCACCGGTCCCAAGGCGCATCATGTTGCGTTCGTTGTCCTTCAGCGCATCGATTTGATCGCGCAAGCGGCGATCTGATGCAGTGCTCGCGAGGACCTCGGCAGCGGTCGCTGCCTTGAACGCGTCGCGCGACGCGAGATAGGCCTTGAGCGCCTCGTCGTATCGCTTCGTCGCCATGTAGGCCTGGCCCAGGCCGTAGAATGCGGCGTCATACAAGGGATCGATGGCGACAGCTCCCTTGAATTCCTTTTCCGCCACGTCGTACTGATCCCGGAGCAGCGACTCCATGCCCCGCTTGAAATGCTGCGACGCGGCGAGCTGCTCGCGCTCGGACAGCTGCGTCTGAGGCACGATGAAAGCCACGAGCACGATGAGACCGATGCTGTTTACGATGATCCCGGTCATCGTCCATTCCCCCTGAGGTATTCGCGGACCTTTGGTTGATTCGGATCGAGTTGCAGCGATTTCTGAAAACTGGTTTGCGCGGCAGCTGAATTTCCCGCACACAACTGCGCGAGCCCCAGCGAGGCATACACGGCTGCGTTGTCCGGCGTCAGGCGCGCGGCCTGCTGGAAATCTTCGACCGCGCCCGCGCATTCCCCCCGCTCGACGCGGTACCGGCCGCGAAACAGCCAGACTTCCGGCTCGCTTGGTTTGGCCGCTGCCGCCTGGTTCAGCAACGCGACGCTGCGATCGATCTGGCCGTTGCGCTGGTATCCGATCGCCCGGCCGATGAGGAATTTTGTGCCTTCGGGCAGTCCGTTGGCAAACGCGCGAACCAGCAGCGTGTCGGACTTGTCGATCGACTCGCTGCGTGCCCAGAGCAGGTCGCTGAGGTTCCACAGCGCTGACGCCAGATTAGGATCGACAGATATCGCGGTGTCGAACGCGTCGATGGCTTCCTTCTGCTTGCCCTGCTGCTTGAGCAGCAGTCCCTCGTTGTTGAGCGACCCTGCCGTGCGTGTCCCGAACGCGCGACCCTTGCCTTCCGTCGCGCCGATGTAGCCGAGCGCACGCAGCTTGGCCACCGTGTCTTCATCGACGGACGGCGGCGCGCTGCCGGCGGTTCCGGTCGGCGGCGGCACGGGCGTGAACACGGCGCGATAATCAGCCGTGGTCGCGGCCGACGCAGGTGCGCCTGGCAACGCTGGTCCTGCGATCCCCTGCGCCTGCGGCAGACCGCCCAGCGCCAGCAGCGTCGCACACACCTGGTCGACGTTTCCGGAGCCGGTGTGTCCGTGCGAGGGCTCGATTCCCGGCCCCCATACGAGATAGATCCCGTTTTCCGCATGCCACTTCGCCGCGGTCGCGTTTGCGGCGCTCGACAGCGTCGTCGGCCGGCCTTCTCCCCAGAGGAAGCCGTGGTCGGACGCGAGCACGATCCGGCTGCCGGTTGACTGGGCGAGCGCAACGTACTTTGCAAGCAATTGATCGATGAACGCAAAGTATCGCTCCGGCACGTCCTTGTAGCGGTCGTATTCGCCCTGCGCGATCGACGGTTGCCGCGGCGGCGCATACGGCGCGAAGACGTGTCCGATGCTGTCGGTCCCCTGGAAGTAGAGAAGCATCACATCGGGATGCTCACGAGCGAGCCAGTCGCGCCCCAGTTCGTCGTAGACGCGCGTCTCGATCAGGATCCGCCGCAGCGCGCTGACGGGATGCGCGTACGGATCCGTGACGGCCACCGCCTTGTCATACTCCGCTCGATCCAGCCACGGCAGGATGGCTTTGATCTCGTCATATCCAACTTCCGCTTGCGCGCGGTTGAGGCCATCACGCGCCCACGACTCCATGGCTGCGGGATGGACGACGCCCGGGGGCGGAGCCGACTCGCTGAAGAGAAATGTGAACAGGCGATCGGACACCATCAGCCCGTTGACCGCTTCCGCAGGATAGGTCGCCCAGAACCCGAGCGCGCCGACTTTCTTTCCACCGGCCGACGCCATGTTCCAGATTGCGGGCACCTTCCGTTCGTCGCTCGTGATGGGCTCGCGCTGTTGACTGACCGGATTGACCCGAAGAAAGTCCAGGATGCGATGGTCCAGCGGACTCGTGCCGGTCATCATCGTCGTCCAGATCAACGGCGAGAGTGGGGGATGGATCGTTTTGAGCGTTCCGCTGGCGCCTTCGTTGACCAGACGCGCCAGCGTGGGCATGACGCCCCGCGATGTGTATTGATCGAGTAGAGACCAGTCAGCACCGTCAAGGCCGATAAAAATAATCGGCTTCGCGTGCGTGGTCTTAGATGCGATTTGCGAGACCGCAGTCTCTGGTGATTGCGATGATGTCGGTGCCTGTGATTCGCGGGAGCGGCAACCGAACGCGGCTATCGCCAGACACGTCGTGACTAAGCAGAAAGTCGCGTCGATCCAGCGGCGCGAGCGAAGGAGCGAGCGCTGGCAGGCGCTGGGGGTGGGGCCCCAGCGCAATGTAAGAAAGGATATCGCGCGGGTGCGCATGGTCTCATCTTATCGTGCTGAAAAAAAAGGGCCCCGACGCCGGGGCCCTCAGACGGGAGATCAGCGCGGCTGGACGCCGCAGGCCTACAAGCTAAAACTCGAACCGCACGCCAATACGCAGGCTGAACGGCTGAGTGAACTGAACACCCTTCTTCAAGAAATCAGGATTTGTTGCAGTCGTGCGCGCATTACTCAATGATCCGGCGGGCGTTAACGTGTTGCCCGTCGTCGCGATTCCGCCATCGCCATTGCACAAGGCGTCGGGGATTCCCCCGCATGCGCCATCCTCAACGAGGTTGTAGCGCTCGTCCAGGACCGTCGTCGACTGACGATTGAACAGGTTGAAGATATCGCCCTGGAGCACCAGCCGCTTCGAACCATTCAACCGTATCGGGTAGCGCGCCTGTAGGTCCGTTTCCCAATCCTTAGGTCCTCGTCCAAGCGAACCTCTCGGCACGAGGTAGTACTCCCAGTTGCTATACGCAAAGGAATATCCGTAGGCGTTCAGCGGCAGCCCCGAGTACACGTGCGTTGACAAGCCGAGGTTGAGACCCGTCAAACTCCCTTTCGAGAACTCGTAGCTCGCGTCCAGCTTGCCTTGGAAGAGCCGATCGTTGCTCAACTTGCCGTCGGCATTCACGAGGAAGTCGGCGTAGTCGAACGCGGAATTGATGTTCGGATCGAGCTGGCCGGTCGATACTTGGAATGTCCCGTCGTAGTTGCCTTCCAGCTTGCTGAACACCGCGCTCGCGAGGAACTGCCAGTTGTCGGCGAACCGCTTGCGGGCGTTCAATTCGAACGAGTTGATGACCCGCTTGGCCTTGGGTGCGGGGGCCGTGTGAACGCCATCGTAGAAGCCCATTTCGGTGCCGATGCCGCTGCCCGGATTGGCGATGTTGTAGACGCCTTCCGAAGGAATCAGGAAGTCCTCAATCACCCGCCCGAGCTGCCTGTGGCCGTACTTCGTGCCGACGACGAGATTGCGTCCGAGATCGTATTCGAAGCCAACGAGCGCTTCGTCGATGAACTGTCCCTTGATAGCGGGATCGACGGCCGTCGGTCCACCGAGGAGCGACTGCCTGCGCGGAGCGTTGGGATCCTGCAGTGTGTTTCCCGGGTCCGGGCTGAAGTTGTAACAGAAGCACTGCACCTCGCCGCCGAAGGACCGGATGTTCATGTCCATCGGAATGCTCTCGAAGAAGCGGCCCCAGTTTGCGTACAGCTTGCTCCGGCTGTTTCTCGCGACGTCCCAAACGAAACCGATACGTGGCGCCCAGTTATCCTTCAAGTCGAATGCGGACTTATTGTCACGATCGCGAACGTTCTGCCCTTCCCATCGAAGGCCGGCATTGATCGTTAGTCCTGCACCGGCTTTCCACGAATCCTGCGCATAGAAGGACGTGTTGTAGGAGTCGGGCTCCGTCGTGAGCGGCACCGCGATTTGCCACGTCGCCGGGTTGCTCCGGTCGTATCCCGGCGCGCGGTCATTGACGTAGAACCGATGGCGATAAAAGATGACTCCTCCGGTCTGCAACTTGTAGATCCGCTGTCCGGCGCCGCCGTTGAAGTTGTTGTTCACCGCGTTGACGTGCTCAGAGTCGATTCCACCCTTGATATCGTGCTTGCCCAGGTAGGTCGATGCATCGGCCTTGTAGACGTCCCTGGTGAAATCCTGGTCCTGGAAGAATGTGAAGCCGCCTGACAGTGCGGTCGGCGTCACGGTCTGATCGATCGACTGCGGGATGTCGTGTCCTGGGCCGCTTGACGTGCTGGTCTCGGCATGTCGGGCGTACATCCCGTTCAGGAGGAACTTGCTCCCAAACACGCCTGCGTACTTCGCGACGTAGTCGGTGCCGCCTTCGTCCCGAACGCCCTTCCAGGTGCTTTCGGGACCGGACACCGTGAAGATCGCGCCATCGCGCTTCGTCGGATCGCCCATGATCGTCCCGTTGAGCGTCTGCCCGTCGGCGATGCGATAGGTCAGCTTCGCCGCAAACAAATGACGGTCGAGGGATGTAGGAACCTGGCTGTTGATAGCCGGACTCCCTGGCGACACGATCTCACGAATCACCGTGGTCTCCCGATCCTCGTTCGTCCGGTTGTACGCGCCGAAGAACCACAAGCGGTCCATCGCGATGGGGCCTCCGAGCTCACCGCCGAAATCGTTTCGCCCGCTGACGTCCGTGACCGTCGTCGTCCAGGCCGGGCGCTTGTCGCGGGTGCTGTCATTTGCATTCAGCGCACCGCCTTCAGCGTTGAAGAAGCCGGATCCTTTGAACTTGTTGCTGCCGCTTTTCGTGATGACGTTGAGGATGCCACCGGTCATGCGGCCGTATTCCGCTGGCAGACCACCCGTCTTCACCTCGACTTCCTGCACGAAGTCGAAGTTGAGCGTCTTGCCTTTCTCGCCCGCTTCGACGCCGGTCGTGTTGAGGCCGTCGATGATGTACTGGTTCTCGGCGCCGGTCGACCCGTAGACGACCGTGCCGACGGCGTCTTCCGTCGTGCCGGGTGCAACTTTTGCGACGGCGTAGAAGTCGCGTCGCAGAGGAATGCGATTGAAGAGATCCGCGCCCGCATTCACACCCGTCACCGTGGACGTGGTGTCAATCGTCGAGCTCTGCGCCGTGACTGTCACGGCTTCCGTGACGCCGGCGAGCGCCAGCGTGACCGGCAGCGTCACGGTGCGATCCAGGCCGACATCGACGTTGGCCTGCTCCAACGTCTTGAAGCTGGCGAGTTCGACTTTGACGGTATAGCGTCCAGGTGTCAGGCTGAGAAACCGGAAGTTGCCTTCCGAGTCCGTGACCTGCGTCTGGGCGCCTTGCAGGTTCGGGCTCGTCACCGTGACTGTGGCTCCGGGAAGCGCGGCTCCCTGGGCGTCCAGCACCTGACCCATAATCCGTCCCGTCGTTTGAGCGAACGCACCTGACGGGGCGAGGAGGAGGGCGGCTGCCAGGAGCAGGAACGCGCTCGTACTGCGTTTAAACATTGTCTGCATCCTCCTGCGATGCTTCTCGGAAGAAAACCAGCTCAGCCAGTGGGGATGGAGCTGGGATGAATACCCATACCAAGATTGATACCAAGGCACCCAATCGTGCGATCCAACACAATTGAACGTTACTTGCACCAGATAGCCTGATCTTCGTCCCACAACTTCAGGAATTTGTGTTTGGAATTCAAACGACCGGACACGTTGTCGGTACCACGACCGCGAATGGAGTTACTGAGCCACAAGTACCTGTGACGAAATACCGTGGCACAGGTCCCGGTTGCTCAAGGATGAGGTTGATAAAATGAGGGTTTATGTCGTTGGTCGTCCCGCTCGTCCTCAGTGTCCAGTTGCTCATGCCGCAAGGCGCGGTCGCGACCGAGACCCCGATTCGCCGGTCCATTCCGCTTCCCGTATCCGCGCGTTCATTTGCTGAGGCACTCGGGTTCGGCTCGGCAGAACCCTCCACGCTTCTGCTCCGAGTCGTGCATCTTGCGTATGAGCGACCGGAGGCCGAGGCCCGTCGCACGCGCGAATCTCTCCAGCGACTCCTCGCAAGACCGACGGGCGCGGGTGACGTCGTGCCCCTTCCGTTAACTGAGGATGTCTGGCGCAACACGATCCTTTCGGATGCGCCAAATCACGGGGACCTCGTCACCGCCATCCTCAGAGATCGACCCGCGGCTCTTCTCTACACTGGGTTGTCGGCACTCGATGACGACACGCTGACGTGGCTCGTATCCCGGCGGGACACGCTGCTGCACCTCCGGAAGTATCCGCAGATCTTCGCGGCGTTCGGCCGCAGCATTCGCCTGCGCAACAACCGTCTCGTCCTGCCGGGAGGAGCTGAGGCTGAACCGTTGTGGGAGTCGATCGTCGGAGCGGATGCGAACAGGCCGGATGTGTTCATTGAGCGCCTCATCTCCGGCGATGGACGATTGGCGTTCCTGTTCGACACGATTGCTCATCTCGATGCGCCGCATCAGCGCTTCGCCCTCGGCATGAACATGGGCGTGTCGGCGCGCGAGCCGAGTTTTCGCGCCCTCGCCGCGGCATTCTCCGCTGCTGCACCGGAGTGGCGTCTCAATGATCGGCTCTTTCCGAAGCCGCCAATCGACGGCGCGATTCTTCTGTCCACACTGCGCGTCCTCCCCGACGGGCGGGGGGCGCCGCCAATTGGCCGTCGGCTCTGGAGTCGCGTGTTTCGAGCGGACGAACTGAACGAGGTTGCGTTCGAACGGGTGTCGAGTGCCGCCTTGAACGTGACGTCGGCCACGCTGAACGTCGATGCGGGCTGGCTTGCCGATCACATCCTCCGCGTGCCTTACGCCGTAGGCCGGCGCCGGCTTGACGCATTCCTGTTCGCACAACGCCTTTTCGCGTCTCATCCGGCGTCTGCCGATGCCGACGTCGCGACCACTCTCCGCGGGTATCTCTCGTTTCCGACGCTGGTGATTTCGCTCGAGCGAAGCGGCGTGACAGGCCCTGAAGTGTTCGTTGAGGCGTCGGAGCATGCCGCGCGCTTGAACGCAATCGAGTCGGTTTCGCTTCGAAAGGTGTCGGTCTCGGAATTTCAGTCGGCTCTCGCGCTGATCGAGCGCGCTCATGGTTCCCGGAGTCTCGACGACAGCCAGTCGTCCAACCTGATTCGATCCCTGTGCTCGTTGGAGATTTCCTCGCGTTCCGGTTACGGGTCACGTCTCTCGACCTGGATGACGGACGTCTTCATGAAGGCGCTGCCTGCGCGAAGCTCCAGCGAAGAAACCGTGCTGGCCGCCATTGCCGGTGTGCGCGAGGACCGCTCCGCGCACCCTGTCGTGACGTGGGAGGGCAGACAGTATCGCGTGGATCCGGCGTCGGCGGAATTCGAGCGACTCCGCCTGATCCGCCAGCGACAGGGAGTTCAGACGCTCGACGACGCTGCCGCGGCAGCGTCGACTGCCGGGAGCGACGCCAACCGAGGAGGCAGCGATGGGAACCAGGCGCTCGCTGACTCGCTCCTCTCGATGGTGTATGCCGTCTACCTCGGAGATCCTGAGGGTTCAGCGGTGACATCGGGCAATGTCGCATTGCGTCATGACTTCGGCTTCGCCGCTCCTCCGGCGCGAGGCGCGGGCGATGCCTGGCGCCTCCCAATCGAGCGGTTCGACGGCAAAGCGGCATGGCGGATTCGGGGTTCGGTGCTGGGTCTCGAGATGGCGCTGTCCCGCTTGCTGCTGCGTCGGCTCGACCCGACCGCGATGCCGGGCGAGCCTCGAATCGGATCACAGGATCGCCAGACGGTGATGTTGACCGTCGCCCTCATGAATCCGTTCGCGCTGTCGGACGCGGCTCGCGACGATATCGTCGCCGCCGTCGGCATTGGAAGGAAGCGAGTAGCGTCACTGCCTCAGAATCCGGCCAGTTTGGAAGACGTCGCGACGGACGCTGGCCTGAGCGAATGGCGCCGCCACGCGGTGGCGTGGGCGCTCACGGAGCATCGTGACGCGGCATCTCTTTTTTCGGTCCTCGACCTGTTCTGGCTGGGGAGGCGCTCAGTCGATCGCCAGCACGACGTTGATGAATGGGGCGCCGCGGCCCTGTCGCTCACCGGCTGCTTCTGCCTGACACTCCCGGAGCGAGCAGCATGGGAGGACTTCCGAGGCTATGCCTCCCCGGTGCTTGCCACGCGGGGTGCCGATATTTCCCTTCAAATTGCCGAGACGCTGTCCACAGTCAAGCTGCCCGCGGCGCTCGCGCCAGCACTCGCCGGTTTCGTTGCCCAGGACGTCATCGACCACGCGCAGCTCGCCGACCCCGACGACTGGGAGGAGTTCGGCCGGGCCGTCCAAGAGCTTCCCCGGGAACGGATGTTCGACTACATTGCTGCTTTAACAGTCGGTGGCCCGCTGATCGGGACAGAGGCAGAGAGGTAGCGGGCCTGCCGGGATCCGGGGTGCGGGATCCGGGATCCGACTTGGACACGCAGACAGTCTGGCACGTTGGCTGTGCTGGGCTGTCGTTGAAGCAAACACAGGCGTGCAATCAGCAGCGCCTGCGGCCTGAGCGAGGCGCGAAGCCGCCGAGCGAGAGCGAGCGGGGGTGGGGCCCCGCGAGCAGTGAGAAATGCTGACGCTAACGATGGATTAACCCAAAGTGTTTCTACGAAGATTCTCGCTCGGTCTGACACTCGTTGCAGCGACAATGCTAGGCGCCTCCGCACAAGAGCGGCGTCTTCGCATCGTGTCACCGACGGAATCGACATATGTCGTCGGGAGCGCCCGGCTCCATGCGGTCGTCGAGCCATCGTCTGCCGAGCGCGACGTGCAGAGGGTCACCTTTTTCGTCGACGCCAAGCAGGTGTGCGAGGTCAACACGCCGCCGTTCGAGTGCGAGTGGGATGCGGGTGAGCGCGTGCAGCCGAGACAGGTGCGTGTCGTCGCGACGATGAAGAGCGGCGAGCGGCTCGTGCAGACGGTGACGACGAAAAAGCTGGACTACACGGAGACCGTTGACGTCGACGTTGTCCAGGTGACGGTGGTCGTCACTGATAATCAGGGCAAGTTCGTCACCGGTCTCAAGCAAAGCGACTTCAAAGTGTCCGAGGACGGCGTTCTCCAGAAGCTGTCGTCGTTTTCAGACGAGCACACGCCGCTGGAGCTGATCACGGCGATCGACGTCAGCTCCAGCGTCACCGACGCGCTGCCGGGCATGAAGGTCGCGGCGACCCGCTTTGTCGGCGGCTTGGAGCCCTCCGACCAGGTGACGGTGCTCGGATTCAACGACAACCTCTTCACGCTGGCCAAACGCTCGACCGATCAAGTCGTTCGCGAGCGCGCCATTGGGCGACTTCGCGCATGGGGTGGCACCGCGCTCTATGACGCCATCGTTCAGGGCATCGATCTGCTCGGCCGTCAGCAGGGACGACGCGCGATCATCGTGTTCACCGACGGGAAGGACGAAAACAGCCACGCGCCGATGGAGTCCGCGATCGCTCAGGTTGAAGGTAGCGACGCAATGATTTACCCGGTCGGGCAGGGGCGCGCCGTCCACGAAAAGGATCTGCAGAAGCTCCTGCAGCGCATCGCGACCACGAGCGGAGGGCGCGCCTTCTTCAGCACCTCGCCGTCGAAGCTGGATGAGGTATTTGCGGAGATCCTCGACGATCTCCATCATCAGTACCTGCTGTCGTATCCTGCTCCGGCGGACAAGCGCGACGGCAAGTATCACAAGATCAAGGTGGTCGCTGGCAATGGCAAGTACCACGTGCGTGCCCGCGACGGCTACCGGTATACGGAGAAGCACTGAGTTGCTGATTGTTGATTGCTGACTTCGCGCGGGTTCAATCAACAATCAACAGTCAGCAATCAGCAATTTCTGTGGCTTCCGCCTTCAGGCGAAGATTCCAACTTCCGGCTAAAGCCGGAAGCCACAAGAGAGAAAGTGTGGCTTCCGCCTTCAGGCGGAAGGCTAGCGTAAGAGGAGCCATGAGAGCACTCATTAGCGGGTTCGTCCTCGCCACAGCCGTCATGCTGTCCGCACAGGACAAGCCCGCATCCGACCAGTCGCAGGCACCGAAAACGTTCAAGTCGTCTGTCGATCTGGTACCGGTCGATGTCAACGTGATCGATCGCAACGGAAAGCCCATCGCGGATCTCACCGCACAGGATTTTTCGCTGAAGGTTGACGGCAAGGCGCGCCGCATTGCGAGCGCACAGTTCATCGGCGTGACCCGAAACGTCGAGCAGGCGCCGATCAATCCCGATTACAGCTCGAACCCGAACGTCCCTGGCGCGCGGCTGATCATGCTGGTGGTCGACCAGGGAAACATCGGCGCGTCGCGCGGCAAGTACGCGATCGATGCCGCGCGGCGTTTCATGGGCCGCTTGAGTCCGAATGATCGCGTTGGTCTGGTGACGATTCCCGGCGCCGGGCCACAGATCGATTTCACCGCCAATCACGCGCTCGTCTCGACGGCGTTGCAGTCGGTTGTCGGTACTTCGGACGATGGGGAGCATCAGGACAACCAGATCGGGCTGAGCGAGGCGATTGCGCTCCAGCGGGGGAATCAACAGGTCATCCAGGAAATCCTGGACCGTGAATGCACCGGGATGACGGCGGCAACGGTGGGCGACTGCCGGCAGAAGCTCGAAGCGCAGGCGCGCACGCTGTACATCGACCTGAAAGGCCGAACCAGGGATACGCTGTTGTCACTCCGTCAGGTAATGGAGCGGCTCGCGCGCACGCCAACGCCAAAAACGGTCGTGTTCCTGTCCGAGGGCATCCTGATTGATTCGCGCGACGTTGGCGACATCTCCTGGCTTGGCCCGACTGCGTCGCGCGGGCAAGTCGCGTTGTACGTGCTGCAGCTCGAGCCGCCGGCGTTCAACGCCTCCAATTCGCAGAGCTCGCCGACGCGATCCGCCGACATCGAGCTGGCGCATGACGGTCTCGGATATCTGGCCGGCGCCGCGCGCGGGTCGGTGTTCAAGGTGATTGCCGGCGCTGACAACGCATTCAGCCGGCTCGCCACCGAATTGTCCGGCTACTACCTTCTCAGCTTCGAGCCCGAGCCCGGCGATCGCGACACGAAGTCTCACAAGATCAAGATCGAAGTGCTGCGCCGGAAGGACGTGCTGGTGCGTGCCAGGAACGACTTCAGCGTGGACGCGCCGCGCACGCGGACGACCGAGGAGCAGCTCGCCGATGTGATCGCCGCGCCGCTGCTGGCGAGCGACATCGGCTTGAAACTGGCCGCGTATTCATTCACCGAGAACCAGGGAAATCGGCTTCGCGTCATCCTCGCGACGGAAATCGATCGATCACAGAATCGCGCCAGCAAGCTGTCGCTGGCGTACACCGTCGTGGACGACCATGACCAGCTGGTGTCCAGCCAGGTCGAGCCGGCGGTGACCACCGACATCTATCCCGACACGTTGACGCAGACTTACATCGGCGCGATCACGGTATCGCCAGGCACCTATCGGATCAAAGTCGGGGTCGTAGACGACACGGGACGGACCGGCAGCGTCGAGCACACCGTGCAGGCGCGTCTTACCTCGGCCGGTCAAATTCACGTGACGGATCTTCTCCTCGGAGACGAGGCGGGCGGATCCGGGCTTCGCCCGACGGTCTCCGCTCAGTTCAAGGGGGACGTTCTGCACGGATATGTAGAACTGCATTCGGAAGCGCTCGAGCCGCTCAGGAGCGCAAGCGTGACGTTCGAGGTCGCCAATGGCCCGCAGGCGCGGGCGCTCGACAGTGTGGACGCGCGTTTTGAAAGCCAGGAATCATCGTCGCCGACCAGGCGCGCGGCTGAAGCGGTCCTGCCAATCGCCCTGCTGCCGCCGGGAGACTACACCGCACGCGCGGTCGTGACCGTGGCAGGGCAGCGAGTGGGCCAGGTGACGCGGAACTTTCACATCGCTCGCAGCAGCGCGTCCGCCGCGGCAAGCGCATCTCCGGGGACTGCCGTCGGACTGACCACAAAGGTTCCCATCCCGTTCTCGTCGCGCATCGAATCATTCGAGCGGTCGTCGGTGCTGACGCCGCAAGTGGTCGGCTTCTTCGTCAACCGAATGAATATTGGCAAGGACACGGCGCTGACGCCGTCGGCGGCGATCTCGGCGGCGCAAGCGGGCAAGTTTGCTGAGGCGATCGAAGCGTCGAAGGCGTCAAGCAACAAGCTGGCCCCGGTGTTCTTTGACGGCCTGGACAAGTACTCGAAAGGGGACCTCGAGGGCGCAGCCGGAAAATTCCGGGAGGCGCTCAAACTCGAGTCCGACTACTTTCCAGCCGCGTTCTATCTCGGCGCCTGTTATGCGGCCGGAGGCAACGATCGCAATGCCGCCGGCGCCTGGCAGATGTCGCTGATCACCGAAAGCGAGGCGCCGTTCATCTACACCCTCCTCGGCGACGCGTTCGTTCGCCTCCGCGACTTCGATGCGGCGCTCGACATCCTCAACGAAGCGTCGAAGCTCTGGCCGGGCAACGACCAGGTCCAACTCCGACTGGGCACGGCCTACGCGCTCGCGTCCAGACCGGTAGACGCAGTCCGCGCCCTCGATCCGTATCTGGCGCAGCACCCTGAGGACCAGGAGCGACTGTTCATCGCGCTCCGCGCGCTCTACGAAGTGCGATCGACAGGACAGTCCGTTGGGACGGTGGAAGAAGACCGGAAGCGGTTTGAGCGCTACGCCGCCGCCTATGCCGCGGCCGGCGGGACGCAGACGCTGTTGGTGGAGCAGTGGAGGAAGTTCATGAATCGCTGATTGTCGATTGCAAGAACGAATCAATCAGCATTCAGCAATCAACATTCAGCAATTCACGAGAGCCGGGCCTGTCGAAGGACTTCCTTCAAGCTCGGACGCGCGCCTGAGCTGAGAAGGCCGATGCGGAACAATCGCGCGCCGATCCGGATCGCCAACCAACTCCAGACTACTAGCATGACGAATGCTCCGGCCGCTTCCCACCATGCGAGCGACGCCGCGTCCATGCTGGCGCGGAGCATGATGACCGCTGCCGAGGTGATCGGGACCCACGTCAGCACGCGCGCAACCACCCCGTGAGGATCCTGGATCAGCGGCCCCATCATCATCAACGGCAGCGCCGCGGTGAGCGACCAGACCATCGCGAGCTGCTGCGCTTCGCGCATGTTCGATCCGAGCGATCCGCTGCCCATCATGAGGCTCCCGAAAAACAGGAACGACGCGATGAAAAGCGGGAGCGCCAGCAGGATTGCGGTCCACGGGACCTCGACGTGCATGGTGAGGAGCATCGGCAGGATCCCGATTCCGCCCACCGTCAGAAGCGAGAGCCAGAGCACGACCTGCAGCAGGCCGGCGGCGCCGAGGCCGACCAGTTTGCCCGCCAGCACTTCGTCCGGGTTCGCTGACGCGAGCAGCACGTCCACGACCTTGTTCTCCTTCTCGGTCGCCGTTCCCTGCAGCAGGAAGCCGGAGGTCATCAGGACGGAGAGCAGGAAGAGGATCATGAACGCCACCGGCACGACGATGCGAACGACGGTTGACGCTCCGCCGCCGTCGACGACCTCGCCCTTCGGTGTCACCGCAAACCGGTGCATACCGGAGACAGGGGCGAGCATGCGGGCTGCCGTGGTGCCGTCAACACGCCCTGCGAGCAGGTGCTGGCGAAGCAGATCTTCGAACGCGCCGCGTCCCTCGTCGTTTGACAGCCGTCCGGCGTCGGGCCCGTAGGCGTCGACGCCACCCTTCTGCAGATAGTCGGACGGCAGGACGAAGTAGCCCTTGATCGCCTGAGCGACAAGCGCGGCTCGCGCCTCACTCTCGGTAGCGTATGGGCGGAAACGGCTTCGCGCGGATCCGATCATGCGCGCGACGGTGGCCTGCTGCCCGCTCGTCTCCAGCGCGCGCCGCAGCTCCTCGGGAACTTGATCCGCGCCGGCAGTGGCCTCGGCTTCGAGACGGAGGACTCCTCCGGGATCGACGACGCCGTAGATCGAAGGTTTGCTCGCCTGCTTCGTCATGAAGTAGGCGGGGAGGCCGAGGATTGCCGCGTAGATGGCGATGAAGAGCGGCATGCCGAAGGTGGTGATGAGATACCCGCGACGCTTGACGGTCGTGAGGAACTCAAACGTCGCGACGGTCTTCGTTCTACGCCAGCGGCTCACGCTCGGCCTCCGTCACGACATTGAGAAAGATGTCTTCCATCGGCGCGAGCATCGGCTCGAAGCTGTGAACGTGAACCCCGGCGACGACGAGCGATCGAAGAAGGTCCGCTGGCTCGCTCTTCGCCTGAGTCGTCAGCCGCCACGCGCCACCGCTCGTCTGCACCGCTCCGGCCGTCTCAGGGATCGCCGGCAAGTCGCCTTGCACCCGCACGCGGACCTCGGGCCGCGAATGCTGGCGCCTGACGTCGTCGACGCGCCCGTACACCATGAGCCGCCCGCGATGGATGAGGGCGACGCGGTCGCACAGCGCTTCGGCGTGCCCCATCTGATGAGTGGAGAGGACGGTCGTACGGCCAGCCTTGCGTCGCTCGATCAGCAGATCCTGGACGAGACGCACGTTCACGGGATCGAGTCCTGTCGTTGGCTCGTCCATGATGCACACCTCTGGCTCGCTCATCAGCGTTGCGGCGATCTGCACCTTCTGGCTCATGCCTTTGCTGAGGCGGTCGATCCTCCACGAGACGACCTGTGGCAGCTCGATTTTCTCGAGCCACTCCACGGCGCGGCGTCGCGCGTCCGCGCGGGTCAGACCCTTCAACGCGCCGAAGTAGGTCATCACGTCGATGACGGTGAGCTTCGTGTACAGGCCGCGCTCTTCGGGAAGGTATCCGAGGCGATCCAGATCGTCACGGGTCCGCGGATGTCCGAACGTCAGCACGCGCCCTTCGTCAGGCCTGATGATGTCCATCAGGATCCGCATGAGGGTGCTTTTGCCGGCTCCATTCGGACCGAGCAGGCCGAAGATCTCGCCCGGCTCGACATCGAAGGAGACGCCCCTGAGCGCTGGCGTCTGCCCGTAGCTCTTGCTCAGACTCTCGAAGGCAACGATGGGCATGGGCGCGACGGCATTCTATGCGATGCGGAGTGGTTAAACGTCCGTCATCTGTGGCTTCCGCCTTTAGGCGGAAGTCTTCGAGATCCCGCTGCGACATTCCGCGCGCTCAGCGGCGACACGCGCGTCAGCGCGTCAAAATCCCGATCCCGATGCAGCACGTCCAGTTGATGTCGAATGGCGCTGGCCGCGATCAGGCAATCGACGCCGGACCTGATCGTCAATCCCTGGCGGCGCGCCATCCGATAGAGATCGACCGCTTCCACGAACCGCTGCTGACCGATCGGTGAGTCGACGATTGGCAACGCCAGCATCGACTCGCGGGCGCGAACATACGCCGGTTCCGAATTGAATCCCTGCAGGACTTCCTGGACCACCGGCAGACACGTCACGATGTCGTCGAAGTCGACCAGTGATTCGAGATGCAGCGTGGACGGGCTGCGAAACACTTCGATCCACACGGACGTGTCAACGAGGATCACGGCGGCGTCGAGTTCGGTACACGGGCTTGTCTTCGCGCATGACGGACAGATCTCCTTGCCACAAGCCGGAGCCGGCCAATTCCAGGATCTGCCGCGCCTTGGCACGCTGAACCATTTCGCGCAATGCGCGCTCGACGGTCCTCGAGTACGTGCGTTCGCCGCTCACGCGCGTCGCCTCCTCGAGCAAATCCCCATCAAGCACAAGATTTGTACGTCTCATACACATTCAGTGTAGCATTCGAGTGCCTCGGGTGCCAGAAGTACCTCGGGTGCCTCGAGTGCCGACTAACCGCCGGTCGTTACACTGCGGCGGCACTATTCCTCGCACACGGCAACGCTAGGCACCCAAGGCACTCCAGGGCACCCTTGGCACCAATGGCCCTCTGGCACCCCCGGCACCTGTGGCACCCCCCAAAAAAAAGGCCCTCCGGCGGTAAGCCGGAGGGCCTTTTTAGCGTTACAGCTGCGTCCTAGAACGTGATCTTCGCCTGCAGCCGCATCTGCCGCCGACCCTGGAAGGAGTTCGGCGTGGTGTAGAACGGGTTGAGAGCAAGGTTCCCGCCCCCATTGATGAACGTCTGCGAGAGCGCGTCCGGATTGTACGGCCCCGCGAGCAGCTCGGGGAACGGAGCGGCCAGGACGGTGCCGCTGCCGGCCGTGCCGGTCTTCGAGACGTACTTCTGTGGTCCATATCCGCGCGGAGCATACAGCGCCGTCCAGGTGTCCTGGTCGAGCACGTTGTCGATGTTCGCCGAAAGCTGGACGCGGCTGTGGCCGGGCAGCTTGAACTCCTGCGAGATGTTCATATCGAGCTGCGACAGCACCGGCGACCGGCCGAGGTCATTCCGTCCAAGCGACTGCACGGGGTAGCCCGTGAACAGATACACGGTGGTCTGCGGTGCGCCGCTCTCAACGAACCAGTTCCCGCCGAGCGTCGTGCCCCACTTGAAGTCGTAGGCGCCCGACAGCTTCACCTGGTGCGGACGATCCGTCGGCAGAACGCCGTAGACCGGCTTGCCGTCGGCGCCGTAGGCCATGACGGTGTGATCGTAGTACCTGTTCACGTTCGGGCTGGTGCGGCCGTTTTCGTCGGCGCTCGCCAGGCCCGAGTAGTTGCCATACAGCCGGCTGAACAGGTAGCTTGCCTGGCCGCTCCAGTGGTTCGACCAGCGGCGATTCAGGCGGAGTTCGATGCTGTCGTAATTCCGCTTCGGCTTCGGCTCGACCGCGTTCGGGAACGACGGTTCCATGCTCACCGCGAGCCCTTCACCGGGGTTCGCGATCAGGTAGTCCTCAGTCCCTTTGTAGAGGATGCCCGTGTCTTCGATCGTCCGGAACATCCACTTGTGGACGTATCGGATGCCGAGCGACATCGTCGGGTTCAACTCGTGATCGATGCCGGTCGTGAACTCTCCGGTTTTCACTGGCTTGAGGCTTGGATCGATGCCGGTCATGCCAGGACGGTTGAAGTACTCCTCGAAGAATTCGTCGGTCTGGTTCGAGCTGTGGCGGAGGTCGTAGCCGTTGCCCGGCCCGATGTACTTGCCCGGGCAGCCCGTCGTCCCTTCGCCGCACTGGATCTTCGTGTAGTCCGGATCGTCCAGCGTCCAGGTGTAATCGACCCAGTGGTCGCCGCCGAACGACCCGCGCGCCAATTCCAGCGGTGTAATGGTGTAGAACCAGCCGTAGCTGCCGTAGGCCTTCCACTTGCCGTCGCCCTTGACGTCGTAGGCAAAGCCCGCGCGCGGTGCGATCTTGTCCTTGAACCCGAAGGTGATATCAAGGGCATCCGGATACTGTGTCTGGTCTTTGAACGACGGGATGTGCTCGTTTTCGGTCCGCACACCGGCGTTGATCGTCAGCCGTGATGACATTTCCCACTGGTCCTGGAGCCAGAACGCGTAGTTGTTCGAACTCACCTTGCCGATCGTGCCCGTCTGGTTCAGGGTGTAGTAACCGTACTTGCCCGTGGTGGTGGCACCTGTGTCGGGATTGGTGTAGGCCTGCCCCCAGAACAGCGAGACGGCGGGCAGGGACGCGCCGTCGAGCACGTCGTTGCCGAAGTTCTCGAACCGCATGCCGGTCTTGAAGGTGTGCTGCCCCTTCATCGACTTGAAATACGTCCCGTTCGCGTTGAAGTAGGCACGCGTGAAGATGTTACGTACCGTGCCCCGGTTCGTCGGATTGTCCGCGTAACCGCTGACCTGCTGGAACTGTGTCGGAACGGTCGGGAACCCGTTTTTAATCATCTCCGCATCGCTGTTCCCTGCCCCGCTGAACGTGTGGACGATCGCATTGCCGCGGAACTCCGCAGGCGTCGTGTTGTTCGTCCGGTACGAACCGCCCGACAGGTTGACGAAGAACGTCGGCTTGATCACCCAGTCCACGTTGCCGGTGTAGGTGTCGTTCGTGCCATTGGCGCCCTGCTTCACCCACCGTGCGTCGTACGCGGCCTGGTTGATCGACCCGTCGGCATTCTTGTCGAAAGCCGATCGCGTCATGCCCCTGCTGTCTACGCCGCCTGGATAGACGCCGCTGGTGGCGCTGGCGGGGATCAGTCCGCCGTTGTCGGGCTCGAGGCCGGGCGCTGTTCCGCGGTTGCCATCGCGCTGGTTCGAGGCAGAGAACTTCAGCCGCAGGTTATTCGAAAGCTGGGTGCTGACGTTGTAGTTGTAGTACTTCGAGTCGCTCCACCAATCGAAGTGGCGAACCGTCTTCGACGGGTCCGTGGTGAACGTCGCGTCGCGACTGTAGTTGTTCTTGGTGTAGCCGACGCCGGCGTAGAACCACAGCTTGTCGTGCAGGACCGGGCCGCCGAAATCGCCGAGCGGGCTCCAGTAGGTCCACGGCGTGTCGGGCGCCAGCATCCCCGTCTGTCGGGTGCTGAAGTCGCTCGCAGTGTACGGGCTGAACCGCGCGCTCGGACGACGTGCGCCATAGAAGCTGTCATTCTGGAAGTACGTGCCCGCCTGTCCGTGGAACTGGTTGCTGCCGGACTTGGTGAGAACGTTGATGACGCCGCCGGTCGTACCGCCGTACTCGGCCGCGTAGCCGGACGACTTCACCTGTACTTCGTTGATGAAGTCGAGGAGCATCACCTTGCCGGACGTGCCGTCCCGCAGGTTCGTCGTGTCCATCCCGTCGATGATGAATCGGTTCTCCGAACCGGACGCGCCGTCGACCTGGATACCACCGGACTTCGACTCGTCCTGTGCGCCGGGTGCGGTCTTCAGGATCGTCTGAAAGTCGCGACCCTTCGGCATGCGCTCGATCGTCTCGCGCTGAATCGTCGCGAACGTCGCCGCCTGCTTGACGTCGATGAGCGGCGATTCGCCGGTGACGGTCACCGATTCGGACACGCCGGCGAGCTTCAGCGTCAGATCGATCGTGAGCAGTTTGCCGAGCGTCACGGCGGCGTCGCTAATCTTGGCCGGCACGAAGCTCTGAAGGCTGGCGCTGACCTCGTAGATTCCAGGCGGCAGCGCGGGGAAGCGATAGATGCCGTCGGCGTTGGTCACCGCGGTGCTGACGCCCACGGCCGACGGACTGCGCGCCTCAACGGTCACGCCGGGGAGCACAGCCCCGGACGAGTCCTTGACGACGCCCTGAATGGAGCCGGTCTGTTCCTGTGCGGCAGCCGGCAACGCCAGCAGCAGCAGGGCGAACAAAGCCGCACACGTGCGTAGTAAACGCATTGCTATTTCATCCTCCTGATAACGACGAACAAAGGGTCGGCGACCGAGGCCCGGTTGAGTCCTCGCCCGCCACGGCAGGAAAAGACCGAAGTGGTCCAGCCAGCCCATCAAAAGCACCTTTCGTACCTTGATGTGCTGGGGGAATATATCACCAGAAACAACGATTTAACGTATGTCCAGCGCTATTTCGTCCCTAAAATCCGCGTTTTTGAATCCAAAGGGATGGATCGTGGGACGAACGTCTGGTCCCACCTGTGGGCCAGATGACGACGCTGGCTCCGCTTACGAATTAGCGGATCGTGAAGAAAACCGGCGGCGATTCGACCCGTTTTCCGGCCGGCTCCCCAACAAACCTGAATGAGTAGGTGCCGGGGGACAGCCCCGTCAAGGGAAAGCTGACCGAGCAACCCGTTTTCGAAGAAGGATTTCCGGGCTTTAGCGGGCACGCCGGGGTGGTTCGCACGACCGTGCCGTCGAGGGTACGCGCTTCGGCCGTGACAGCCAGTCCGCTGTCAACCGCACCGTACGTTTCCGTCGCAGCTATGAGGGTCGTGAAGGGGCTGAATTCGCGGAGGAGGGTTGGCTGCTGTCCGAGCAACGCCTGCAGTTCCTCCGCCTTCCGAACGAGAGGCGGTGACGGAACGTCGCTCGCGGCAACGACGACGCCGCTGAACGAGAGCCGGGAGTCGGCATAGTCTGGAACGTCGATGTCATGTCGCACCGTGCCGAGCTGGCCGCTCGCCAGATCTTTCGCGCCGACGTGCAACTGATAGCGTCCCTTCGGGAGATCGAAACGAAACGGGACGACGATCCCGTCCTGCTTTGCGCGTTCATGGTTCTCGCGGCTGAGATCCATCTGCTCGCGTCTTCGATGGCCGCAATGGCCGCGTCGCTGGCTCGAACGAAATACCGTCCGCCTGTTCCTTCGGCCAGGGTCCGCAGTCCTTCGCTGGATGACCGCACGGTGTCCTGGAGCGCGGTTTGACTCGCATCAATGCTGGTCAGTTCCACGGCGTGTTCGCCTCCCTGTGAGACGCCTCTCGTGTCGATTGCATAGATGTTGAGCAGCGCCCTGTTTGCCGCCTCGATCAGATTGTGTGTGCGGTCCCGTACCTCCGTCGAGTCGCGAGTCGCGAGCCGCGAGTACTATATGAAGCTCATGCCTGTCGAAGACGTCGTGATTGTGAGCGGAGCCCGCACACCGATCGGCCGCTACGGCGGAGCGTTTCGCAACGTCCATCCGGCCGAGCTTGGCGCGGTCGCAACACGCGCCGCGCTCGAGCGTGCGGGACTCGATCCCGCGGTCGTTGACGACGTGTTGATAGGGCACGCGCGACAGGCAGGTTCCGGCCCGAACCCTGCGCGTCAGGTGGTGCGCCGCGCCGGCCTCGCGGACAGCGTTCCCGCCCAGACCATCAACAAGGCCTGCGCTTCAGGGATGCAAGCGATCGCCACCGGCGCGCAATCGATCATGCTCGGCGAGTCTGAAGTCGTTGTCGCCGGCGGCATCGAGTCGATGAGTCGCATGCCGTATTTGATCGATTCGGAGGACGCGCGGTGGGGCCATCGCATGGGGAGTTTCACGCTTGTCGATGCCATGTATCGTGACGGGTTCACGTGCTCGCTCTGCGGCATGATCATGGGCGAGACCGCCGAAGTGCTCGCGCGCGAGTATGGGATCACGCGTGAGGCATCCGATGCCTATGCGGTCGAGACGCAGCGTCGCGCCGGCCGGGCCATCGCCGAAGGAAAGTTTCGCGACGAGATCGCGCCGGTCACGGTCGCCGACGCGAAGGGACGTCAGACGACGATCGACGCAGACGAGCATCCGAGGCCCGAGACGACGATCGAATCGCTCAAGAAGCTCGGGCCCGTCTTTCCGAACGTCGAGGGGCAGCCAGGCATCATCACCGCCGGGACTTCCTCCGGCATCACCGACGGCGGCGCCGCCGTTGTGCTGACGAGCGCCTCGCGGGCAAAGACTCTGGGTGTCGCCCCTCTGGCCCGCATTGCGGGATGGGCATCAGCCGGCGTCGATCCAAGAATGATGGGGATTGGCCCCGTACCGGCAATGCGGAAGCTGTTTCAGCGGACTGGCTTGACCCTGGCCGATTTCGATCTCGTCGAACTGAACGAGGCTTTCGCGCCACAGGTGCTCGCCGTGCTCAAAGACGAACCGATCCCATCAGAAAAGTTGAACGTCAACGGTGGCGCGATTGCTCTCGGCCATCCAATCGGTTGCACCGGCACCCGCATCGTCGTCACTTTGTTCTATGAGATGCGGAGACGCGGTGCGAAGCGCGGGCTCGCAACGCTGTGTGTGAGTGGCGGAATGGGAATGGCGCTGGCCTTGGAGCTGACGCACTAGGCCAGAGAGCGCGCGAGAGCCTTCAGCCGCCGCTGAGCGCGAAGCGCGAGGCGGCAGTGCTCGGGGGTGGGGCCCCGAGCACACCAAGAAAAGTGGGGCCCCGCGAGCAGTAAGAAATGCAAACTGAGTCCTTCAAAATAGCCGTCATCCCTGGCGACGGCATCGGCAAAGACGTTACCGCCGAAGCCGTCAAGGTGATCGAAGCCGTCGGCCAGAAGTTCGGCCGCACGTTCGAGCTCGAGCAGCTGCCGTGGAGCGCGGATCACTACCTGCAGACCGGCGTGACCATTCCAGCGAACGGCTACGACATCCTCCGCGGCTTCGATGCGATCTTCATCGGCGCGCTGGGTGATCCTCGTGTGCCGGACAACCGCCACGCGCGGGACATCCTTCTCGGCACGCGGTTCGAGCTCGATCTCTTCGTCAACTATCGCCCAGTGAGACTGCTGCACGAGCGGTTGTGTCCGCTGAAGGGACGCGGACCGAACGACGTGAACTTCGTCGTGTTTCGCGAAAACACCGAGGGCGTCTACGTTGGCATCGGCGGGCGCTTCAAAGCGGGCACCAATCAGGAGATCGCGATCCAGGAAGAGATCAACACCTACCGCGGTGTTCACCGGATCATCAAGTACGCGTTCGACTATGCCAAGGCTCGCGGGCTGACGAAGGTGTGCATGGCCGACAAGAGCAACGCGATGACCCACGGCCACGCGCTGTGGCAGCGCGTGTTCCGGGAGGTTGCCGCCGAGTACCCTGCCATTGAGCCGACGCACTACTACATCGACGCGCTGGCGATGTATATGGTGCTCGATCCGGCGCAGTTCCAGGTCATTGTCACGAACAACCTGTTCGGCGACATCATTACTGATCTTGCGGCGACGTTTCAGGGCGGACTTGGGATGGCCGCGTCGGGAAACATTCATCCGGGGAAGACGTCGATGTTCGAGCCGGTGCACGGATCCGCGCCGAAGTTTGCCGGAAAGAACATCGCGAATCCGATCGGCGCCATTTCGTCGGCTGCATTGATGCTGGAGACGCTCGGGCTTGCGTCAGAAGCCGCGGCTATCGACGCGGCCGTACTCGCGGCGGTGAACGCTGGCGATGGGACGCCTGATATAGGCGGGAATCTGGGAACCCGCGAAACAGGAACGTCAATCGCCAATCGGCTTGCTGATTGCTGATTTGTGAGTCCTCCCCCATACAATGTTGACTAAGTAGCAAGGTGCTGCGATTCGGCGGCCCGAGCCCTGGGCGAGGGCTGGCAGGCGCTGGGGCCCCAGCGCAAAGTGAAAAATGCAGACAGACGTCTACATCCTCGGCGGCGCCCGTACCCCGATGGGGGAGTACAACGGTAAGCTCAAGGACCTCTCCGCGATCGACCTTGGAGCGATCGCCGCCGGCGCGGCGATGGAGCGAACCAACGTTGCGCCGGCTGCGGTCGATCACGTCATCTTCGGCAACGTGCTGCAGACCAGCGCCGACGCGGTCTACGGGGCACGGCACGTCGGGCTCAAAGCTGGCGTGCCGATCGAAGTCCCGGCGCTGACCGTCAACCGCCTCTGCGGCTCCGGGATTCAGGCCGCGATCAGCGGTGGACAGATGATCCGCCTCGGCGAAGCCGACGTCGTCCTCACCGGCGGCATGGAGAGCATGAGCCAGGCGCCGCACGTGATCCGCGGGCTGCGAAATGGCCTCCGCCTCGGCCAGGGGCAACTCGAGGACACGTTGTGGTCGGCGCTCCTCGACACGCATTGCGGGTGCACGATGGCGGCGACGGCGGAGAACTGCGCCGCGAAGTACGGCGTCTCCCGTCAGGAGCAGGACTGCTACGCACTTCGCAGTCAGCAGCTCGCCGAGGCGGCCTGGAAGGCCGGCCGGCTCGCCGACGAAGTCGTGCCTGTTGAAATCAAGACACGAAAGGGAAGCGAGCTGTTTTCGCAGGATGATCACCTGCGGCCGGATTCGACGATGGAGGGGCTGGCGAAGCTGCCGGCCGCCTTCAGCAAGAACGGCTGTGTGACGGCGGGCAATGCATCCGGGATTGTCGATGGCGGCGCAGCATTGCTGCTCGCGTCCGAGTCTGCAGTGAAGTCGAAGGGGCTGAAGCCAATCGCGAAGCTGACCCACTGGGCAGTCGTCGGCGTGGAGCCGACGTTGATGGGCATGGGACCGGCGCCGGCGACGCGCCTCGTACTGAAGCGCTCAGGGCTGACGCTCGGCGACCTCGATCTGATCGAAGTCAACGAAGCCTTCGCCGCGCAGTATCTGTCGGTCGAGAAGGAGCTGGGCCTCGATCGCGATCGGGTGAACGTCAACGGCGGCGCGATTGCGCTGGGACATCCGCTCGGCATGACCGGCACGCGCCTGCTGCTCACGCTGACTCTCGAACTGCGCCGGCGCGGATTGAAACGTGGTCTGGCGACGGCGTGCATCGGCGGGGGGCAAGGGATCGCGGCGATAGTGGAGACGGTGTAGTTGTTTGTCGCAGTTCGCAGTTCGCAGTTCGCA